>JAEEGL016368320.1_pt1 | contig 74792 bp, 49 predicted proteins | sample 9134231 | NCBI WGS metagenome assembly JAEEGL01 (sample SAMN16246548, study PRJNA631951) | gut metagenome | biome: gut microbiome; feature: rumen; material: fiber-attached | host: Bos | place: Iran: Karaj | collected 2018-10 | reverse complement strand
GCAGTCCAGCATGGAGAGGTTCATGGACTTGCCGAAGCGGCGGGGCCGCGCGTACAGCGTCACCTGGCTGCCGTTGTCCAGCACATTCTTGACCAGCAGGGTCTTGTCGACGTAGTAGTAGTTGCCTTTGACGAGGTTGTCAAAGAAGTCGATGCTCTGGGGGATCTGTTTCTTCTGCGGCTCCATGGCGGCCTCCTCTATATACCATATATTATATACTATAATACAGGAACAGGCGATGCCAAACCTGAGTCATGCATCAAGTCTCCGGTCCCCTGTCCAGCCTGTCCACAGGAATGGAAGAAGGGACAGGAGACATGAAAAGCCGCGAAAAGGCGATTGCTATCTGAACTGCATGGAGTAGACGTCCGCATCCCGCAGACGGAACTCGATGGTGACGGGCTTGCCGGAGTTGGCCTTCACGGCCTCCGGATCGTCGAAGACCACCTTGCGGTCCAACGTGTTGCCGAAGGTCTCGCAGGAGGCGAAGCGCTTGCCCTTTGCATCGATCAGCGTCACAAAGAGATAGCCCATGGCGGAGGTCTCGAAGTTGATGAACAGGTCCTTGCCTTCGTAGGTCAAGACCTTGGTCGTCGCGATGCGTTCGGAGCCGTCGGCGTGGATGGAGGCGAAGCCATCCATGCGGAGGGAGTAGCGGTTGAGGACAGCGGGTTCCTGCATCCACTGGCTGGTGGGGGCGTACATGGAGAGTTCGTCGGGGGCTCCGGGGACCGTGTTTGGCGTCACGGCGAAGCCTCTGGAGGGATAGCAGTCGCCGTAGACCCAATTGACCTGGTTCTCCATTTCAGGCCGCATGAAGGCATTGGGGAAGCGATGGAAGTTTCTGCCGTCGCGGGAGACGATGAAGACGCAGTCCGTGATGGTGAGGCCGAAGCGCGTCTCCATCTTCATGCGGCTGCGACGGAAGTCCTTGCCGCCCAGCTCCTCGAAGCTGCCGTTCCAGCCGGAGCGCTCGATGTAGCGCGTGGGGAAGCCGATGTACAGCTGCGGCGCACGGAAATAGGGGACGACCATGTTCGTGTAGAGCGGGAAATCCTGTCCGTCGTCGAAGGCGAGCGGCACGGGGTCCGTCCATGTGTTGAAGTCGGGGGACTCCATGTAGCGGACATCACGGACGGGGGACATGATGCGCGGGTTGTCCGTGCTGTGGAAATTGCGGATGTAGCCGCGGTAGAGCTTGGCGCGGGGGTCCCAGAAGATGACGTTGAGCGTGTCGAAGGCGCCCTTGTGGGTGATGACGTCTCCTTCGGTGAAATGGATGCCGTCCGGGCTGAGGTAGCGGCGGAGGCCGCCAGAGGCGGAGGCGACGCCCTTGTAGCGGGCTTCGGGGGCGGCGGCGGGGTTGTCGTCGCGGAAGACCATGAGGTTGTCGACGGCGCCACTATGGTTGATGCCTTCCGCGAGGATGATGTTGTTGTCCTTGCTGCCGTTGAACTCGATGAGGCCCAGGTTTGGCTTGGTCCATGTGAGGCCGTCGGCGCTCTCCGCATAGCAGGCATAGATGGGATGCCACGGCTTCTGTCCATCCTCGTGGGGCCGCACCTGCCAGCCGAGATAGTAGAGGCGGTAGGTGCCCTTCTCGTTCTTGCCGTCGACGCCGTGCCATGTCTCGTCAAAGAACATGTTGTGATAGTTGCAGCAGCTGCCCTCCCACGGCGCGTCGTGGACGAGGGCGGGGCCACGCAGCACAGGCTGATGCAGGCGCAGTTCGGCGGAGGTCAACCCGCTGTCCAGCAGATAGTTGTCAAAGAAACACTCCCGTTCGCCGCCGATGGGAATGACATTCTGGGCGGAGGCAACGGAAAGTCCAAACGTCATGGCGCAGCCAATGGCCGCCAATCGCATTTTCATGACAAGAACTCCTAAGTGATTGCGCACCAATACTTTATCACATGAATTTTGCAAATAAACGAAAGGGCAAAGTCTCAATGATACAGCATATCACCATATATAATTATACTAAAGTTTTTTTAAAAATCAAGGGGGCCGAAAACGTTAGCCCAAATTCCAATAGACAACACGCTTTTTGGGGTATTGTGCAAAATGGGTTGATGGATTATGATGACCAAACAAAGCCGTTTTTTCATGTTTTTTGCGAGCTTTTCCTCAAATGACACGGCGTTGCCGTTATCGCCCCGTGTCACTCTTCACTTTTCACTCTTCGCGTCCCGTGTCCCGCAAAAACGAAGAAGTAAAATTGCATTTTTTGCAACATTCAAAAGCTCTGCAAAGGATGTCCTCCGTTCTCCGCGGGAATCGCAGAAACGCGTCCAGGGGGGCTTGCAGGGCCATTTGCCATTTCAGGTATTAATATACCTAAAAGCATGCCCCATGCCACAGCGCGCGATTAAAGTGCCCTGGTGGCCATTTTCCTCAAAAAAAGAGGGCGAAAATGGCCTGAAACGATGAAAATCCGCCATCTCCGCAAAATGGCCTTTTCAAGGGGCAAAACCTGACAAAAAACTTGCAACAAATGCAATATCTGTCAGACGCGGGACATGGGACGAAGAAAGCGAAGAGTGAAGAAGGAGGAGGAACACCACTTGTCCATGGCGGAGGGATGCCAATTTTAAGAAAATGCCTCTCATGCGTTTGATATTCGCCCATCATGCTGTACATTCCCATTTGACTATATTTTTCTTCAAAAACAGTTCAACTGGGGAATGACGATGACAAGTGCGTTGCTGAATGCTCTCATGAACGAGGGATGTCCCGTGGAAAACAGCCTGACGGAGACTTTCATGGGCAATGAGAAGCTGTACGAGCGGCTTCTGAAGAAATTAGGGCAGACCGAGGACATCGAGAAGATGGAGCAGGCCTGCGCGGCAGGGGATGCCAAAGCCTGCTTTGAGGCCGGACACGACCTCAAGGGGATGTACGCCACATTGGGGCTGGAGCCGCTTCACACGCGCTGCGCCGCCATTGTGGACGTGGTGCGCAACGGCAGTCTGGAAGGCGTGGACGCCGCGCTCCCAGAGTTGAAATCCCTGCATGCGCATTTCCTTGAAATCATTGCAAGTTATTGATAACAAATAAGTTATACAAAACAAGACTGACGGCAAAGCCATGGATGCTTTCGGCAATTTACGGGGCAAACGAATCCTTGTGGTAGACGACAATCCCTTGCAGGGCGCCTATCTCTGCGACCTGCTGAAGGATGTGGGCTGCGAGACGTCTCATGCCCTTTCCGGCGCCAAGGTGCTGGATATGGCGTCCGCCGCGGAGGAGGGAGCCTTCGCCTGCGCTCTTGTGGACGCGAACATGGAGGGCATGGACGGCTTCGAGACGGCGCGGCGCCTACGGGGCCTGGGCATCCGCTGGCTGGAGCTGCTTCCTCTGCTGCTGATGCTGCCCAAAGGGAGTGATCAGGACGCGAAGGACCGCGCCTATGCGGCAGGCATGAACGGCATCGTGGAGAAGCCCGTGTCGCCGCCGGAACTGTATCAGGCGCTGAGCCGGAACATCAATGTGGCGTTCATCGGCCAGTCCGACGAACTGGAGGCCCTGAAGACGAAGACCGCCTTCATCTTCTCCGAAGACCCGCAGGAGACATCCCAACTGCAGGGCATTCTGGAGGAGCACGGCCTGAAGGCGGAATGCTTCTCCACCTATGAGGACATCGTCAATTTCGCGGACAAAGGCGGCGTGGTGGACTACGCCTTCATCCATTGGGACGAGGATCGGGAGCGCCAGCAGCGTTTCATGGACAAGATGGCCTTCTTCGGCAACCAGTCCTTCCGCCATCTGATCGTCATGGCCAAGGACTGGACCGCCGTGGAGGCGGATTTGGTGAACGTCTCGGCGGACTCCTATGTGGGCCTTCCCCTGAAGCGGCTGGACGTGGTCAACGCCCTCCAGAAGCTGGCTCGTGACGAAAAGCAGACCGCCGTGGCCACCGCGAAAGACTTCTCCGGCTGCCATGTGCTCATCGTGGACGACAACATGACCAGCTCCATGGTCCTGCAGAACGCCGTGGAGTCCTTCGGGGCGGAGGCGGACGTGGTCTCCAGCGGCCAGGAGGCTCTGGAGAAGCTGGACGCCTCTCCCGTCAACCATTATCTTATGGTGTTCATGGACATCTTCATGCCGGACATGCGGGGAACGGACGTGACGGCCGCCTTCCGCCGACAGTCGCGGGAGGATGCCTTCACCCTGCCCATCGTGGGCATGTCCGGCAACTCCAGCATCCAGTTGGTGGAGCAGGCGCTGGCGGCGGGAATGAACGCCCTGCTGCTGAAGCCCATCACGGGCAAGAACATTCTCTCCTACATGGAGCTATTCCGAAAAGAGCAGAGCGAAGGGGGAATCATCTCCCAGCGGATGAGGGGCCAGATCAGCGCCCTGAACTGGAACCTGACCCGAGAACAGCTCCTGAACAGCTGCCTGACCACCATTGTGAAGGAGGAGAGTCTGAAGACCATCCTGCCCTTTGTGGCTGAACGCCTCTGCTCCTCCATGCACGCCGCCGGCGCCGCCGTCTGGCGGCTTGCCGCGGAGGGTCCCATGACCTGCGCGGCGATGGCCGGAGAGGCCTTCGGACCAGAGAAGCCATGGTTCCGGCTGGAGGACGGGACGCTGGAGCGGGAGCTGCGGGACAACCATGGACCAGAGCCCATGTTCATCAGCGAAAAGCTGCCGATGGCGGACGGAATGGAACGCGGCCGGCTCTATGCGGTCCGCCTGACGTCGGAAGGCACCCTGTGGGGCAGCCTGGCCCTCGCCTTCCCCGCCACGGCCCCCACCCTGTCCGAAGAGGAGCGGGATCTGCTCAACACCTTCGCGCACATGGTGGAGCTGGCCATCCAGCGGGAGCACAACATGACGGCGCTGGTGGCGGAACGGGACAAGGCCATTCAGGCCGAAAAGTCCAAAAGCCTCTTCTTCGCCTCCATCAGCCATGACATCCGCACGCCGCTCAACTCCATCATCGGCTTCTCCCAATTGCTCAAAGTCGGCGGCCTGTCCGCAGAGGAACAGGTTCAGTACTTGGACAACATCATCTTCAGCGGCAACATGTTAAAGCAGCTTGTGAATGATGTGTTGGATCTTTCCAAATTGGAGGCCGGCAAGATGATCCTCTTCAAGGAGCGCTGCGACTTCCAAAAGCTGTGCCAAAACGTGATCCAGATGTTCACCACCCAGGCCCAAAACGCGGGCATCCAGCTGATTCTGGAATGCGAAAAGATGCCTGACATTGAGGTGGACATACTGCGCATACGGCAGATTCTCACCAACTACCTCGGCAACGCCGTCAAATTCACGCCAAAAGGCTCCGTGACCCTTCACGCGGAGCTGGAGATGCAGCCGGACGGCAAGGGCACGCTGCGCTTCCATGTGGCCGACACGGGCATTGGCATTGACGAGGACAATCTGAAGCATCTGGAGGATCCCTTTGTCCAAGTTGCTGAGGCGCAGAGTCATGGCGGTGCGGGGTTGGGCTTGGCCATCTGCAAGTCCATGATTGCCTGCATGGGCGGCACAACCTGGATTCGCAGTCGGCTCGGAGAGGGCAGCACCTTTGGCGTGGTCGTCCCCAACCTGACCTGCTATTCGGATGCCTCCGCCCAATCCGCCGCCTCCTCCGCCGACACTGCCGTCCCGCCGTCCACCGCTCCTCAACCCGTCGGCACCGCCGCCTTGAGTCAGCTGAAGGCCCTGCTGGTGGACGATGTGGAGATGAACCTGAAAATCCTGTCCGCCATGTGCCGCAAGATCGGCGTGTCCAATCTCCTGTTTGCCCATGACGGCGTGGAGGCCATGAAAGTGCTTGAGGCGGAGCCTGTCTCCTTGGTGCTGACGGATCTGTGGATGCCGAACATGGACGGCGTGGGATTGGTGCAGGCCATCCGCAGCCAAGAGTCGCTCAAAGGGCTTCCCGTGTACGCCGTCACGGCGGACACGGATTTCCAAAAACAGGAAAACGCCGCTCTGTTCACGGAAATTCTGCTGAAGCCCATCTCATTGGAAAAGATGAGGGAAATCTTCTATAAATAGGAAATCTTTTATAAATAGGAATATAGGAAATTAACGGAGACAAACGATGAAATTCAGAATAACCTTGACCCTTTGCATGGCCATGGCGAGCGCGATGGCGGCGGATGTGCCGCGGCGGACGTTGGACTTGCCGCCAGGCGCGGGAAACCCGCGCAACAGCGAAGGGGCCTTCCTCCATCTGACGGACGGACGCACCCTGTTCATCTATTCCAAATTCTACGGCAAGGACGGCAGCGATTTCGGCAATGCGGACATCGTGTCCCGCGAATCAACGGACAACGGCGAGACCTGGAGCAAACAGGACAACGTGGTCATCAAGAATGACGGACAGCAGAACGTGATGTCCGTCAGCACGTTACGGCTGGCGGACGGACGGCTAGCGCTGGTCCATGCGCGAAAGAACAGCAACTTGGACTGCTCACCGCTCTTCCGCGTCTCCGAAGACGACGGAAAGACCTGGAGCGAGCCAGTCAACACGGTGGCATGGGCCCCCGGCTACTATGTCATCAACAATGACCGTCTCGTGCAGCTGCGCAGCGGCCGCCTCCTTCTCCCGCTGGCCCGCCACGCCTTCATCACGGACAAGGACAACGACTGGAACGGCACCATCCTTTGCACAATCTCCGACGATGGCGGCAAAACCTGGCGCGGCAGCAAGGACGAATTCAAGATATTCCGCGAAGACGGCAAGACTCGCATCACGGCGCAGGAGCCGGGTCTTGTGGAGCTCAAGGACGGCCGTCTCATGATGTTCATCCGCACCAACGCGGGCTGCCAGTACATCTGCTTCTCCTCCGACGGCGGCGACACCTGGAGCAAGCCCACCGCCTCCGCGCTGAAGTCGCCCCTCTCCCCCGCCTCCATCAAACGGCTGCCCAACGGCGACCTGCTGGCGGTCTACAACAACCACGACGGCATTCCGACGACACTTGCGGACCGTCGCGTGCCGCTGAGCCTCGCCATCTCAAAGGACGACGGCGCCACTTGGCAGCTTCACAAGACGCTGGAGGGACGCCTCGCCGGATGGTACTGCTACATCGCCATTGACGTGCAGGAGGATGCCGTCCTGCTGGGCTACTGCGCCGAGGGGCTCCATCTGACCCGCGTCACAAAAGTCCCCTATTCATGGATTTACGACGAGACGCCCCGCAAGCCCTATGCCGTCAGCCTGGGCGCCTTGCAGGACGTTCCCAACGGCCCCTTCACGCGGCTGGAGACCGCCATGGGCACCTGGACCGCCGCGGAGGGCAGCGCCAGAGTGCTCACCTTCGCCCGCGGCAAAGGCGTCACCATCAACGGCGGCACCGATACGCAAGCCGAGCTTGAATTACCTAAGTCATTAATACTCAAGAACTTAAAAATCGGGATCGAACGCTTCACCTCCCGTCCGCCCTACGCCCTGACCATCGAGGCCAACGTGGACGGCAAATGGGTTCTGGTCTTCGCCCAAGGCAACGACACCCCCGTGAGCGCCATCCTTCCCGTCACATGGGCCGCGCCAGAGCTGGCCACGGACCGACTCCGCTTCCGCTGCACTTCCGTGTTGGGAGCAACGGTCTGCGAACAAGGGACTTCCATCAATCTATTTGGATTCTTCAATGATTAACGATAAGTCCCGCCCCTAAATTCCAACCCCGTTTCTCTTTGCCCCAGATTGTCGCAGAAATGCGAAACCTGGGGCTTTTGGCAATTCGGATTTTAGAGGATGCAGCGACTGAAACCGCAATTGCAGGAAAGAACAGCGCGCCTTCGAATTTCGCAAAGAACGTGGAGACGGACGTTTAGGGATTCAACACCACGTTCACGTAGAACACTTGAGGCAGCTTGTCATTAGGCATGGCGATGTAATCGGACTGGCCGTCATTGGCTTTTTCACGTACAAATACATTGATTTCGACGCCATCTCCCTTTTTTGACATCTGCCCGGTAATGTCCTCCCGCCAACCGCACATGCCGATGCGCTCCACTTTGGCGATTTTCTGCATGGCAATCGTCGGCAAGATGATGGATACCATGGGATTGTCCATCGCCAGATGCGTAGTGTTGCCGGCCTTAACATCAGCGTAAATTTTGGCGCTGTTGCTTTCCAGAAGATGGATTGCCACGACGATGCGGTTTTCGACTTTGAACGCCTCCATGCCGCTCAAGCGCTCATCCAGGCACAATTTCAATTCAGGCTTGGTCTCCATATCGTCGAACAGCGTGATGCTGCCGCCGTCAAGCAGCTGTCCAAATGTCGCAAGTGACTGGCCATGAATGGAAAGGCGTTCGCCGCTGAAGAGCGTGCACTGATATCCGTATGCCTTGGGGTCGTCGGGACTCCATTGAGCAAAATAGAACAATTTGCATTTGTCCGGATCTTGAGCCAGCCCATGCGTGAGGGCCCAGGCCAAAACGCGCGGATATGTGTTGCCGATCATGTTGCCGTCGGTGACGAATCCGAGTTCCGTCTGCCAGATGGGCTTGTCATAGCCACGAAGCCGCATTTCCCGCCGAAGAATTTCCATTGCGGAAATGGGCATGTAGTGCATGTCGGCCACATCAAAGGAATCCCATGCGTCGTATTTGTCCATGAGAAGCACGAAATCTGCGATGCTTCCGCAGCATGGCCAGCCGCCATAGACGACCTTTCCACCAAGTTCATGAATGACCTCCGCGGCCGGCAGGTGCACGCCTGTCATGTAGTCGTCAAGCGAGCCATTCCAAAATCCGCTGGTGGGCCATGCTTCGTTCCAGATTTGGAAATATTCCAGATTGCAGGGGGCTGCCATCATGGCGGAAACGGCCCGACGCACATATTCCCGCCATCCGGCGACGCCTTTGGGCGTGAACGGAAGCCGCCACCCACCCTCTTCTTTCCGGTCAACTTCTCGCCACTCGCCGTCCTTTTTCTCCTCTGTCGCATATATGTATTTCGACTCCGATTCGGCGGACGGCACGACGGTGACCCTTCGTCCGTCAGGCAAGTCGTAGCGGTATGGCATTTTCAGGCCTTCCGATGTCCATGTGGCGCCGTAGGCCAGAACGGGCAGTATCGTTCTTCCCCCCTTTGTCTTATATTCCGCCACCTTGTCAAGAAAATCCTGAAGATACTGGTCATTGAATTCCATGTAAGCTGGTTCATATGCCTGCAGGGAAAAGTCCCATCTGTCCCACCCCGTGATTTTGTCCAGCTGTGGTTTGGGGCACCCCTGGTTGACTCCTGAAAAGTCCCTGAATTCCACGCCCTTTGAGATGAGGGCGGCAATGCAAAGCAGGGTGGTGAAAATCATGCAGGGGCGGTTTGATTTCATGCTGATTCTCCTGAATGGGGTGGCGATGGCCAGATTGTCAAATCGTTGTGGCAGGTGATTATTCAGCCCACCCTGTGTGAGGTTCTCGATGACCGCTTAAGATAATGGCGCAATAGGGTTTTGCCACTCGTCGTCGGCAAAAAAACAAAATGGACGCCGCCACGGCCATGACAATCGGCAAGGCATTGCCCATCCGTCAGTTGAGGATGGAAAATTCCCCCAAAAGGAACATTTGCAATTCTTGGATTGCGGCATATTGTAATATTTCGTATTATAATGTACATTCATGGATTTATTTGCTGCATGTTTTGAAAAGACGCAAGCCGTTAAAACCCAAGGAGTAATGGATGATTGAGAAAATTGGGACAATGAAGATGGCTGCTTTCATGGTCTTGGTCGCAGCGATGGCATTAGATTGCACCTCCATGGAAGTAGCCTTAACCGGAAATGTTTTTTCGTTGGACAATAATTACATTTCATAGTTACTTTGGAGATAAAGATGTCAAGATTATATGTTATTTTGCTATTTGCTTTATGTGCATTCAATATTGAATCATTGGCTATTGTACTAGTTTCGTCTAGTCATCCATATTATCCTCTTATGAAACAATATATACTAGAAGAAAACAAGGAAATACAAGTAGAGGATATTTCAAAAGATGACAAATTGGAGGATTGTATAAGGAAAGTATTCATAATTAGAAGAAAATTAAGCAATCATTCCACCAAGGACGAAGATCGTCAGGATTATCTACAGATCTTTGATGTATACGCCAAAATTGTATATGATGCCTATATCAAATATCCCAATGATGCCTTGCTGAATTCGTTGTATGCGGAGGTTGTTCTGGATATACGACATAATTATAAATATACTGATGATAATAATCGTTTCTCTGATATTATTTATAATATGTTGCCTTTTATACAAGAAAATAACGATGTGCCACGTGTAGCTTTAACTATGTTCTTTCTCTTTGACTTTCTTGAGATAAATCTTCCCAATACTTGTTTTTACACAAGATATGTAAAAACAGCGACCAATGCTTATTATGAGAATGTTAGCAAAGATGACAAGGATGCGTTGGTCTGTAATTCACCTTATACACATATATATAGATTGTTTGGAATCACATCGAATCAAGATGAAAAAGGTGTCTTGACTTTGCTAAAAAATTATTGGGCAAGCAAAATCAATCCTACAGATATTGATACTCCCGGGATTAAGAAAGAAGCAATTGAGGCGCATAATTTCATCAAGATAGAGGGAAACAGCTCCAAAGCGGAGAAAGCTTGGCAGATGGTTATGGATGCTGTAATCAATGATCATGAGAAACATGCAAACAACAATCCGCAAAACAAGTCAATCAAGCCTGTTTTGAAAATGCAACCTAAGGTAGTCAATGATAATCTTGCCGAGCTTGAGACGAATCACAAGATGGATTTTGTGGAGATACAGTCGTTCTTCGGGAACAGATTGAGAGCCTTCAAAAACGAGTTGAAGGACAAGCCCGATCTGCCGAACATCGACAAGATAAAGGCTTCGAACTCCGAATGGGAGGCGACAGTCCTGAACCTCTGGTACAAGTTTTCAATTCATGGAAGGACTCAAGATGTCTATGACGCCGTGGGGGCAACAAATGGCTGGGAAAAAGAGAGCAGGCTTGTCGCGTTGCGCATGATATGCGCCCGTGAATTGAACCGCCCGAAGGAGGAGGTCGTCGAACTTTGCGATGCCTTGGTAAAGCTAGAGCCGAACAACCAGATATATAGGCATGCCAGACTGTCGCTGGATGCACCGCAGGCGCCTGCCTACCATGCCGCACAGAAGGCGCAGTCCTCGTATCTTGTTGAACTTCAGAGACGTGGATTCGCCAATGTAGAGGAGGCTCTCAAAGAGCTTGAGACAAAACGGAAATGGGAACTGGATGCCATCGAGATATTCATGAGCAAGCTGAGCGCATACAGGAAAGAACTCAGGGGAAGTCTCGACCTTCCGAATCTCGAAAAGATCAGGATCTCCCTGACAGAGCCGGAGGCCTTCATGCTGAACCTCTGGTTCAAATACAGCATACACCGCTCTTACCATGACATTTACGATTCCATTGACAAAATAGAGGCATGGGAGAAGGACACGAGGCTTGTCTTCTTGAAGCTGCTCTGCGGGCGTCGCCTGAACCGTGAGAAGGCGGAGCTGCTGAAGTTATGCGACATGCTCGTCGAACTCGAACCGGACAACCAGCGCTTCAAGCACGCCAGACTCTCGTTAGAGATGAACTGACATTGCTACAAGGCTGTATGGCAATGCATAGCTGGAGCATCGCATAAAGGAGCAACGGAATTTCCTGTACCTAAAGCAGAAATGACTTTACCAGTTATGCGAATCGACAAAGTGCCTGAAAGGCATTAAGCAATTTCAAAAGACGTCTCAAACTCCCTGGTCGTTGAATTCCATGAAAGCCGATTCATAGGCCGCCATGGAAAAGTCCCATCTGTCCCACCCCGTGATTTTGTCCAGCTGTGGTGTGGGGGCCCCCTGGTTGACTCCTGAGAAGTCCTTGAACTCCATGCCCTTCGAGATGAGGGCGGTCATGCAGAACAGGGTGGTGAAAACCATGCAAGGGCGGTTTGATTTCATGCTGATTCTCCTGAATGGGCGTCGCAATGGTCAGATTGTCAAGTCGTTGTAGTCGGTGTTCAGCCCCTGTGTGAGGTTGTCGATGACCGCTTAAGATAATGGCGCAATGGGTTTTGCCACTCGTTGTCGGCCAAAATTCAAGATGGATGCAGCCACGGCCATGACAATCGGCAAGGCATTGCCCATGCGTCAGTTGAGGATTGGCTAATTCAGAAAAATGGCGGAGTGGAGTTTGAAAATAAGGTGACGGCTGTTACAGTATAGTCGTTCCTGCGTCTCTGGCCGTTGTCGTCAGAAGTGCAGGAATGAAAGATTAATGTATATTATTGAATTGGCATTTTTATTTTGAACATAGAGTAAACAACCACCAGGAGCATGAATGGAACCGCATCTGCACGCATTGGATTACATCGTCATCGCCGTCTATTTGGGCGCCAGCGTTCTGCTGAGCCTCGGCTTTCACGGCAAACAGAAGAACACGAAGGACTATTTCTTCGGCGGCGGGAAGATGTGTTGGTGGGCCGTCGCCATCAGCCTGTTCGCGACGGTGTTCAGCGCCATCAGCTTTGTGGCGGCGCCCGGCGAAGCCTACAACTTCGGTCTGACGATGTTCATCGGCAACATCATAACAGTCTTGCCGCTGCCCATAGGCCTCTACATCTTCCTGCGCTTCTTCTATGAACTGAAGGTGCGCACCTGCAACGAATATCTGGAATGGCGTTTCTCGCCCGTCCTCCGGCTGGTGTCCAGCTGCAGCTTCTTGCTGCTGCGCGGCATCTACCTCGGCGTCGTGCTGTATGCGTCCGCGCTGGTGCTGCAGACCGTCGTGAATTGGCATCCGCTGGTCTCCATCACCGTCGTGGGCCTCTTCTCGCTGATTTTCGCCTACATGGGCGGCATGAACTCCGTCGTGTGGACAGACGTGGCGCAGTTCGTGGTGCTTTTCGGCGGCCTGCTGGTCGTCGTAATCCTGATCACCTGCCAGTTCCCCGGTGGCCTGGGCGGCATCTGGAGCTTCGCGGCGGAAAACAACCGCCTCTTCAACGTCTCCGTGGAGAGCGGCTTCTGGCGCTTCGATCCCAAAGTGCGCATTTCCATCTGGTGGTGGGTGATGCAGATTCCAATCACGTACATGTTCCAGTATGCGACGGATCAGATGCAGCTGCAGCGCGCCTTGTCCAGCGGCAACTTCAAGTCCATCGGCAAGACCATGTGGGGCTATGCCATCGGCACCCTGCCCGTGGTCTTCCTGTTCTATTTCGCCGGTGTCGCCATCTTCGCGTATTTCAAGAAGGTCGGCGCGGATACGCTGCCACAGAATCTGAATGGCGATGCGGCCTTTAACTACTTCATCACCACGGTTCTGCCCGTCGGCATGCGCGGCCTCATGGTCTCCGGCATTCTGGCGGCCGTCATCTCCACCGTCGACTCCGTCCTCAACAGCTTGAGCACGGTCTTTGTCCATGATATCTACACTCCGTGGATCGCCCCCGGCAAGGAGCCCGCCCATTATCTGAAGATGGCGAAAGCCTCCACGCTGACGTTCGGTCTGCTGACGCTGGTCATGGGCGTTCTCATCGTCGTGGTGTTCAGCGGCAAGGACTTCCCGCTCATCGAAGTCTCCAACGTCTGTCTCGGCCTCTTCGGCGCCTTCACGGGCGGCTTCTTCATTCTCGGCCTGCTGGCCCCCCGCTGCAATACCAAAGGCCTGCTTGTGGGCATGGCGTTGGCGATTGTCTTCGGTAGCTATATCACCATCTTCCATTTCCTTATGAAGCCCGTCGACCAGCGCATCAGCTTCATGTTCGTCGGCCTGGGCACCAATCTGGTGGCCATCTTCGGCGGCCTGTTCGCCAGCTATCTCTTCAAAAAGCCGACGGAGGAACAGCAGAAACTGGTCGTCTGGGGCATGTTCAAACGCATCAAGGAAGGCACCCTGCCTTGCTATGTGAAAGACGAGGAGTCCGCTGACAAATAGGCGAAAAGAACTCAAAGGCGTGCTGAACTGCACGCCTTTTTGATTCCATCCCCCTAGTCGGCTCTGGAAGCTGTAGAAGCCTTAGAAGCTCTAGAAGAAAACCCAACTGCTATCTGCTAACTAAATTTCTAATTTCTAATTCCTAATTTCTAATTATGGAAACGCCCCATCTCCACGGTCTGGACTATATCGTCATCATCGCCTATCTGGCGGGAACGCTGCTGTTGAGCTTCCGCTTCCACGGAAAGCAGAAAAGCACCAAGGACTATTTCTTCGGCGGCGGCAAGATGTGTTGGTGGGCAGTGGCCATCAGCCTCTTCGCCACCGTATTCAGCGCCATCAGCTTCATCGCCGCGCCTGGCGAGGGCTACAACCACGGCATGACGATGTTCATCGGCAACATTCTTGCGCTAATTCCGCTGCCGGTGGGACTTTACGTCTTCGTGCGCTTCTTCTATGAGTTGCGGGTCCGCACTTGCAACGAATATCTCGAATGGCGCTTCGCGCCGGTCATCCGACTGATCTCCAGCATCGGCTTCACCGTGCTGCGCAGCGTGTATCTGGGCGTCGTCCTCTATGCCACCGCTCTCGTGCTGCGGACGGTCATCGGATGGCCCCCCTACCTCTCCATCACCATCGTCGGTCTCTTCTCCCTCGTCTTCGCCTACATGGGCGGCATGACCTCCGTCGTGTGGACGGACGTGGCCCAGTTCTTCATCCTGTTCGGCGGCCTGCTCTTTGTCGTGCTGTTCTGCATTTGGCGGGTTCCCGGCGGCGTTGGCGGCATCTGGAGCTATGCGGTGGAGCATGGCCACGGTTTCAACATCTCCGTGGAGAGCGGATTCTGGCGCTTTGACCCGAAAGTGCGCATCGCCATCTGGTGGTGGCTGCTGAACATGCCGCTTCAGGTGTTCGCCACGGCCACCGACCAGATGAAACTGCAGCGCGCCCTCTCCAGCGGCGACTTTCGGGCCATCGGCAGGACCATGTGGACCTACGCGGGCGGCGCCGTGCCCGTCATCTTCCTGTTCTATTTCGCAGGCATTTCCATCTTCGCGTATTTCCGCACCGTCGGCGCCCAGACGCTGCCGCAGGACCTCAACGGCGACTCCGCCTTCAACTATTTCATCACCACCGTCCTGCCCCTCGGCATGCGCGGTCTCCTGATCTCCGGCGTGCTGGCGGCGGTTATCTCCACCGTGGACTCCGTCCTCAACAGCCTCAGCACCGTCTTCGTGCACGACATCTACACTCCGTGGATCGCGCCAAACCGCAAACCGGAGCACTATCTGGCCATGGCGAAAAACTCCACGCTGGCCTTCGGTGTCTTCACTTTGGTCATGGGGTTGCTGATCGTCAAGGTATTCGACGGCGGCAACTTCCCGCTGACGGAAGTCTCCGAAGTCTGTCTCGGCCTCTTCGGCGCCTTCACAGGCAGCTTCTTCATTCTCGGCCTGCTGGCCCCCCGCGCCAACACCAAGGGAATCCTCTGCGGCATGGTCATGTCCATCGTCATCGGCTGCACCATCACCTACGCCTTCTATCTCTCCAAACCCGCAGGACAGCGCATCAGCTTCATGTTCATTGGTTTAGGCACGAACATGGTGGCGATTTTCAGCGGTCTGGTCGCCAGCCTCTTCTTCGAGAAGCCCACGGAGGAACAGCGGAAGCTGGTCGTGTGGGGCATGTTCCGCCGCATCAAGGACGGCACACTGCCACGCTATGACACCGCGGAAGAAGAGGCCACCGCCAAATAAACAGTGTCGAAGTCCGCTCCAAATATCACCATCCTCTATACATATTATATATATATATTATATGGCAATGAAAGGACAATGAAATCATGGATGCACCCCATCTGCACGGCATTGACTATGCCGTCATCATCGCCTATCTGGCGGGCACTCTGCTCTTGAGCTTCCGTTTTCATGGCAAGCAGAAGAACACGAGCGACTATTTCTTCGGCAGCGGCAAAATCTGCTGGTGGGCCATGGCCATTAGCCTTTTCGCGACGGTGTTCAGCGCCATCAGCTTCGTGGCCATCCCCGGCGAGGCATACAACTACGGCCTTACGATGTTCGTGGACAACATCATAAGGGTGCTTCCGCTTCCCATTGGCCTGTACATCTTCCTGCGCTTCTTCTATGAGCTGCGGATCCGCACCTGCAACGAATATCTGGAATGGCGCTTCTCGCCAGTGATGCGGCTGATCTCCAGCATCAGCTTCACGGTGCTGCGCAGCGTCTACCTCGGCGTCGTCCTCTATGCGTCAGGACTGGTGCTGCGGACAGTCATCGGGTGGCCCATGCTGGTCTCCATCCTGATCGTCGGCCTCTTCTCCCTCTTCTTCGCCTATCTGGGCGGCATGAGTTCCGTCGTCTGGACGGACGTGGCCCAGTTCTTCGTCCTTTGCGGCGGTATGATTTTCGTGATGCTTTTCTGCTTCTGGAAAATTCCTGGCGGCGCGGCGGAAGTCTGGCGTTGCGCTGCCGAACACCACCATACGTTCAATCTTTCGGTTGAAAGCGGCTTCTGGAGCATGGATCCCAAGAGCCGTATCTCCTTCTGGTGGTGCCTCTTCCAGCTTCCCATGGTCACCTTCGCCTATGCGACCGACCAGATGCAGCTGCAGCGCGCGCTGGCGGCGGGCAATTTCAAATCCATCGGCAAGACCATGTGGGGCTTCGCCATCGGGACGCTTCCCGTCGTCCTGCTCTTCTTCATCGCGGGGCTGGGCATCTTCGCCTATTTCAAGATCGTCGGCCTCCAGACGCTTCCCCAGGACCTTGACGGCGATTCCGCATTTAACTACTTCATCACCAGCGTCTTGCCGGTCGGCATCCGTGGCCTGCTCATTTCCGGCGTGCTGGCGGCGGTCATCTCCACGGTGGACTCCGTGCTGAACAGCCTCAGCACGGTCTTTGTCCATGACATCTACACGCCGTGGATCGCCCCTGGCAGGGATGCGGCCCACTATCTGAGCGTGGCAAAGAAGTCCACGCTGGCCTTCGGCATCTTCACGCTGCTGATGGGTCTGCTGATTGTGAAAGTGTTTGACGGCGGCAACTTCCCGCTGACGGAAGTCTCCGAAGTGTGCCTGGGCCTTTTCGGCGCCTTCACGGGCGGCTTCTTCATTCTCGGTCTGCTGGCCCCCCGCTGCAACACCAAAGGCGTGCTGGTCGGCATGGGCCTGTCCATCGTCATCGGCTGCTACATAACCTATGCATATTATCTATCGAAACCGATAGACAAGCGTATCAGTTTCATGATCATCGGCCTGGGTACCAATGCGGTAGCCATCTTCGGCGGCCTCTTCGCCAGCTTCTTCTTCAGGAAGCCGAATGAAGAGCAGCGCAAGTTGGTGGTATGGGGCATGTTTGACAGGATTCGCAACAAGACGCTTCCCGTCCATGTTCAGGAGGATGACAAATAGAGAAGGGGACAGGCATGTCCGGCTTTACATTCGTGCTTCGTAGAACATTGCCGCTGTGGAGTTTCCGCGAGAATCTCGAGGAGCTGGAGCAGGCAGTGGTCCAATGGAAACTGGATGAGGTGATGGTCAAGGTGGACACGGAGGAGCTGTCCCATGGGCAAGTCTCCATGGAATGGCTTGACCGCATGTTCCCCCATCTGGAGGAGCTGGGGCAGATGCTGGCACGGCATGGCACGCGCTATGACATCAATCCATGGATCACCCTGTGCCATCTGGACCGCGGACGCCATGGAAAGGACTCCCTGCCCGGCTTCGAAGGCATGGTGGACATCTCCGGCAAGGTCTCGGAAGCATGCGCCTGTCCGCTGTCCCCTGCCTGGCTGAAACACACGCAGGCAGTATGGAAGCGCTATGCGTCTCTTCATCCCCACTCCATCTGGATTGAAGATGACATGCGCCATTTCAACCATGCGCCGAATGTGAGCTACGGCTGTTTCTGCCCACGCCATCTGGAGCGCTTCGCGAAGGCGGCGGGCCTGAGGCGGAAGGTGACTCGAGAGGAATTGGTCGCGGCCCTTTCCGCCAAAGGGGAGCCCCACCCATGGCGCCGCATCTGGCTGGAGACGCTCGGCAAAGTCACGGTGGACGTGGTTCGGGCTCTGACTCAGGCGGTGCATGAGGTGGACCCGAACATCCAGATGGGACTGATGACCAGCGGCCCCCGCGTCCATGAAATGGAGGGGCGGGACTGGCAGGGGCTGGCGAAGGCCCTGTCGGACAATGGCCGTCTGCCGTTCCGCACACGGCCCACCCTTGGCATGTACACCGAGGCCCTGGGCACGTCCCTCTACATGGCGGCGGACCTGATTCGTCTTTCCCGCCACGTCCTGCTTCCCGCACACTCCTGCGAGCTGACCGAAGTGGAGGATTTCCCCTATTCGCGACAAAGCTGCAGCGTGTCATTGACCCGTGCGCGGCTTCTGGTCAGCGCGGCCACCGGCTGTCATGGGGCCGCCATGAACCTCTTTGACCATTTGGGCACTCCCATGGAGGAAGAGGCCGCCTACGGCCGCATGATCAAACGCGCCAAAAAGTATTTGGACATGCTGGCGGACACCGTTCATCAGAATGGCCATGACCGTGGTGTCGCCGTCCCCTACATTAACGACTACGGGAAGCACCACCCCCTGCAGGAAGGGGATTCCATCCCCGCCGCCTTCATGCCGCCAGGCGGCGGTTTGGTGCAGCTTCTTGGGGAAATGGGTCTGCCCACCGTCTATTCGGACACCGCGCCCGTCAATCTGATCGACGGCACCATCGCCGACATGCTTTCCGACGAGGATCTGGAGCGGCTGCTGAAACGCAGCCTCTGGCTGGACGGACGGGCCGCCGCCGTGCTCTGCAAACGAGGCCTCGCCGCCCTCATCGGCCTGGAGGAGATCGGAGAATTTAAGCATCCGGAGGAGTATCCCTCTGCGGCGGCGGAGGAGTTTCTGCCGCGAATCACGGACCATGCCCCCAACTGCTCCGGCGTGTTCGTCCCCAGCTACGGCCCCAACGCCCCCGTGGCCTTCCTGAAACCGGTTCCCAAAGCCCTCCCCTTCAGCCGCATGATCGACAACGAAGGCAACGAGCTGGGGCTCATGTCCTTCTGCTTCCGCAACGAACGCGGCGGCCGCATCTTCGTCCATGGCTATGACTACAGCTGCTGCGCAACGGACAGCGGTTTCCTCTCCGTCCGCCGTCGTCAGGCGCTGCGGAACATGCTGGAATATCTGGATCCCTCCGTGGAATGCGGCGTGCGGGTCAGCGTGGATGGTGCCCATCCCATGGCTTTCCGGCGGGATCTGGCGGACGGACGCATGCTGCTGGGGGCCATCAATCTTTCAGCGGACAGTTGGACCTACGTGGATTTCCGCGCCTCCGACCTCCATGACTACACCGTCTGCCAGCAGTTGTCCGAAAACGGCGAATGGCAGCGAGCCGACTATTCTCTGGACAGCCGGAACCGGGTGCTCCGCGCCGTCGCCAAGGTCAAACCCCTGCACGGTCTGTTCCTCCTGTTGGCCACTCATCGTGTGTAAGCCATTGATAATAGGCAATATAGCAGCCTGAGCAGCCCCCAAGGAAATGATTAGATGATGGAAAGACGGATCATCCCTCTTTTGGCTATCATGGCGGCCTGCGCGGCCCCAAAAGGAAATGGACAGATTATGGAAAGACGGATCATCTCTCTTGATGCGAATTGGCGGTTTCACCTCGGCGAGGTGGCCGCTCCTCCAAAGACCCAACACTACGATTTTTACGTCTTCGACGGCGCCAAAACCGGCGGCTTCCTCCGGGGACCGCAGGGGCCGGACTTTGACGACAACGGCTGGCGGGAGCTCTCCGTCCCCCATGATTGGTGCGTGGAGCAGACATTCTCTCCAAATTGCGAAGTGGCAAGGGGTTATGTCCCCATGGGCACCGCCTGGTACCGCCGCCGTTTCGAGGTTCCGGCGGACGTGGAGGGCTGCCGGCTGCTTCTGGTCTTCGACGGCCTCTATCGAAACAGCAGAATCTTCCTCAACGGCCATGACATGGGCGGCGAAGAGAGCGGATTCATTCCCGTGACCGTGGACATCACCGACCAGGCCCGCTACGGTCAGACCAATCTGCTGGCCATCCATCTGGACGTGAGCCAAAACGAAGGCTGGTGGTACGAGGGCGGCGGAATCAACCGCCATGTGCGGCTCTATGTCCTTCCGCCGACGCATTTTGCGTTGGACGGAGCCTGCATCCGCAGTCAAGTTGCCACAGAGGCGGGACGGGCCCTCGGACCGGCCGTCGTCACCGCCAGCTACACCGTCTGCAACGATGGAGACAACCCCTTCGCAGGCCAGCTGAGCCTTCGGCTGAAGACCGCCGACGGCGTGGAGGTGGCCCATGTCCATGTTCCGCTGACTCTGGAGCCGTGGGAGCAGAAGGACGTGCCGCTGCCCTCCTTCGAGGTGGCGGAGCCCATGCTGTGGAGTCCGGACACCCCAACCCTCTATACGGCGGAGGCACTTCTGGAGGCGGCTGACGGAAGCCAACGGGACGGCATGGCCACAGCCATCGGCTTCCGTGAAATTGTCTTCAGCGCGGAGAAGGGATTTTTAATCAATGGCGTATCTTCCGCAATCAAAGGAACTTGCAATCACGTTGACCATCCGGGGGTTGGCATCGCCATTCCCGATGGCCTCCATGACTATCGTATCCTCTGCATGAAGGCCGCCGGCAGCAACGCATGGCGCTGCGCCCACAATCCCCCTGCCCCCGAATTTTTGGACGCCTGCGACCGTCTCGGCATGATGGTCATGGACGAAACCCGCCGCATGGACACCACGCCTTACGGCATCCGCCAGCTGGAGACCATGCTGAAGCGGGACCGCAACCACCCCTCCATCATCATCTGGAGCATCGGCAACGAGGAGGTGTACCATCAGGGCAGCGACGTCGGCGTCCGCATCTGCAAGACCTTGAAGCGCATCGTCCGCAAGTGGGATCCGACCCGTCCGGTCACGCTCGCCATGAACGGCGCCGTGGGCGGCCCCGTCTCCCCGCTGCTGGATGTGCAGGGCGTCAATTACTTTCCCGATTGGTACGACGGCTTCCATGAGAAGTATCCAAACCTTCCCATCATCGCCACGGAATCTTCTCCATCCTTCTGCACCAGAGGAGTTTACGATGAAAAGCCACCTTATGGCCATTTCAACAGCTACGATGTGAAGAAGGTGGGCTTCGGCCATTGCCTGACCGCGGAAATCGCGTGGACGGAAGTGGATGCACGGCCATGGGTGTTGGGCGAATTCACGTGGCCGGGGTTAGACTACCATGGGGAGCCGGAACCCTGCAGATGGCCCTGCGTCGCCACCAACATGGGCATCACGGACAGCTGCGGCTTCCCCAAAGACCATTTCTATTACTACAAGTCATGGTGGACCCAAGAGCCGGTTCTGCACATCTTCCCCCACTGGAACTGGCAGGGCCGCGAAGGCCAGCCCATCGCCGTGTGGTGTTATTCCAACTGTGAGCGCATTGAATTGTTCATAAATGGTAAGTCATTGGGCTGCAAAGAGATGCAGAAAAACGGCCATTTGGAGTGGCAGGTGCCCTATGAGGCGGGACAACTGGAGGCCAAAGGCTGGCGGAAGGGCAATTCGGCGGCGGAAGAGCCGGATGCCGTCTGCGTCCGCGAGACGACTGGAGTCCCCGTGGCGCTGAAAATCCTTGACGCGACACCGCAAGGCGTTCAGGATGTGGCCATTATGAACATCACCGCCGTGGACGCAAAAGGACGGACCGTGCCCACCGCCGACCACCGCGTCCTCTTCGAGCTGGAGGGAGCGGGCCGCATCGCGGGCACCGGCAACGGCGATCCCCTCAGCCATGAGTCGGAGACCGCCCCTGAACGCCGCCTCTTCAATGGATGGTGCCAGGTGATTGTCCTGCCGGACCGCACCACCGCCAGCCCTTGCAAACTGACCGCCAGAGCAGAGCCATTGGCGCCAGATAGTATGGAACTCCCTTGAAATAAAGAAGTTAGGACTATCTTCGGCTGTTAGCTAACTCTAGAAGCTCGAGATGCTCTAGAAGAAAACCAAACTTCTAACTGCTAATTCCTAATTCCTATTCCAAATTCCTAACTCCTAATTCCTAATTCCTAATTCCTAATTATATGAAAGACAGGTACCTGTCCATGCAGTTCCTCCACGGGAATGTTGCGGAGACGCAGGCTGGGGCCGTTGGCCAGTTCATAGGAAATAGGCTCCAGCGTCATGTCGATGGGGCGGTTCAGGTTGAGCAGGGTGCAGGATGCGGGAAGCGTGTCCAGGGGCGCAAGAGATAACGTACTGGAATCCAATGGGTTCAGCACGATGATGTAGAGATCGCGATCCGCTCCCGTCGTAAGAATGCCGTCTCGTCGGGCCAGAACCTTCGGCCGTGGCGGCGCCGTCAACCCGGGGCGGACGGCGCGGAACCAGTCGCCAATGCGGCCCAACAGCACCGTAGCCTCCGGCGGGAAGCTTCCATCGGCGCGAGGACCGGCGTTCAAGATGAAATTGCCGCCTAAAGCCAGATTGGTGGCGATTTTGCGCTCCAATGTATAAGAGGAATGGAAGTCCTCCTGTTCACGATAGCCCCAGCTGTTGACTCCGATGGCGTCGCAGGCTTCCGTGGGCGTGCGAAAAGGGCTGTCCGGCTCGTCCTGAAAGGAGCGTTCAGGCGTGGTGAAATCCCCTGGGTCGAAGCCACGGTCATTGATGATGGCGGCAGGCTGCAGCTCATGAATGAGCCGACGAATGGAGGGGTCCTGAATGCCCATCACATTCATGTCCCACCAGATGCCATGGATGGTGCCGTAGCGCGTGCACAATTCCGTGATTTGGCGCTTCAGGAAATCCATGTAGCGGGGGATGTCATGCCGTGCGGGATTGGTCACGATCTCATGGTGCCGCCCCAGGTTGGGGTAGCATTCCTGATGCCAGTCCACGACGGAATAATAGAGCATCAGGGGGAAGTTCCGCCGATGGCACTCCTCCGCCAAAAGGGCCAGGGCGTCCTTGCCGAAAGGCGTATGCATGATGTTGAAGTCCGTGCAGTCCGTGTCCCATAGGCAGAAGCCGTCGTGGTGTTTAGTCGTGAACACAAGATACTCCATGCCAGAGGCTTGCGCCATATCCAGCCATTGGGCGGGGGAAAAGGACTCCGCCCGAAAGCGGTCCATGTAGCGGACGTATTCGGCTTTGGGCTTCCCATAGCGCCACTGCTCCTGCTCATGGACGCCGCCCACGGCATAGATCCCCCAATGGACAAACAGTCCATAGCGTTTTTTGAAAATCCAGTCTCTCGAGTCGTTGAAGGGAATCATGGGGCTCTCCTGCTGAAACGTTCTTGTGTCTGTCACAACCCTACAAAATATAGCCTCATCAGCATTTTGCACAACCCCTCGCCAATGCTGTTTATGGAATTCCTCCAAAAAGCGGAAATTGATGAAAATAACGCCGTGTCCTCTTGTTTTTGGTGAATGCTTTAGTATACTTATATGAAGTGAAACGGCGTATCATTGAGCGCATGGTCTCCTTTGCCCTGCCGAACGGCTATGATTTTGCAACTCATTGACATTCAGTTACTTAAGAGTTTTCATCATGAAAAAGGCATTTACTCTCATCGAACTGCTGGTTGTGATTGCAATTCTTGCAATAATTGCAAGCATTCAGCTGCCCATCTTGGCCTGGTCGAGGCAGAAGGCCATGACCGTGAAGTGCGCCTCCAATTTACGTGGCTGCGGTGAAGCCGCTTTGAACTACATGGACGACTTCAATAACCACTTCCCTGTCTACGACGAAGTCGAGAGCAATTTCGTCTCCGGAGCCACCCGCAGCTGCTCATGGGCGGACAACCTGATGCGCACGGGCTATCTTGAAGTGGGAACCTGCCTTGTCTGCTGCCCCGCCGACTGCACCAAACCCAAAGTGGGCTACAACGGCACAACCGGCACCTATGCCTTCATGGAGCACATCTACGGCTGCATTGACCCCTGGGAACTGGAATCCGACTATGTGTTGTTTGACGGTGCCCACCGCTACTTGCTCATCAACGCCCTCAAGACCCCCTCTGCCATATTCCTCGTGGCGGACAGCTGGGGCAAACTCCAGAACATCAACGCCCCCACCTTCTTGATTGACGTTCGCAGACCCGGACAGTTCCACTTCTGGATGGCCCACAAGGAACTCTGCAACAAAATGTACATCGACGGCCACGCCGGCTTCTCCGCCTCCGACCCCGTCGACCTGTGCCAGCTAAGTCTGAGGATGCCGTTGAACGCCAACAGCAACCCCTTCCAGTTCTATACACAGAATCATACCCGAGCGACCATGGACTGATTGGGACTCATCGACATCCGAAGAAGACATCACAATCATCGTAATTGCAAGGAATTACATATGGACGCAAAAGACATCATGAACGTGGGCGTCATCGGCTGCGGCATCATCTGCAAGAACTATCTCAGCAACATGGTCGGCATCTATCCATGGATGAAGGTGACCGCCTGCTCCGACCTCATTGAAGACGCCGCCCGCGCCATGGCCGCCCAGTTCCCCGGCCTCCGCCCCATGAGCAACGCCGAGCTGCTGGCGGACCCGTCCATCGATTTGGTAGTGAACCTGACCATTCCCGCCGCCCATTTCGACCTTTCCATGGCAGCGCTGAAGGCGGGCAAGCATGTCTATTCGGAGAAGCCGCTGGCCCTCACGCGGGAACAATGCGAAATCCTCTGCGCGGAGGCGAAAAGCCGCGGGCTCCGCGTGGGCTGCGCCACGGACACGTTCATGGGGGGCGGCATCCAGACCCTCGTCAAACTGGTCCGCGAGGGGGCCATCGGCAAGGTGTTCAGCATCAACGGCAACATGCTCTTCCATGGGCCGGAGGCCTTTCATCCCCATGCGGAGTTCTACTATTCCCCCGGCGGCGGACCGCTCTTTGACATGGGACCCTATTATCTCAACACCTTCATCGCCATGATGGGCCCGATCCGCCGCGTGTGCGGCATGGCCGTGCGGGGCACGCCGACCCGCTGCTTCGGCAACGGCCCCCGAATCCCCAAAGAGCAAATTGGCCGTCCCATCGAAGTCCATGTGGACACCCACATCAACGGCCTTCTGGAGTTCGCCAGCGGCGCCACGGGAATCCTGACCACCAGTTGGGACGTATGGGGCACCGACACCCCGAACATCGAAATCCATGGCACGGATGGCTCCATCGTCTTCACTGACCCCAACTCCTACACGGGCCTCATCAAGTTGCGGCGGGCGAATGACGAAAATTGGCAGGAGCTCCATCCCATGCACTGCACGGAATGCGGCCGCGGCATCGGCATCGCCGACATGGCGGACGCCATCCTCCACGACCGCCCCTTCCGCGCCTCAGGGGAAATGGCCACCCATGTGATCGACATCATGCAGTCCATTTTGGAATCCGCCGCCAGCGGCGCCGCCGTGACGCTGCGGACCAGCTGTCCCGTTCCCGAGCCGCTGCCGCCATGGCTCCCGTTGGGCCGCCTCGCTTAGCGGGACACATCCCCGCCATTCATATCCATAACCAACTCCCATTCAACAGAAAAGGCATATCCATGAGCACTCCAAAGCTTGGCATTCAACTCTATTCCGTCCGCCGCACGTTGGCTGAAGATTTTGACGGCACCATCGCGAAAGTGGCCGCCATGGGCTTCCAGGGCGTGGAACTGGCGTTCAACTATGGCGGGAAAAGCCCCGATGAACTTGCTAAGTTATTTAGAATAAATAATTTAGATGTAATTGGAATCTACGAGACTTTGGACAACGTGACCAACCCCGATTCCCCCTTATATACCTATATGAAAGCATTGGGCAGCAAATTCGTGACTTTTGGCATCAGCCCCAGCTATTTTGAGGAACAGCCCTTTGAGGACTGCGCGGCGCTTTGCGGCCGCTGTCTCCAAACCATCCGCGACAAGGGCTACACGCCGCTCTATCATGCCCATACCCACGAATTCGTCAAGAAGCCCGATGGCCTCTCCCTTCTTGACCGCCTCTTCCAGACCCCTGCGCTGGCCGACATGCAACTGGAGGCGGACACCTGCTGGCTCCAACAGGCCGGAGTGGACGTGATGGCCTATCTGAACCGCCATGCCCAACGGATTCCGCTCATCCACGCCAAGGACCTGGGCACGGACAACGACGTTACCGAAGTCGGCCATGGCGTCATTGACTTCAAACCCGTGGCGGAGTTCGCCAAAGCCCACGGCATCCCCTGGCTCATCTATGAGCAGGATTCCACCACCACCACCGAATGCGAAAGTGCCCTGGCCAGCATTCGTCATCTCCAATCTGTTCTTGCATAAAGGGTTCCGAATGCCATCTTGCGGACGGAGATTCGGCGAAACGAGGGACAGGCTAAGTCCTTGACACACAGACCCCAACGAGCTGAATTCGAACCAAGGCGATGTCTTTCTTCGGTTATCAGGTCTGAAAATCGATCAAAAATTACGAAAAGGCGGACAATATTTCGCCGATTTTCGAGTTTATTATAATTGTCTTTCATCCACAGGCCAACCCAATTTCCAAATTTCCATAAGGAGAATATCATGAAAGTCCGTTTGTCCAGCCTTTTGGGCGCCGTCATGGCGCTTACGCTGCTGTATGGCTGCTCCCCAAAAGAGGGAGAAGCGGTCATTGAACTGAGCTATGCGAATTTTCCGCCGCCGGAAACCTTCCCCTGCGTTCAGATGGAGCGTTGGAAAGAGGAAGTGGAAAAGCGCACCAACGGGAAAGTGCGCATCAAGACCTATCCGGGAGGCACGCTGCTCAGCGCCAAAGCCATCTATGACGGCGTGGCGGACGGCACTGCCGCCATCGGCAATTTCGCCATGAGCTATCAGCCGGGCCGCTTCCCCGTCTCCGAGGCGGCGGATCTGCCCCATTTCTTTCCGGACTCCAAGACCGCCAGCCATCGTCTCGCCGCCCTCCTCAAGCAGGAGGCCCCCGCCGAATTCGCGGAGACGAAGATTCTCACCGCCTTCACCTGCCCGCCGGGCGTCATCATGAGCAGCGACCCCATCGCGGACGTCACGAACCTGAAGAACGCCACGCTCCGCAGCTCTGGAACCAGCCTGGAGGCCCTCAAGCTGCTTGGCGCGTCTCCCATCGCCATGCCCCAATCCGACGTGCCGGATGCCCTCCACAAAGGCGTCATCAGCGGCATCGTCTCCTCCGGCGAGGTCATGAAGGACATGAACTACGCCGTCTACTGCAAGCATGTGGTGGAGGCGCGGCTTCCCGTCATCAGCTTCGCCGTCGTCATGAACATGAAGAAATGGGAGGCGCTGCCGGAGGACGTGAAGAAAGTCTTCGACGACCTCTATTTTGAGCAGGCGGACTGGACGGGCGAGTATGTGGACAAACATGTGGAGGACGCGCTGGAGTGGTCAAAAGCCAACCACGGCGTCACCGTCACCCGCGTAGACGACGACCAGCTGGCCAAAATCAAGGCCATTTTGTCCCCCATGATGGACGCCTATGTGGCCCGTGTCGCCGAAAAGGGCATTGACGGCAAGAAGCTCATCGAGTTCCTGCAGCGCGACGAAGGAAACGGCAAATGAACCGACTGGTCCGTTTCGAGCGCTGGCTTTGCCTGGCGGGTTTGGGAATAGCGGGAGCGCTACTGTGCGCCCTTGTGCTGCTCTCCGGCCTGAACGTCTTCGGCCGAATCTTCGACCATCCCATCGGCGGCAGCTATGAGCTCTCCGGCTTCTGCGGCGCGCTCATTGCGGCATTGGCGCTGGCGGACACCCAACGCAAACGCGGCCACGTGGAACTGGACATGTTCACGCGGCGCTACAAGCCGCTGGTGAAGCGCCTCGTCGGCGCCTTCAATATGCTCTTCGGCTTTCTGTTGCTGTTAATGCTTACCATTCAACAGATTAACCGCGCCCGTCGTCTGCTGGCGGCAGGCGAGCTCTCCGAAACCCTGCGGCTTCCCTATCCATGGCTCATGGTCGCCTGCGCCGGCGGACTCATCCTACTGGCCTGCGCCTATTTGACGGACTGCATCTATCTGCTGACCCGACAGGATCCGGACACCGAGGCCCTGACCAGCGGCGACCGCAAAGGCGTCGTCACCTCCATCCGCAACGATGTGGTCCTGCCCCACGGACAGCAGGACATGACGGAAGCCACCTCGACGGAGGGCGCAAAATGAACGGTGAAATGCTCTTTGGCCTCTTCGGCATCGTGGTGATGCTGCTTCTCATCCTCTTCGCGGGCATGTCCCCTGGCCTGGCCATGCTTTTGGTCGGCACGGTCGGCTGTGTCTCCCTCATGCCGGAAATCACGTTCCAGACGATATTTGCGGGAACCACTGGCATGGAAGTGTGGAACGTCTTCTCAAACTACGGATTCACCGTCATCCCTCTCTTCGTGCTGTTGGGCGAGGCCATGTTCCACGCCGGATACAGCGAACGCCTCTTCAAGGCGGCTCAGACCTGGTTCGGCGAAAAGCGCGGCGGCCTTGCCATCACCACCCTGCTGGCCTCCGCCGGATTCTCCGCCATCTGCGGCTCCAACACCGCCACCGCCGCCACCATGGGCTGCGTGGCGTTGCCGCCCATGACCAAGGCAGGATACCGCAGGGAGCTCAAATGCGGCTGCATCGCCGTCGGCTCCACGTTGGGCGTGGTCATTCCGCCGTCCATCGTATTGGTGGTCTATGGCCTGTACACCGGCGTCAGCATCTCCAAACTCTTCGCAGGCAGCATCTTGCCTGGCGGGCTGCTGGTATTGGCATTCATCGCGACCGTGCTCATCCTCTGCGCCATCCACAAAGACTGCGCCCCCGGCGGCGAAGCCCACACCCTCCGCGAGCGCATCCGCTGTCTGGGCGGCGTGGCGGAAGTCGCCATCCTCTTCCTACTTATCATGGGAGCGATGTTCACGGGAATCGTGACTCCCACGGAGGCGGCGGGCTTCGGCACCTTCTGCGGCATCGCATGGTGCCTTCTGCGCCGACACCTGAACTGGAAGGGCTTGGCGCAGTCTCTGACGGAGACCCTGCACATCTCCGGCATGGTCTTTCTCATCTTGGCCGGCGCCACCATTTTCGGTAAGTTCCTCGTCATGACTCGGTTACCATTCCAGCTGGCTGACACCGTCTCCCGCTGCAACCTGCCCCCCACGCTGATTCTGGCGTCCATCGCCATCTGCTATCTCATCGGCGGCTGCCTGATGGACTCCCTCGCCTTCCTCATGATTTCCCTTCCCCTCTTCCAGCCGCTCATCGCCCAATTGGGCTATGACCCCGTGTGGTTCGGCCAAGTCGTCTGTCTGGTCACCACATTGGGCGCGGTCACGCCGCCCGTGGGCGTCTCCAGCTTCATCGTCGCAGGCATCAGCAAAGACTCCAGCGCCGAGCAGGTCTTCAAGGGAAGCATGTATTTCCTTCCCGCCTACGTCTTCTGCTTCCTTATGCTGCTGCTCTTCCCCCACGGCATGGTGACTTGGCTCGCCGGATTTGTCAAGTAATTGGCAATCAACAATTTGCGATTGTCACTTTGGAATGTGACCATTCAGAAGCCCCCCAAAGTCATCATTGCGGCCGTCATTCAGCCATGTTGAGGCGATGGCGTCGTGAGGGGGCCGTCCTTTCGAATCGGACATTTTAAGAGAGCAACGGATTGGCATCTTCCCATGGGTCAGCTATACTATATATATATGGTATAGAACATCCACCTGAACCCACCGTTTCACTGACCATGCCACAACCGAACATCTTGCTTATCGTCGCCGACCAGCACCGTCAGGACTGTCTCGGCTGCAACGGCCATCCTTTTCTTCAGACGCCCCATCTGGACCGTCTGGCGGCGGAGGGAATCAATTTCACCCACGCCTTCACCTCCTCTCCCATCTGCGTGCCAGCTCGGAACAGCCTGCTCCATGGAGCGTGGCCCTGCCGTCATCTCAGCATCGCCAACGCCGACACGGAGGCGCCCCGCCCCGCCCTTCCCCAGCTCACCGCCTTTCCAGAAGTGCTGAAAACAGCAGGATACCATTTGGATTTCATCGGCAAATGGTTGGGCGGCAACGCGAAATCCCCTTTGGAATATGGCTTTGACAGCTACATTCCCGAAAGCGCCTACGGCAAATGGCGTGAATCCATGAACCTGCCGCCCCGCCCCGGCGGCCTCCCCTTCTTTGGAAAGGATGACGCCATCACGCCGGAGCAGAGCCGTCTCCATTGGGGGGCGGACCAAGTCATCGCGCGGCTTCGGGAGGCCGTCCAACGGAAGCAGCCCTTCCTGATCCGATGGGATCCCTCGGAGCCCCATCTGCCCAACGTGGTGCCGCCGCCCTATGCGGACATGTATCCCCCCGACCAAATCCCTCCATGGCCCAGCTTCGGAGACCCCTTTGAGGGAAAGCCTTACATCCAAAAGCAGCAACTCCGCTCATGGGGCCTTGACGGCTGGACATGGGAGCAGTGGGCGCCGCTGGTGGGCCGCTATCTTGGAGAGCTGACCCTGCTGGACGGGCAGATCGGCCGCCTTTTACAAGAATTGCAAGTACTTGGTATTCAAGATAATACGATTATAATCTATACCTGCGACCACGGAGACCTCTGCGGTGCCCACGGCATGATCGACAAACATTACGTCATGTACGAGGACGTGGTCCGCGTGCCCCTTCTGATCCGCTGGCCAGGCAAGATCAAGGGGGGAAGCCGCTGTGACGATTTTGTCATCCACACGCTGGATCTGGCCCGCACCCTCTGCGAAATCGCAGGAGCGACCGTTCCCGAAAGCTTCCAGGGGGAAAGCCTGCTTCCCTGCATGGAGGGCAAAGGGAACGGTCGTCAGGACGTGCTCTGCATGTATCATGGCAACCAATTCGGCCTCTTCAGCCAGCGCATGGTCCGCAACCGCCGCTGGAAATACATCTGGAACGGAACCGCCGAAGACGAACTCTATGACGTGGAGCACGATAAGGGAGAGCTGCACAACCGCGCCGCCGACCCCGCCTGCCGCGAGGTTCTGACGGCGCTGCGGCGGCGGCTTCACCAATGGATGATGGAGGTCCATGACCCATTGGACAACATGTGGATCCGGCGGCAGCTTTTGGAAAACGCCAAAGTCTGAGTATATTGTATGATTTCGAGGCTTGCACCTTTTTTGCTTGCACTAATCACAATCGGCCAGGCCTTTGCTCTGACCACATGGAGACAACCAATGAAACAATGGATCACCGAGGGTTTTGACGCATTCCGCAAGGGAACATTTGGCAACGGGGGACAGAACCTCTATGTTTCCAAAGACGGCGTGCTGCAGCGCATCTACCAATACGATCTACGCCATGACGGCTTTTTCCCGCTGGTCTTCGCCAACTGCCAGAATCACCACGAGGCGGCCCCCAGCTATGTCTACGACCTCAATGGCAAGCGGCAGGCGCTGCCTGGCCAGGGCGCCGTCAGCGGAATGGTGGCCGATTTGAACGGAACCGGCCAGACTGACATCATCGTCGCCGGCCACTATGACATGGCCGCCCCCTTCGCCACCTCCGACCTCTATTTCGCCACCCCCAACGGCTATTCGCAGGACGCCCACATCCGCATTCCCACCCCCTACTGCAACGACTGCTGCGCAGGCCATTTCGACGACAGCAAGGGCCTGACTCTGGCCTTCTGCCTGACCCCCTACAAATCCATCCGCCTCTATCGGCAGACCGACTTGGGCTGCTATGAATGGCACTCCTGCGAAGATTTGCCCATCAGCGGCGACCTCGTCACCGCCGCCGACCTGGACGGAGACGGCTACGACGAGCTGATCGTCCGCACAAATGGCAAAACGAAGACCAAAGTCTATTGGGGCGGTCCCAAAGGCATCCAGCTGGACAACGTGTCCGAACTGGCCGAGCTTCCCAAAAGCAAAATCCTCCAGCCGCCCAAACGGGAAGGGAAGCAAAGCGACATGGAACGCCGTTCGGACACGCCGCGACTGCTGCAGAAAGTCCGCTGGAACGGCCGCGACTGCTTCACCTTGAGCACGGGAAAGAAAATCCTCTTCTACAGCTCCGATGCCTCTCACGCCATTTCGTGCGTGTTCGAGCTGGAGGTTCCCATGGCGCTGGCGGTGGCCGTCGGCGACTTTAACGGAGACGGGCTGGACGACATCGCCGTCGCCTCCCAAGCCACGGTCCACCCCGATGAGCCAGGCCGTCAGAGCAGCTTCATCTTTTTGAACTCCGCCGACGGCATCCGTCCGGAACGCCGCATCGAGGTGGAAACCCGCTCCGCCTGCTGCGTGGACGCCAAAGGGCCCTACGTCCTCTTCGGCCAATGCGCCAGCGGCCGCCTCTACACCAACGACGCCCTGCTCTTCACCTTTGAAAACGGCGTCCTCAACCCGGAGCCACGCCGCTTCCAGGGCGAAGACACCAGAAGGGTCTTCCTTATCCAGAACCCCGGCCAGGACGTGCAGCTGGTTCTCATCAACCACTACGCCCGCTCCTCCGTCGGCTTCGACAAATCCTACGTCTATTGGGGTGGCAAAAACGGCTATTCGCCCCTCAACCGGCTGGAAGTCCCCGGTTGGTGCGCCGTCGACTATGCCTCCGCGGACATCGATGACGACGGCTGGGCCGAACTGATCATCTGCAACAATTCGGAGAACTCCCTCGATCTGGACCCCGGCCATCATGTCCATCACTTCGGACCGGACGGATTCGAGCCGGAGAAGACCTTCAACCTGCACACCACCTGCGGCTGGAGCTGCGTCGTCGGCGACTTCAACCGCGATGGCAGCCTGGAGATCATCTCCGTCTGCGACACCTACAAGAACCTGCGCATCTTCTATCAGACTCCCGACGGCAAATTCTCCAAAGAGGAGACCATTGACTTGAAGGACGCAGGCTCCCCCCGCTGGATTTTGGCCGTGGATCTGAACAAGAACGGCTGGCTGGATCTGGTGGTCCCTCTGATCACCAGCGGCCGCACGCTCATCCTCTGGGGCGGGCCGGAGGGTTTCAGCATGGACCGCCGCAGCGAGCTGGCCATCTTCAAGGGCGCCTGCGCACGGGCCGCCGACCTGACCGGCAACGGCTACCCGGACCTGCTGGTGGGAACCCATACGGAAACGCCGTCCAAAGGTGAATTGACGCCCCATGAGCCCCACCACTCCTATCTCCACATCTACTGGAATGGCCCAGAAGGCCTTTCCGAACGCCGCAAGACCATCCTCCGCACCGACGCCTGCGACTCCATCTCCATCGCAGACTTCAATCGCGACGGCTGGTTGGACGTCTTCTGCGGCAGCTACCACGGAGGCAAGGACCGAGACGTGAATTCCTTCCTCTATTGGAACCGCAACGGCCATTTTGCCGAACTGGACCGTCAGGAGCTGTTCACCCACTCCGCATCCGGAACCATCGCCGCCGACTTCAATGAAGACGGATGGCCCGATTTAGCCGTGGCCAACCACAAAGTCTACGGCGACCACACCGGCTATTCCTGCGTCTGGTGGAATGGGCCGGAAGGCTTCACCCACATCCACTGCACTCAGCTGCCCACCTGCGGCCCCCATGGCATGACCGCCATCGAACCCGGAAACCAGCTGGACCGCAGCGCCGACGAATTCTATTACAGCGAACCCCTCAAGGTCAAGGCCGCCTGCAAGATCACCAACACCGCCATTCAGGCTCAAGTCCCTGAAAAGACGTGGGTTAAAGTGCATCTGCGCTGCGCCGCCACAACGGAGGAGCTGGAGACGGCCATCTGGACGCCCGCTCCTGCAGACGGCACCATGCCCTTGAGCGTCCCCGCCGGCCACGTCATTCAATATCGCCTGACCTTGGGGGCCACGCTGTCCCTCCGCTCTCCACGGGTCACCCGCGTGGAATTCACCATGGAATAAGCCACTGATAATTAGGAATTTGAAATTAGGAATTTGAAATTAGGAGTTAGGAGTTGGATTGGGTTTTCTTCTAGAGCCTCTAGAGCTTCTAGAGTGACCCATGATGATGCCAGTAAATATCAACCTAAACAAGGATAACGATTTGCAACGGGCCTTTTGGCGGGATACGTTATGGATATGTCGCATTTGCGGGCGGTTGGCGACCGACAGGACCCACCGCATGCCCCTGAATTAAAACTGTAAGTCATTGCATCACAATACGGAAGGAATATAAGCATGAAAAACGGCAAATACGGTTGCGCCGTTTGGGGCTGCGGTTGGGTGGCCAGTGGCCATATCAAGGCCTATCTGACCCATCCGGCCTGCGAGGTGGTTGCTCTCGGCAGCCGACGGATGGAGAGCGTGGACGCCAAGCGGGCGGAATTCGGCCTCTCCTGCACCGCCTGCACGGATTTCGACCAAATCCTCAACGACGAGCGGGTGGACATTGTCTCCATCTGCACCCCGAACTGCCAACATGCGGACGAAGCCATCCGCGCCTTGGAGGCGGGAAAGCACGTCTTTCTTGAGAAGCCCATCGCCATCGAAGCGGAGGACATCCCCAGGCTGCTGGCGGCGGCGGACCGCGCCCGCACCCACAGCATCGTCGCTTTCATCCTCCGCTTCAATCCGTTGGTGAATCTCCAGCGGCGGCTAGTGGCCGAAGGGGAACTTGGACGGGTTTTCATGGCCAACGCGGACTACTGGTTCGGCCGCGACCGCAAGGGCTGGATGAAGCACGAAGCGCAGACTGGCGGTGCCTCCATTCTCGCGGGCTGCCATTCTCTGGACATGATTCGCTACGTGGTGGGAGCGGATTTCCGGCGGGTCACCGCCCAAGCCGCCATGGTGGGCGACTATTACGAATATCCTCCTGTGGAGACAGCGCAGATCCAGCTGGCCAACGGCACGCTCGGGGTGTTCACCTGCTCGCTGACTGGCTGCGTGCCCTACATGGCCAATGTCTCCCTGTTGGGCGAAAAGGGCACCATCGTCAACGACCGCTTCTATTTGAAGCGCTTCGAGGGACAGGCGGATTTCTTCACGCTGGACACCGGCGTCAAGAAGACAGGGGACGTGTACGGCCACCCCTTCCCCGCCATGGTGTCCCATTTTGTGGAATGCATTCAGCAGGACAAGGAATCGCCGCACAACCTGCGGTCGGCGGTCAACGCCCACCTGGCCTGCATCGCCATCAAGAAGAGCGCCCAGGCCGGCGGCCGCGCCGTCATCATCGATGGAGAGACCCTCCGATTCGAATAGTCATAACTCATTGCAAAATAATAATTTACAAATAATTCATCGGCGGTTTTGTCACCACCATGAGCCAACAGGCCGCCCACCATCTGCCCCGTCAGCCTATTCCTATTCATAGACAAGGAGACAACATGAACCGTCATCTCATTCCATTCATCTGCCTGGCTGTCCTGTCTTTCTGCGGCTGCCGCTGCATGAATTGCGGCCAGGGAAACTACCAAACACCTACGGAGGAACAACGTATGTCCATGCAAAAAACCTATGACTTCATCAAGGCGGCCGGCCATTATTTCATCGCCACGGTGGACAAGGACCAGCCCCGAGTCCGCCCCTTTGGCACCATCCACATCTTCGAAGGCAAGTTGTACATCCAGACCGGCCGTCGCAAAAACGTGGCTAAACAGCTGATGGCCAACGGGAAGACGGAAATTTGCGCCATGAAGGGCGACGAGTGGATTCGCGTCTCCGGCGAACTGGTCGACGATCCACGGCGGGAGGCCAAGGCCTCCATGTTGGACGAATACGAGAGCCTGAAGAAGATGTACTCCGCCGATGACGAAAACACCATGGTGCTCTATTTCAAGCCGGGCACCGTGACCGCCACCATCTACTCCTTCAAAGGCGCCCCCGTGGCCATGGAATTCTAAAAATATCGTAAGTCATTGATAATAAATGACTTATAAATCATCCACCGCAAAACCCTCGCGTTCTTCCAGGTTCTCTGGCTCCACTGCAGTTTCAACTTCTATCCCCTTGGATTTCAACAACATGAAGCATATTCTCCGACTGACCGCCCTATTGTTTGCCGTGGCCGTTTCCGTCATCGCCCAGACGGGGCCCATGCCGGATACCCCGTGGTTTGACCATGTCACGGAGGCCACCGCGCTCAGCGAGGCGGCACTTGGGGAGCTGGCGCAGAAGACCTACGCGGGGTTGAAATCCGGTCTGTCCCTGAAGGAGCTGACGGCCTTGGCGCCGGAGGAGCACAAACCCCGCGTCATCTTCGTCTCCATCGGCGGCATGTCCTGGCCCGGAAGAACTTATTTTGGAACAGGTTACAGCTTCGCCACCGCCTGGGCCAACGTGATGGACATCCTGCTGGCCAACGAAAAGGTCTACGCCGTGGAGGCCAAGAAGGAGGCCGAGGCCAACATTCGCGACACGAAGGCGAAGAACCTGCCCGTCACCAAGGCCCAAAAGGAGCGACTGGCGGACCCCGCCGCCTGGAACTGGCTCCGGCTGGACATCGTTCAGGCCGCCCAACCCGCCGTGAACTTCTCTCCGGACAGCTCCATCATCGCCATGACCTCCCTCGCAGGCCTCGCCTTCGGGCCGGACGTGGGCTACGCCTTCACTCCCGCCCAGCTCTCCGGCCGGTTCATGATGACCGACTCCCATACCCTGAACAAGGTGCAGGTGGGCAACATCATCGCGGAGACCTTCAACTTGGGCGCCCTTCAGGCCTGGATGAAAGTGGCCAACGCGGAGGGGGGTCAGCGCATTTGCCTTTTCGAATGCGACTCCTATTTCACCGAAGGAGGCCCCGCCAAGCGCCTTTATCGGACTCACTCCAAACCCGCACTGCCCCTTCCGGAGCAGTGTCTCGCCATGGCCACCGCCTGCGGCAAACAGCTCTGCGCCAACATCGACAAGGAGAACGGCCAGTTTCTGCGGCCCTTCCCTGAATGGTTCTTCTCCGCAAAGGAGAAGGAAGAGCCCGCCATGTTGGCGGAGCTGGTTCTGGCGTTGGCCCGCCTCTCTGAAGTCACCCAAGACGCAACCTATTCGGACACAGCGCTCTTCGTGACCCGCGCCCTCATGCGGAGCATCGTCAAGCTAGGTGAAAATTCGGAGAACAGCGTCCTGACCGAGCCGGAGCCCCTTCCAGAAGGCAGCTCCCAAGACCCCCGCCCCATCGCCAAGCTGCGGACAAACGCCATGGCCTGCCTGGCCCTCTCCGCCATGGCCCGCGTCCGCAAGACCACGGAGTTCGACGCCGCCCGCTTCGCCCTCGCCCGCTACGTGCTCGCCCAATATCAGGAGGGACTGGGCTTCGTTCAGGCACGGCACTTTCCATCCGGCCAGCCCTACACGGAAGAGGAAATCAGCCTCTACGGCGAAGTGGAGGCGGAGGCCATCGCCATCACGGCGGTTCAGGAGGTGTCCCGCCAACTCCACAACGGCGAATTCCAGCTGATTGCGGACTCCGTTCTGGAGGAGTTTCTGGAAAACCGTCTGCGCACCCTCTCCATTGAGGAGGTCCAAATGACCCCATGGCTGGCGGAAGCGCTGTCGCAGCACTACAGCCGAGGCAGCGACAATCGGGAGCAGATGACGCGCCTCTCCCTGCTGGCTCCCGTGAGCGCCAATCTGAATCCCCTCTTCCCCGACCTCTTCGGCTCCCCCGTCCGCCTGCCCAGCTGCACGACGGCGGCGGAGTTTTCACTGCTTCTGATGAAAGCGTCCAGCTGGTTCCGCAAAATCGGGAAGACGGCGGAGGCGAAGGAGGCCTTTCAGGGGGCCCTGCCCTTCATCCTCTATCAGACCTCCGGCTACATGGACTTGGCCGCAGCCCACGCCATGGCATCGCCGGAAAGCTACATTGGCTTCTTCCGCGACAACGTGGAGGCCTTTGGCTTTGACCTCGGCGGCCAGACCACCCAGATTTTCTCTCTGCTCGCCCTTCGGGAGGAGCTTATGGCCCTTGGAGACGGCCAGTATCCGGAGCATAAGGCGCTGCAGGACAAGCTGGAGGCGCTGTGGAAGACATGGGATGTGCATCCCACGGTCCTGACGGCGGGGCTGGTCACCAATGACATGGTGGGACTGAAGACACGGGAGACGGCGGGAGACGTCTCTTTGGTCTCCGAAAAGACCTATCAGTTCAAAGGCGACAAAAATGACCGGCCCGTCGTCTCCAACGATGTCTCCATTGAAAGCCGTGTGCTGAAGAAGCGCACCAAAGCCACCTCTACCAAACCCTGAAGCCGCTGCGCCATGACGAAACGCGCCCTGTTCATCAGCACTCTCGCCGTTCTGGCCATCTGCTCCCTTGGCTTCATCAACGACCATGTCCTTCGTCTGGAGCGGACCAACAACGGCCATCAGCTCCCCATCATCATCATCGGGGCCCTGTTTTTGGTGGCGGTGATCCTTAACCCCTTGCTGGGCAAGCTGAAACGCCGTTGGATGTTCAGTCCGTCGGAGCTGGCGCTGTTCTTCATCATCACGAGCAGCGCCAGCGGCATTCCGGGCCGTGCGCTGATGGAGCAGTTCACCCAAATCGTCACCCTGCCCCACCATTGGGTTCAGCTGAATCCCGGCTGGAAGAAGCGGGAGGTCATCGACTGGTTCCCCAAAGGCACATTGGTCACGCCAGAACCCCACGATGTGGTCATCAACGGCTTCATCACAGGCTGCGAGCCCACCGCCAACAAGCCCGCCGGCCTATGGGCGTGGCTTCAGACAGAATGGAACCGCGTCCCCTGGCGGCAGTGGATTCCGCCGCTGGTGACCTGGGCCCCCTTCATGTTCCTCACCACCATTGCCATGGCCGCCATGGCCCTCATCGTCCATCGCCAATGGTCCGACTATGAGCATCTCCAATATCCCATCGCCGAATTCACCGGCGCCCTGATTGAGCAGGACAAGGGGCTGCTGTACAACCGCACCCTCCGTAACCCCATGTTCCTCACGGGATTGCTGACCTGTTTCATCATCCGCGTCAACAACGGTCTCTTTCAATGGTTTCCAGACTATGTGGTCCCCGTCAACATGTGGCATTCCTTCTATCCCTTCGCCAGTCGATGGCCCTTCCTCTACCGCATCCCCAGCGTGGACTCCATCCTCAGCTACCGCATCTTCCCTCTGGCCACCGCCATCGCCTTCTTCCTGCCGTCGGACATCTCCCTCAGCCTCGGCGTCACCCAGCTGACATGGTGCGTCTTCAGCGCCTTTTTGGTCTCCTACGGCGTAGACCTCTACTGCGACTATGACATCGGCGGCTATGTGGCCTGGACCCGCGCCGGCGCCTACATCGCCTTCACGCTGATGCTCATCTACTCCGGCCGACACTACTATTGGAACCTGACCCGCGCCGCCTTCTGGAACTTCCGTCTGCCACGTAAGATGCAAAGTCTGGAGCCCCATGCGGTCCAGTCCGTCCGCCTGCTGCTGCTCTCCACCATCGGCCTCTGCGTCCTGAGCATGCGGATGGGGCTGAGCTGGCCCATCGCCGTCGGCAACGTCATTCTGATGCTGATGACCTTTCTCATCGTGGCCCGCATCAGCGCGGAGACCGGCCTGTTCTTCATCCAGCCCGGCTGGCAGCCCTTCGGCATCCTCATGGTGCTGTTCGGCAGCTACGCCATCACCCCAAAGGGCATCTTCATCGCCACCCTCATCTGCGCCATCTGCTGCATCGACCAAGCTCAGGCTCTTATGCCCTACATCACCAATGGCTTAAAGCTTGGCGACCGCACCAAAACCAGTCTGACAGGCATGACCCACTCCACCGTATGGCTCTATCTGGTGGGCATCGTCGTCTGCGTGGCCGTCGGCATCATCGCCTCCTACGACGCAGGCACCCGCACCGAATACCCCGAATGGTCCTATTACCGGCTACCCACGTTGGCCATCCGCGCCAGCGAACCGCCCTATCTCAAGCTGCAGGCCTCCGGCCTTTTGGAGAAGTCCGAAAAGCTCACCGCCTGGCAGCAGATTTGCGCCATGCGGCCGGAGCCCCTCTTCTGTTGGGCGGCCGGCGTGGGCATTGTGGGTGTCTTCCTGCTGAACTATCTGCGGCTCCATGTCCGCTGGTGGGCCCTCCATCCTCTCATCTTCTTGGTATGGTGCACCACGCCCCTCCACTTCTTCACCCACCCCTTCTTCCTCGGATGGCTCATCAAAAAGCTCTCTCTCCGCTTCGGCGGCAACAAACTGGTGCTGAAACTGCGCCCCATGGCCATCGGAATCATCGCGGGGGACATTCTCGGCGCCTTGCTCTTCATGATCGTCGGCGTCGTCTATTTCATCATCGTGCGGCAGCCCCCAAAAAGCTACTCCTTCTTCCCGCGATAGCGGCAAAAGGCACTCCAACAAATTCCTCATTCCTAATTCCTAATTTCTAATTCTTCACTGAACGCATTTCGCAAATATATTAGTTCCAATAATTTGCCATTATCAAAGACCACTTCCACAATGTCATAGCGGTAGACGAGGGGCGGATTGCCCAGCTGATGGCGGTATTGAGCCGCCGTCCGGAACAGATGCCGCCGTTTGGATTCCGTCACCGCCTCCGCCGGACGGGAGCGGAGGGAACGATGGCGGGTTTTGACCTCCACGAAGCAGAGGGTGGTGCCATCCCGCGCCACAATGTCCAATTCCCCTTGGGAGCCGCGGAAATTGCGGCAGAGGATGTCCAGCCCCAGTTCCTGCAGGGCCACCGCCGCCAGATGTTCCCCGCGGCGGCCCAGCCGAAGATGGGCGGCACGAAGCCAATGAAAGCGCCTCCGCCTCCGATTCCATGAACGAATTTTTTCAAAAATGCGCAAGATGAGCTGTCTCCTCTGGCAAAACTGCAAAAACCGACTATCTTTTATAAGTGAACATTCGGTTTCCCATAAGGGATGTTTATTGTCCACAGAGCACACAGAACGCGAAGTTTGTTCTTTTCGAATGCCATAAAAGGACCGCAAACGGCCGTTCGCATTCGTGTATTCCGTGTATTCTGTGGTTAAAGAGCTTTTTCAGGCGATGTTGGCCATACTATATCCTTTCATTTAAGGAATGCAATGAATGCATTTATCGAATATCTAGAGCGGGAATTTGCCCAGAACATCACGGCGAAAGTGGTTTTGCCGGCCAGCGAAGGGCAGTTTTCCCCCTTGCCGCCGGATTTGGCGCCGGAATTGAGGCAGGTTCTGGAGGAACAGGGAGTTACCCGCCTCTATTCCCATCAAGCCACTGCCTATGGGGAGATTCGCGCCAACCACGATGTGGCATTGGTCTCCCGCACCGCCAGCGGCAAGACGCTGTCTTTTCTGTTACCCATTCTGCAGGAATATCTTGCGTCACCTGCTCGCTTCTCCGTGCTGCTGCTGTATCCCACCAAGGCCCTGTCCCGCGACCAGGAGGGAACGTTAGCGAAGATGCTGCGGGCGGTGTCCGATGAGAAGCGGTTGGGAACCTTTGACGGCGACACGCCGACGGAGATGCGGCGAATGCTGCAGCGCAATGCGGATTTTGTCATCACCAATCCGGACATGCTGCATTCAGGCATCCTGCCCAACCAGATGCGGAGCTGGCGCGTCTTCTTGTCACGGCTGCGCTATATTGTTGTGGATGAGGTTCATAGCTATCGCGGCAGTTTTGGCTCCCATGTGGCCAACGTGTTCCGACGGCTGCTGCGGGCGGCGGAGCTTGCCGGCTCCCATCCCGCCTTCGTCTGCTGTTCGGCCACCGTGGGCAACCCAGGCGAGCACGTGGCCGCCCTTATCGGCCGTCCCGTGACCGTGGTGGACAACGACGGCGCCCCCCGCCCCGAACGTCTGCTGTACTGCATCAACCCGCCCACGGTGGAGTCGGAGGAAGGGGTTCTGTTCCGCAAAGGGACCCGCTCCCTGTCCGTGCCGCTGCTGCGGAAAGCCTCGGAGCAGGGCATCCGCACCATCTGCTTCTGCCGTGCCCGCCAGGAGGTGGAGCGGCTGTACGGCGCGGTCATCGACGGCCGCTACGCCTATCTGAAGAGCTGCGTCAAGCCCTATCGGGGTGGCCTGCTGCCCAATGAACGGCGGCAACTGGAGCGGGACCTGTTTGAGGGCCGTCTTCGTACCATCATCAGCACCAATGCGTTAGAGCTTGGCATCGACATCGGCGGGCTGGACTTGTGCATCCTCTCCGGCCATCCGGGCACCTTGGCCAGCTTCTGGCAACAGGCTGGACGGGTCGGCCGCGGCCAGTCCCGCGCCGTTATCATCTATCTGGCCAAAGACACCCCCATCGACCAATATCTGGTCAACCATCACGAATTCATCACGGGCTCCCCCGTGGAACAGGCATGGCTGAACGCGGACAACCCCTACATCGTCCTGCAGCACCTGCCCTGCGCCGCCCAAGAGTACCCCCTGTCTCCGAACGACCCCTATTTCAGCAGCCCCGCCGCCCTTGCCGCCGCCCAAATCCTGCAGGAAAACGGCACCCTGAAACCATGGCATGGCGGTCTGCGCTACGCGCTGAGCGACTATCCCGCCCGCGGCGTCAATCTGCGAGGCATGACGGACTACAATATCCAAATCTACTGCGGAACGGAGGTCATTGGGGAGATCGATCCCATCGGTGCCCGCGGAACTCTCTACAAAGACGCCATTTACCAACATCTCGGCCGCCGCTACATGTCCCGCGACCTGGATCTGGAGCGCAAACTCTGCCAGGTGGAGGAGGTCAATGTGGACTACTTCACGGAGGCCTCGTGGGAGAACCGGCTGGACATGACCGAGCAGTATGAAAGCAAGGAGCAGCAGACCGCCCCCGTGAAATTCGGCGCCGTCCATGTGAACCAGCAGCCCAAGCTCTACAAGAAGATACGGGAGCGCACCTTTGAGAACATCGGCTATGGCCCCATTACCCTGCCCGCCTTCGAATATGACAGTACCGGCTTCTCCATCCAACCGCCGCCTGCCTGGCTGAACGCCGTGGATGCCCAAGACAAACGCTGGCTGGGGGCGGCCTTCTTCGGTTTGGCCTACTTGCTCCGACGAACTTCTCCAAGTCTTTGCATGGCAGATATTTCTGACATTGATACAGATGTGGCTCTCGTGGACATGACCGGCGACCGCTTCACCAGCGCCCTCTATCTCTACGACACCCATGAGGGCGGCGTGGGCTATGCGGAGAAGATCTACGAGCGGCTGCCGGAGGCGTTGGAGCTGTGCCGTTCGGTCCTGCGGGAATGCCCCTGCCGCGGCGGCTGCCCCGCCTGCGTCCCCGCCATGCCCCCCGGCGTGGTGAAAGATGAGGCGCTGGAGGAGCTGCTGGTGGTCTCCGACGCATCCGTCCGCTGCACGGAAAGCCTGCTGACCGCCCTTTGCGACGGCATCATCATCCTGCCCAAGGTGACGGTGAATCGGGAACACGTCCCCCATCCCGTTGCCGCGCCGCCGGAAGATCTTGAACAAAAACGACTTATGACGCGCCTGCAACGAGCGGCCATCCAACTCCAAGCCCGCCGCCAGCGGGAGCACTGATCAAAGGAAACGTGTTTGTGCCAGCTCTGAACCGCTGTTTTTTTTGCGTTATACTGCAAGATAATGAAACAAAATGCAAAGATAGTCAGAGGCCCCCAAGTACCCCTATTTCGGGCCATCGACAAGGGGAGGTATTAATATACAGGATTGCCCCTATGACGCAAGGAAGGGCATCGTGGGGCCCTAAAAAGGGCATATGCTCGAAAAACAGGGGGCATTTTTGCCTCCTTCGGACACAATTTTCGTGGTTTTTCAGCCTTTTGGCAACCCATTTGGAGTATTCATTAAACGCATTCATATTAATGCATTTTTATTCAATTCCATGTGCCATAAGGGGGTATTATCCACTGAACACATAGAATAAATGGATGCGCACCGCCACTTAAGAGCGACGGGACATGAGGCATGAGGCGCGGAACGTGAAAAGTAATATTTCGCGTTCTGCCCCTCAGAACCATCCAAACCGCTTTTTGGGCGGCTCTTCGGAGGATTTAGGCAGCGGCGGAGGGGGCTTGGGAGCAGAAAGGGGCGACGGAGACAGTGGCGGAGGAGGCGTGGCATGGCCAGCGCCATGTGTCGCTACTTGTTGCGTTGCAGTTTGTTGCGAATTCGATTGGCCGCTGAGCCGTTGGGCCTCCTGAATCTGCATCTGACGAATCAGGTCCCGGTTCTTGATGAGCGGAAGCGTCTGCTCATAGCTGCGACGCCCCGCCATGTACAAATCGAAATGGCTCTGCTCCATGGTGACCATGCCAATGTTCTTGCTGGTCTGGATGGTGGACTCGATCTGGAAGGTCTTTCCCTCCCGAATCAGATTGGAGACGGCCAGATTGCCGATCATGATCTCCGCCGCCAGCACCACGCCGTTTTCATCCTTGTTGGGCACCAGCTGCTGACAGATGACCCCCTTCAGGCTCTCCGCCAACATGGCGCGGATCTGCGCCTGCTGATTGTGGGGGAAGACGTCCAGAATGCGGTTCATGGTGTCCGCCGCGCTGTTGGTGTGCAGGGTGCCAATGACCAGATGCCCCGTCTCGGAGGAGTGGATGGCCATCTCGATGGTCTCCAGATCCCGCAATTCACCGATGACGATGATGTCCGGGTCCTCGCGGAGGGCAGCGCGCAGGGCGTTGCCGAAGGAGCGGGTGTGCACATTGAGCTCCCGTTGGGTGATGTTGCAGCCCTTGGGGATATGCACGACCTCGATGGGGTCCTCCACGGTGATGATATGGTCATGGCGCGTCTGGTTCAGGTAGTCCACCATGGCGGACATGGTGGCGGATTTGCCGCAGCCGGCTGGGCCCGTGATGAGAATCAGGCCCTGGTTGTGCGTTGTCATCTTCTCCACTACTTCCGGCTGTTTGAAGCCCAGCTCGCGGATGCTGCGGATGTGTGTGTCAATGAGGCGGTAGCTTCCCGAAATGCCCAGCCGCTGCTGCAGCAAGTTGGTGCGGTAGCGGTCGTCCGTGGTGATGTTGTAGCTGTAGTCGAAGTCCAGCGTCTTCTCGTACTTTTCGAGCTGGAGCGGCGTCAATGGAGCCAGGTTGAGCGCCTCCGAATCCTCCTTGCTGAGCACTTCCTGGTCAGCAAGCAGATGAATGATCTTGTAGCGGCGGACAAAGGGAAGGGCGCCGGCGGACAGATGCACGTCGCTGCAGCCGGTTTCCCGCGCCCTGTGCAGAAAGTCGTTGAGCAGCGACAGTCGCTGATCCGCAGCCAGCGCCGCCGCCCCCGCCAATTTGGGCCAGCCTTTCAGCCAGCCGTCCTTTCCGCTCATGGCCGAAGCGACGGTCGCCGCAGTCGTGGTCGCGGTTGACGGCTTGACGGTCGCCATGGCCGCCGTAACCGTGGCCACCGACGGAATGGTCCGTTGGGAGCCGCCCAGAATGCCGTTGTTCGTCGCCATCGAATTTGTGTTCAGATTTCCGCTGTTTGCCATGTCTGCCACCTGTTGTCCTATTTCAGTTTCGCCTTTTGGCGCATCAATTCCACCAATTCGCCCTGAATGCGGCGAACCGACTCCGCATCCGCCGCCGTGGCCAGTTCCCGCTGCTTCTCCTGAATCTGACGGTTGACGCCTTCCAGCAGGAAGCAGCGTTCGCAGTCCTCAAAGGCCTGTTCCTGCCGTTCCTGTTCGTCCGCATTGTCCGGGCTGACCGATCGGAAGTGCGGGTCTGCCAACACTTTGCCCACGGCGGGGTCCCGAATCAGCTCATCTCCGGAGAGCATGGCCTCCGCATCGGCCCATTCATCCAAATCCACCGCCGCAAGCACTTGGACGATGGCTTTTCCTAAGTTATTGTCCGGCAACAACTTCTGTATTTCCGAATGGGCAGCCAGCCGTTTGGCGCAGGCCTCGTTGTGGAGAATCAGATCCAGAAGCTCCGCCATGGCGGCCTCCAGCCGACCGCCGTTCATGGGCGGCGGCGAAAACACGGGCATCCCGCCGGGGCCCGGAGCCGGATTGACGGCGATGCCGTCGCCCCCACGTTCCGTCGGCGTCTGCCATGCGTGCTGTTGGCCGGCCTCCAGCCGCTTCAGCGCGTCGTAGATGGAGGATTCGGGAAGCTTCAGCTGTTCCGCCAGCCATTGGCAATGGCCCGCGCGGGCCACAGGGTCGGGAAGCGGCATGATCGCGTTAAGCAAATCATTCACCACCAAGCTCTTCTGCTCCGGACGGGACACGTTGTAACGGCCCATGTCCGCCTGCAGCAGATAGGCGAGAGCAGGCTGGGTAGCCGCCATGACCGCCGTCAGCGCCGCGGCGCCGCGGGTTCGGAAGATGCTGTCTGGATCCTCTCCGGCGGGCAAGGTCACCACATCGACGCTCAGGCCAGCGGCATGAAGGACGCCGATGGTGCGGCGGGCGGCCTTTTCGCCGGCGGTGTCCGCATCGAAGGCGAGGACCACATTGCCCGTGGAGCGCTTCAGCAACCGCGCATGGTGTTCCGTAAATGCCGTCCCCTGAGCGGCTACCGCATGAGTCAGCCCCGCGCGGTGACAGGCGATGACGTCCAGCTGGCCCTCGCAGACCAGAGCCTTGTCCGTCTGTTTCATGGCTTGGCGGGCAAAATCCAACCCGTAGAGAATGCTGCCCTTCTGGAAGAACATGGACTCCGGACTGTTGACGTATTTCGCCTCTTTGGCCTCCGCATCCAGCAGGCGGGCGCTGAATCCGGCCACCCGCCCCAATTCGTCGCGGATAGGAAACATGAGCCGACCGCGGAAACGATCGTAGAGGCGGCCCGTGTCCTCCTTGCGGATGACAAGACCGGTGGCCTCCAGATGCTCCTCCGTGTAGCCGTTGCCCATGGCCCATTGGATTAACGCCCTCCATTCGGGAAGGGAATAGCCGAGGCCGAAACGGTTGACGGTCTCCACGTCAAGGCCGCGTCGCGCCAGATAGTCCCGCGCGGGCTGGGCCGCCGGATCGTTCAGCCGCTGCGTGTACCATGCGGCGGCCTCCTTCAGCAGCCGAAGCCCCGTCTCCTTCAGCTGGCGGCGGCGGGCGGCCTCCCCCTGGTCCGTGTCGGCGCCGTCCTCTTCAGGCACATCCAGATTCAGCCGGTCCGCCAGCCAGTGGATGGCGCCGATGAAGTCCGTGTTGATCATGTCCTCCACGAAATGGAAGACATTTCCGCTCTTCTTGCAGCCGAAGCAATAGTAGTTTTGGCGTTGGGGGCTCACCTTGAAAGAGGGGGTCTTCTCCTGATGGAAGGGACAGCAGCCCCAAAAGTCGGAACCCCGCCGCTTTAGCGGCACGAAGGCGCCGATGATCTCCACAATGTCCGCCTTGTCCTTGAGATCTTGTATGAACGTGTCGGGAATGCGGGGCATGGGCGCTCCTTGTCACTGCAGCTGCTGCAGGCGGTTGCGGATTTGGGCTCCCGTGACGCCGGCCTTCTCCGGCGGCAGGCTGCCCAGACAGCGGACGTAGAAGCGACGGGCCAGAACCGGATTGTTCAGATAGATGTCGTAGATGACGGCGATGTTGCGCAGCAGGTCGCTGTTTTCGGGAGTCATCTTCTCTCCCTCCAGCAGCCATGTGAGGGCCTGGGCGCTGTCCCCCTGTTTCAGGCAGAGGATGGCCAGGCTGTTGTAGACTTCGGGGCGGCTGCGGAACTGCTCGAAACGCCGCAGCGCCTGCAGATAGCTGAAGCCGCGGGGCAGATTGTTGTGGGCGCAGCTGACGCCGATCATCATGTAGAGGTTGGCTCGGGCGGGGCTGTTGATGTCCAGGCTGGAGGGCATGACGTTTTCCGCCTTGTCCAGCGCCGTCAGCGCCTCCGTGTACTTTCCATTTTCATAGAGGAGCCAGCCATAGAGATACCATGCGTCAAAGCGCTTCGGGGCCAGGTTGGTGGCCCGCTCCAGGTTATAGGCCGCTTTGTTGACGCCGCCCATGTCCGATGCCGTGCGGGCCAGGCAGAGGCTGCTCAACAGCAGCGCGTCCACATCATCGGGATTCTGCCGCAGATAGCGGTCCGCGTGGACGCCGGCGGTGGCGTAGTCCCCCTCCTGCAGCGCGATGATGGCCGTCTGCTTTTCCGAGGCGTCCAGCCCCGGAGCGCAGCCGGCAAGCCATGTCACCGCCGTCAGGCAGAGGCCAATTATCCATAATCGGGTTCTCATCCGTTCTTTTCTCCCTTGTCATGCTCCTTGTGGGCGGCCGCCTTGAGCAGGCTCCGCGCATGTTCCGTCGCCGCTGGCGACCCCTCGTCCGCCCCCAACATGCGGACCAGCTCAGAAAGTCTACTATCTCCTTGCAGGAGAGAAACTTGTGTAAATGTTCGGCCATCGTGGACACTTTTGGAGACGCGGTAGTGCTGCCGTCCCGCGGCGGCGATCTGCGGCAGATGCGTGATGCAGAACACCTGATGGTGCTCCCCCACTGCCGTCAGCTCCTCCGCGACGGCGACGGCCACCCGTCCGCCCACGTTCGCGTCGATTTCGTCAAAGACCAGCACGGGAACCGGATCCGCATCCCGCAGCACGGTCTTCAGCGCCAACATGACCCGCGCGATTTCGCCGCTGCTGGCAATGGCCCGAAGCGGCTGGCTGTCCTCCCCCGCGTTGGGGGCGAAGAGGAACTCCACGGCGTCCGCCCCATGGGGGCCCGGCTCCGCCGCCTCCATCTGGATGGCGAAGACGGCCTTCGCGAAGCCAAGATGCAGCAGCTTGGCGGTGATGGCGGCCGCCAGTCGGTCCGCCTGGGCGCGGCGGCGCGTCGTCAGGTCCCCGCAGCGCTCCCGCAGCTCCGTCTCCAGCTGTTTCACGGTGTCACGGAGTTCCGTGAGCCGTCCACCCATGTTCTTGGCGGCCTCCAGACGGGAGCGCAGCCGCCTTCCCGTGGCGATGACTTCCTCCACACTGCCGCCATATTTTCGCTTCAGGCGGGCGATGAGGTCCATGCGCTCCTCCAAAGAGCGCAGCTCCTCTTCGTCCAGCTCCAGGTTCTCGCCATAGTCGGAGACGGAGACCGCCGCCTCCTGAACCTGTTCATAAATGCCCTCCAACATTTCGGTGAAGTCATTTCCCGCCTTCGGGTCGATTTGCGCAAGTTCATGGAGCTGCCGCAGCAGGGCGGAAATCTGCTCCTGAAGGGAATTCTCGCCGTCGCACAGGCCATTGCGGAGGCTTTGACAGATGTCAAGCACACGCCGCGCGTTGGAGGCGACGCGATGGCGGGCGATGAGCTCCTTCTCCTCGTCAGGCTGCAGCGCCGCGTCTTCAATCTCCCGCAGCTGGTGGGCGAGAAGCGCCTGGTCCTCTGGCGCAAGCCCCTCCTGTCTGAGCCGCGCGATCTCCGCCTTCGTCTCCTGAAGACGGCCATGGCAGGCGGCGCAGGCGGCGGCCAGTTCCACCGTCCCCGCATAGCTGTCCAACAGCTCCAATTGGCGCAGCGGCTGAAGCAGCCCCTGGTTGTCGTGGGGCCCATGGATGTCAAAGAACCATTCGCCGCATTCCTTCAAAAGGGCGACGGTGACGGCGGCGCCGTTGATGAAGGCCCGGCTGCCGTTTTCCGTAACAACCCGTCGCAGAAGGAGTTCCCGCTCGTCGTCACCGTTCGGGATGCCGTTTTCGGCGGCGAATGTCCGCCATTTTTCCATGAGGGTTCCATATTCCTCCGGAATGCGGAGGACGGCGGAGACTTCGCAGGATTTTTCCCCTTTGCGGATGGCGCCGCCAGAAGCCCTCGCCCCCGCAAGCCATTGAATCGCACCGATTACCAGCGATTTGCCGGCGCCGGTCTCCCCGGTCACCGTGTTCAGGCCAGTGGAAAGCTCCAGGTCCAGTTCCTGAACCAAAGCAAGATTTCGGATGTGAAGGGAAGAGAGCATGATGGCGGAAAGGCGGCTGAAGACGGCAGAAGGGAAACGGCGCGGCCGCGTCTGCCCGCGCGGGCGCACATCTAAAATATAGCCACTTCTCTTCCCCCTGCAAGGCAACGCGCGGTTGCATGTGAAGGTTGCAGGCTGAAATCATGGACTTGAATCCGTCAAACAGCACGTCACGGATTCGGGATGGAGTCCCTCCGCCTCCGCTCATGATGCCCAGTCTGCCGCTGACCGCTTGTCTTTGTGGCATTCCCGACGGCGTTTGACATGAAGGAAGGCGTCATGGACGGAGGCGTCGTCCAGAACGGATATTGCAATTTAATGAAATAAAATGCAATAATGGCAAAACTCTCAGAAACGCCGTTTTTGGCCCTATATGTCAAGGGAGGCATTTAATATACCTGAATGGATGCAAAATGCGAGGAAGGGGCCTTCTGCGGCCCGTATCGGCGTCATTGTAAAAAACAGAGGGCGTTTTTTTCACCGTTCGCAAGCGGTTTTCGGCCATTTTCGCCTCGCTTACGGCAACAGTTATATTATTCATTTATAGCAATTCATTTTTATGCATTATATTTCATTATGACATGGTGGGGCGATGGTGCGGAAGGTCTTCTCGACAAGTCCTGCATCGAATTGAAAATAGCCGTTTTTGCGCTACAGTACACCGACCACTGTTGAAAAACAGTCATCGGGCCTATGCTTCGGGGACCATTCTGATGTGGAACGAAACGGAAAGGGGCAATGAAAACGTCCATGTGGAACATGATATGGCCGTTGGCGCTGATTGTGGCGTCCAACTGCTTCTACAACATCTGCACCAAGTCCATGCCGTCCAACACAAATGCGTTTGCGTCCCTGACGGTGACGTATCTGGCGGGGGCGGTTCTTGCCGCCGTCCTGTTTTTTGCGGGAAGTCGAGAACTCCATGTCGGAGAGGAACTTGCGAAAATCAACTGGACATCGTGGGTGTTGTCCCTGGCCATTGTGGGCCTTGAGGCGGGCTATGTCTTCCTCTATCGGGCGGGATGGAAGGTCAGTGTGGGGGCGCTGACGGCGAACATCTGCCTGGCCATCGCGCTTCTGGTCATCGGCGGACTCCTCTATCACGAACATGTCTCTTTCCATCAGATTTTAGGCGTCCTGGTCTGCGGCATCGGTCTTTACCTTATCATTAACTAATTGATAATCAATATATTATATGCATGACATCTGGAATCCATGGCATGGATGCCGAAAAGTCAGCGAAGGCTGTCAGAACTGCTATATGTTCTTTTTGGACGCCCAGCGGGACCAGGACGGCTCCAACATCTACAAAACCAACAACTTCGACTATCCGCTCCAGAAGGATCGCCACGGCGCCTACAAGGTCAAAAGCGGGGAGCGTCTCCGCGTCTGCCTGACCAGTGACTTCTTTTTGGAGGAGGCGGATCCCTGGCGTGACGACGCATGGCGCATCATCGCACAGCGGCCCGATGTGGTCTTCTTCCTGCTGACCAAACGCCCCGAAAGGGTTGCCGCCCATCTGCCCCGCACATGGGGGAACGGATGGGAGCATGTGTTCTTCAGCGTGACGGCGGAAAACCAACGCCGCGCGGACCAGCGGGTGCCCATCCTGCTGGACTTGCCCTTTCGTCACAAAGGGGTCATGGTGGCCCCGTTCATCGGGCCGGTCAGTTTGGCCAAATATCTGGAATCAGGGAAGATAGAGCAGGTGATATCCGGCGGTGAAAACTATGACGGCGCCCGCCCCTGCCATTTCGAGTGGGTGCAGCGGCTTCGCGCCGAATGCGTGCAGCATGGCGTGAATTTCGGCTGGTTCGAGACCGGCACCGTGCTTGTGAAGGACGGCCGGACCTACCGTCTGCCCGGCAAGCTGGCGCAGAGCCAGCAAGCATGGAAGTCTGGCATGAACTACATCGCGAAACCCCTGAAAATCCGTCTGACCAATCTGCTGGGCATGGAACTTTCCGAAGAAAGCCTCTACACGCCGCAGTACAGCCATCAAAACTGCCGTGAATGCGGTGGCCGCGAATTCTGCAACGGCTGTGCCCAATGCGGTCTTTGTGAACGCGGAAACCATTGAGAATTAGGAATTAGAAATTAGGAATTTGAAATTAGAAATTAGGAATTTGGAATTAGGAATTAGGCGGGAAGGGGAACAGGCAAATGCGGCGGGTTTTTCCAAAGTGTCCGTCGAACTGGCGCAATGGGGGGCGAACGCGCTTGAACTTTGGGGAAAGCATACTATGTTTGTCTTGTCGCATTGTTTTTTTGCAACGTAAAAGCCATTCAACCGGCCGGATTCCGTTATCCGGCCAAGACTCACACATGAAAGAGGAGTATCAGAAGATGAGAAAACGCAGTGTTGTAGCGCCTGACTGGTGGGATTACACGACGATTGACGACGAGCTGGTCGCCGATGTGGCGCGGCTGACGGTGGAAGACATGGCGCAGCTGAGCCGCCCCGGCTTCAAAGTGGTCATGTACGACACCATCGAGGAATTCTATCTGGCGGAGGCCCTTGAGTACATCGAAGCGTGGAAGCAGTCCACTCCGGACAATCCCTGCGGCGTCTGCGGCCCCATCGGCCCCACGGAACAGCTGCCGCTGGTGGCGCAGATCGTCAACGCCACGGGCATGAACTTGGCCAAACTGGACGCTCACTTCTGGGGCATGGACGAATGGGTTGAGAACGGCCAGGCCGTCAGCACGGACCATCCGCTGTCCTTCGCGCGCTGCGACAAGGCGTTGTGCTTCAACCGCATCCGCCCCGAACTCCGCATGCCGGAGAGCAACATGCACTTCCCCACGGGCGACCTCGCGGCCTACAGCAAGACCTACGACCAGTTCCACTGCCTTCTCATGCAGGGCGGACAGGGCGACACCAAGCACTGGGCGTTCAATGACCCGCTGAAGCGCGAAGGCAAATACGCCGACAACCCGCCGACCCCCGAAGAGTACCGCCAGCTGACCACCCGCATCGTCAATCTGCACCCCATGACGGTCATGCAGAACGCCCGCACCTCCGGCGGCGGCAACATCGCGTTGGTGCCCACGCAGGCCGCCACGGTCGGTCCGCAGGAAACCTGGAAGGCCGACAAGGTCTCCATCTGGCAGGCCGGCTGCCATGACAACGCCTTCGGCATGCGCCTCTCCACGTTCATGATCTCCAAGCACTTGCCGGATGCCGCGGTGCCCATGAGCCTGCTGGCGGACCATCCCAACGTCCAGTTCAACTTCTTCCGCCCCGGAATCGGCAAGTGTGAAGTGGAGATGCACTAATCATGAGCAAAAAACCTGCAGTTCTGGCGTTAGTCGCCCATCCGGATGACATTGAGTTCACCATGATCGGCACCATGCTGATGCTGAAGAAGCACGGCTGGGAGATGCACTACATGACCATCGCCAACGGCTGCTGCGGCACCGCCACCGAAACGGCGGAGGCCACGGCCGCCACCCGCGCGAAGGAATGTCAGGACGCCTGCCGTCTGGCGGGGGCCATTTGGCATCCGTCCGTCTGCAACGATCTGGAGATTTTCCACAATTGGGACATCATCAGCCGCGTCCTTGGAGTCATCCGCGAAGTGCAGCCGTCCATCGTGCTGACTCAGGCTCCGGAGGACTACATGGAGGACCATCTGAACTCCCAGCGCGTCGCCGCGACGGCCGCCTTCTGCAGGGGCATGCTGAATGCCCCCTGCAACCCGAAGCGGCCGCCCTATCAAGATGACATTGTGGTCTATCATTCTGTGCCGCACGGACTTATGGATCCGTTCCGCCGCAAGGTGGAGCCGGAGATCTTCGTCAATGTGGAGCCAGTCTTCCAGATGAAGTGGGACATGCTCACCTGCCATAAATCCCAAAAGGAATGGCTGGACGTCAGCCAGGGCATGGACGCCTATCAGAAGACCATGCAGGAGTTCATGGCGGAACTTGGCAGCCGCTCCGGCAAGTTCAAGTACGCGGAGGGCTTCCGTCGCCGCAATTGGCTCGGACTGTCCTCCAAGGAGTGGGATCCGCTGACGGAAATCCTTGGGGATGATGTTCTTGCGAATCCGCTCTACAAATAGTCCATGGCCTTTGCGCATGTCGTCTTCAACCTGTCGTTAGACCAGGGATTCGATTATGCGATACCCCCGGCCCTCGCTCAGCGTGTCCGTCCAGGCAGCCGCGTCCGCGTCTCCTTCGGCAGCAGCGAGAGGTCGGGGTTTGTCGTCTCGGTTCAGGAGACCACATCCTATCAGGGCGACATCAAGCCGCTGCTGGCCATAGAGGACGACAAGGAGCAGATTCCCGAAAGCCTGCTCTGGCTGGCCGACTGGATGGCGGACTACTACTGCTGCCCCCGCGAACATGCGGTGGCGACGCTGTTGCCTGCCGTCGTCCGCACCGGCGAAATGCGCCATAAGCAGATAATTTTCATATCGTTGACGAGTCAGGCGGCGAATTTCGACGAAACCTTCCAGAAGCTGAATCCACAGCAGAAGAAGACCATTCAAACTCTTCAGCGGTCGGGGGCGCTACCGCTGGCCATGCTGAAGGAAAAGGCCGCCGTCAGCGACAGGGTGGTCAACACATTGGTCCGCAACGGATGGCTGACCAAGGACAAGCGGGTCGTCAGCCGAGACCCTTTCCGCGATGACACCATCCTGCCCGACATGCCTAAGTCCTTGACGGAAGGGCAGAAAGGCGCCCTTGCCGTCATCAACGGCTCCTTGGACGCGCAGGACGCGCAGACCATTTTGGTGCACGGCGTCACCGCCAGCGGCAAGACGGAGCTGTATCTGCAGGCCATTCGCCACTGTCTGGATTTGGGGCGGGAGGCCATCGTCCTTGTGCCCGAAATCTCGCTGACGCCCCAGACCTGCGAACGCTTCCGGCGCCGTTTCGGTGACCTTATCAGCGTGCTGCACAGCAACTTAAGCGATGGCGAACGCTTCGATGAATGGACTCGCATCAACGAGGGCCGCTCCCGCATCGCCATCGGCGCCCGCTCCGCCATCTTCGCGCCCTTCCGCCAGCTGGGGCTGATCATCGTGGACGAAGAGCACGAGGGCAGCTACAAGCAGGACGAGTCCCCCCGCTACAACGCGCGGGACGTGGCCGTCGTGCGCGGCAAGAAGGAGAAGGCCACCATCGTTCTGGGCTCCGCAACTCCTTCTCTTGAATCCTATTACAACTGCGAGACGGGCAAATACCGCCTCGTGGAGATGCGAGAGCGCATCGACAACTGCCAGATGCCTACCGTGGAATTGGTGGACATGGCGCAGGAGGCCGCGATGACCGGCCAGTCCCAGCTGTTCTCAAAACGTCTTAAGGAGTTGATATCCAATAGGTTAAATAGCGGAGAACAGACCATTCTCTTCCTCAACCGCAGGGGCTACGCCACCCAGATGATCTGTCCGGACTGCGGTTTCATCGCCACCTGCGACCAATGCAGCAACGCCTACACCTATCACCGACAGGCAGGCTTGCTCATCTGCCATCTCTGTGGAACTCAACTGGATGCGCCGACAAAATGCCCCCAATGCGGCAGTCAGGAGATCCGCTACACGGGCGTGGGCACAGAAAAGATCGAAGCCATCACACAGGCTCTCTTCCCCCGTGCCACCGTGGCCCGCATGGACTCCGACACCATGACCGCCCGCGAATCCTACAGCAAGGTCCTGGACGCCTTCCGCGCAGGCCGCATCCACATTCTCATCGGAACCCAGATGATCGCGAAGGGACTGGATTTCCCCAACGTCACGCTGGTGGGCGTCATTCAGGCGGACTCCACCCTCCATCTGCCGGATTTCCGTAGCGGCGAGCGCACCTTCCAGCTCATCACGCAGGTGGCGGGCCGCGCCGGAAGGGGAGACTCCCCCGGCCATGTCATCGTGCAGACCTACACCCCCTATCACTTCGCCCTGCAGGCGGCTATCCAACAGGATTTCAAGGCCTTCTACAACGAGGAGATGCCGTCGCGGAAGATGTTGGACTTTCCTCCTGTCTCCCACATGATTCTTGTGCATTTCCGCAGCCCGGAGGAGTCACTGGCCGCGCAGGCCGCCGAGGCCTTCATGGCGGAGCTGCAGCCGCAGCTGGAGCCGTCCGTGCAGGTCATCGGCCCCATGCCTGCACCCCTCTCCAAGGTCAAAACCTATTTCCGCTATCAGATTCTGCTGCGCGGCGGCACCGCCCGAAAGAACATCGCGATTCTGCGGCAGATGGCCGTCCGCCGAAAGCCGCCAAAGGATGTGGACATCATGGTGGACGTGGATCCGCGAAGCCTGCTGTGAAACGCAAGGCGTCGGCGAAGAGGCTTGCAGAGCCAGAAGCTACCTATGGCAGTGGATTTTCCACAAACCACCGAACGAAATCTCCACAAACTACCGAACGAAATCCCCACAAACCACCGAACGAAATCCATACAAATCACCGAACGAAATCTCCACAAATCACCGAACGAAATCTCCATAAATCACCGAACGAAATCTCCACAAACTACCGAACGAAATCTCCATAAATCACCGAACGAAATCTCCACAAACTACCGAACGAAATTTCCACAAACTACCGAATTGAGCTTGAAGAACGCCTTTTTTGGGGTATAGTAGGAACATGTCAAATTTAGATGTTCGGAGGGATCCATTATGAATATGAAAAAATACAGGAAACGAGTTTCCGATGTGCTTCTTGCCGAAAAACTGGAAGGAGCGGGTGCCGTACTCATCGAAGGCGCCAAGTGGTGCGGTAAGACGACTTCGGCGGAGCAGTTCGCCAACAGCATCGTGTACATGTCAGACCCCGACCAGGCGGCGCAGTATCTGGAAATGGCGGAGCTTCATCCCAAGACGCTGCTTTCCGGCAAAGCTCCGCGGCTGATTGACGAATGGCAGCTTGCGCCGAAATTGTGGGATGCCGTCCGATTTGAGGTCGATCATCGGGACGAATTGGGTCAATTCATCCTGACCGGCTCCGCCGTGCCGCCAGTGACCAAGGACATCCGCCATTCGGGCACCGGCAGATTTTCCAGGCTGAAGATGCGGCCCATGAGTCTGTTTGAGTCTGGTGAGTCCAATGGCGGCGTGTCGCTGTCCGAACTGTTCAACGGCCAACAGGAGATCACGGCGGCAAACGACATGACCATTGAGCAGCTGGCGTTTCTTGTCTGCCGCGGCGGCTGGCCAAAGGCGATTGACATGCGGGAATCCATCGCCTTGAACCAGGCCTTCGACTATTGCGATACGGTAATCCATTCAGACATCAGCCGAGTCGATGGCGTCTCCAGAGACCCCGGACGAACCAGCCGCCTGATGAAGGCATATGCCAGACATCAGGGGGCGCAGGCCACAAACGCGGCTATCCGGGCGGACATCATCGCCAACGACAATGCCTCCATGGATGAAGACACCCTCTATTCCTATGTCACCGCCTTGAAGAAGATCTTCGTCATAGAGGACATGGAGGCATGGAATCCCAATCTGCGCTTGAAGACGGCCATCCGGACGTCCGACACGCGGTATTTTGCCGATCCGTCCATCGCCGCCGCCGTTTTGGGGCTTGGGCCAAAGGACCTTCTGAACGACCTCAACACCTTTGGGCTGCTGTTCGAGACCCTTTGCGTCCGGGATCTGCGGGTTTATGCGGAGGCCATCAAAGGCCAGGTCTATCATTACCGCGATGCCCTCGGCCTGGAGTGCGACGCCGTCATTCATCTGCGCAATGGCAGCTACGGGCTGGTCGAAATCAAGCTCGGCGGCGAGAAGCGGATTGAGGAAGGGGCCACCGTGCTCAAGAAACTGGAGGACAGAATCGACACCACGCGCATGAAAAGCCCCGCCTTCAAAATGGTCCTTACCGGCATGGGAAATTATGCCTATCGCCGCCGTGACGGCGTGCTGATTGTTCCAATCGGCTGCTTGACATGCTGATCACCATCCCTTTTGCATCTTTGTGTTTTCTCATAACATACTTATAATCAACAAATAGAAGAAATCGCCATGAAAATTTACTCCATCATCCTGACCATTGGCCTTGCCTGGGTTTCCATGAGTTGCAGCACCCTGCGGCCCCATCGATGCGAACGTTTCGCCGTCCTTGGCAACAGCATCACCCACTCTGATCCATCACCCAACATCGGCTGGGTGGCAAACTGGGGGATGGCCGCCAGCTCACAGGACAAGGACTTCTGCCACTTGCTCCTGCGCTATTTCACGGAAGCCAACGGCGGCACCGCACCTGAGGCCTTTTTCAGCAATGTGGCCTCCTTCGAGCGTGAGTACCCCACTATCGACATCGCATCTCTGGACAGCTTGAAAAAATGCATGGACATGAAGCCGGATCTCTTCATCCTCGCCATCGGTGAAAACGTTCCCGATCCGGAAACTCCTGAAATGCAGGAACTTTTCCAAAAGAAGGTCACGGAATTCCTGACGTTCATCAAAGAGGCGGGCTGCCCGAATATCATCGTCCGCAGCACCTTCTGGCCTCGTGAATCCATTGACGAACCGCTCCGGAAAGCCTGTGAGGCCATCGGCGGAATCTATGTGGACATACGCGCTCTTGCCAAAGAGGAGAACTATGCGCGCTCCGAACGCAGTTTTCAGCATGACGGCGTCGCCATCCATCCGGGAGACCGCGGCATGAAAGCCATCGCGGACGCCATTTGGAAGGCGCTTCCGCAAAACACCAACAAGTAAAAATATAAGGCATTGCCATGAAACGACTTATAACTATTCTTGCTATCGCGGGCGGCCTGATTTCCGCCCTTTGCGGCGAACCCTTCAACTATCTGAAGAACGCGGACTTCTCCGACGTGCCCCCTTCTGGCATCCCCACGGGGTGGGGCACCAGCCATTGGGGCTTCTGGTACCAGAATTTCGAAGGATACCAAAAGGGATGGCGCATGGCTCCCGAAGCCACCCGTGACGGCGTCGCCAGCTTCCTGCTGGACAGCGAAGCCTGCGGCGAATATCCGCTTCCCTTCTTCAGCTGCATCAACGGCGCCCCAAAAGGGAAAAAGACCTTCAGTGTGTATCTAAAGACCGACAAGCCAGATAGTTCCGTGGTCATCGTCCTGAACATCGGCGGCAATGCGGAGCGCACCTTCACGCCGACGGCGTCATGGGAGCGCTATCGCTTCACCATTGACAACGATGCCAATTCAGGCACCATCCAGTTCTTCGCGCGGGGCAGAATCTTCATCAACTCGCCCCAATTGGAGGAAGGGACGGAGGCCACGCCCTTCCGCACACGGGAGTCCGCTCCTGTCAACGGCGACATCGACTTCGACGGCGGCGGCACGCGCCAATTCCGCCTCACTCAGCCGGACGGCACCGCCATGCCTCATCCCACGGACATCACGCTGACCGCCGACGACGAAGGCCTCCGCTTCCACATCGTCAACGCCATCCCCGCCACCCGACTCGCTCCCAAAAAGAGCAATGGACGGGACAACGACCTGTGGGCCGGCACAGACAACATTCAGCTCTTCTTCTTCCCGCAAGGCGACGGCGACGCACTCTGCCAATTCATCATCGCAGAAGACGGCAACGTGCAGGATCTGCGCAGCGCAAACACCTTCTGGGACGGCGTTTGGGAAGCAAAGACGACCTTCGAGCCGGGCAAGAGCTGGACGGCGGACGTGTTCCTCCCCTTCGCCACCTTCAACGACGGAGGCAAAAGGCCCCTTCTGAAAGACTGGAAGTGGCTGGCAGGACGGGAGAACTGCATTGAGAACGAGCTGGGCGTCAGCACCGACACGCGGTGGCCGTTCTTCGTCTTCGGGCAGCAGGACCGCTGGAGCCGACTTCGCAACCTGCCCGTGGACGCCGCCAACGCCGCCGCCCTGCGCATCGGCAAGCCCCATCCGGAATTCGAGCTGCCGACGCCTTCCATCGCCTTCCCCCTCAGCAACTTAGCCAAAATCGCCCGCACCTTCACCGTGGCCCGCGCCACCTGCAGCGCCAATGGACCATGGACCGAACTGGAGGAGGTGGAATTGACCCTTAAGGCGGGCGAGACGGCGAAAGTCGTCATGGAGGCTCCGGAGGACTTCCCCGGCTGCCGCATCACCGTGAAAGAGCAGGGTAAAATTGTGGCTGCGAAAAGCGCAAACTGCTCCTACGCAAGAGTTTTAAAGGAAACGGCCTATCAGCCGAAGGAGCTGCTGATCGCCGTGATGTGCGAGCCGGATCCCACCGCCTTCAAGCCGGAGGTGCTGGCGCAGATCAAGGCCATGGGCTACAACGCCGTCATCTTCCTCAACCCGCCCGCATGGGGCGAAAACGGCGTCAAAGAGGCACTTGACCGCCTTGGCCAGGCGGGCCTCAAGGGCATCTGCAACTTCCTCTACCACGACGCCAATCCCTCCCATTACGACTACATGGCGGGAGTCGTCAAAAATCTCAAGAGCCATCCCGCGCTGGCCGGATGGCTGGTCTGCGACGAACCGAGCGACGGCTGGAACGGCATTGAATTCACGCAGAAGGGCTACGAGCTGCTCAAGGCCATCGACACGGAACATCCCATCTGGATCAACTACACCTGCAATTTCAAAATCAACCGTCCACTGAAGCAGGACATGCTCGGCTTCGACCACTATCCCATCCCCGACTACGACATCCGCGAGTTCCTCCCCATGGTGGAAGCCTATACGCAGTATGGAGATACGGCTTTCGTCTATTTCCAGCAGACCGGCCATGCCTATTTCTATGGACGGGAACCCACAGCGGCGGAATTCAAGTTCATGGGCGCCGCCGCACTGCTCAAGGGCGCGGTGGCGTTGGGCACCTTCGCACAGCTGCCCCTCTCCGCTGAACTGCGGGCCAAGGCGCCGCAGATTTTGGGCGCCTTCGTCACCGAATACCCCATCTGGCGGGGCCAGCAGGCATCCATCCCCTCGCCGCTGCCCGATGTCGTTGAGGCGGAGGGACGTATCGTGGACGGCAAGCTGTACGCCATCTATCTCAACACCGCCAAAGAGCCCGTTCGCTTCACCGCCGCCGACGGACAGCAGCTGGAGCTCGCCCCTCTTGACTACGTCATCCGCCCCATCGACAATCTTCAATAAAGCCACAGAACACTCTGAATAACCAGAAGCGTTCAGCCACGTTCCGCGGCAGAACGCGATTGCTCTTTTCAAATGGCTTAAAGAACCGTGAATTGCCCATTGGCAGTTCGCATCTGGTTATTCCGTGTATTCTGTGGATAAAAAGCTGTCCCTTTCCTTCTCACATAGGGAATTGAGCCATATATTAATGTGGATTATGGGGACTTCTTCTGAATCATTACTTCACACCATTGCAAAGAAAGGCATGACAATGAAACATATTGCATTCATTAATGCAATCCTAATGGCGGCGTTCTGCTGCGCCGTCAAGGCCATGGACATCACGGAAATTGACGCGAACTTCAAGCAGGAGGAGTTTGACGGCCGTCCCGTCCGTTTCGGCAACGTGAGGAAACCTCCCTTTCTTGTGACGGGCTTCCCCTTCTGCACCTCGCCGGACCAGCCGCTGAACCGCCTTCCGGCGGACATGACGGAGGCGGACGTCAACAAAGGCGCCCTCCGGCTTGCGCGGTGTCAGACCGGCGGTGCCGTGCTCTTCCGCACCAACTCGCCCTTTATCGCCATAAGAGCCTCTGCCCCAACCATGAAGTACATGTTTCACATGGCCTCCACCGGTGTCTCCGGCTATGACCTCTATGAACGCCGCGCCGATGGCACAGAGCGTTTCATGAGCAACATCCGCCCCGACGGCGGCACCGCCATGGCCGGCGGCTGGATTCGCGACGGCATGAGCGACTACATCCTCTATCTGCCACTCTATTCAGGCACGGACAGCCTGGAGATCGGCGTCGCTCCCGAAGCCAAATTCGAGGAGCCACGGCCGCAGCGCATCCAGAAGCCCATCGTCTTCTACGGCTCCTCCATCACCCAGGGCGGCTGCGCCTCCCGCCCCGCCAATAACTTCACCACCATGATCTGCCGCGCATTGGATGCCCCGCAGGTCAACTTGGGCTTCTCCGCCAGCGGCAGGGGAGAGCCCGCCATGGCCCGCGCCATCGCCAAAATCGACGCCAGCGTCTTTGTCATGGACTACGACAACAATGCCCCCACGCCGGAGCATCTGCGAAAAACCCATGAGCCCTTCTTCAAGATCATCCGCGAAGCCCACCCCGACCTGCCCGTCATCTTCCTCTCCAGACCCCATACCAATCATGGTGGCGAACGCATGGAAATCATCCGCCAGACCTATGAAAATGCCGTCGCCGCAGGAGATAAGAACGTCTATTTCATTCCAGGGGACATCATGTTCGGTCCGGATGGCCTGAACTACTGCACGGTGGACGGCCGCCATCCCAATGACTTGGGCTTCTATCGCATGTTCCAAACCATCCTTCCCGTGGTCAAGCAAGCGCTTCACATGGACTAACTCAAACAGAGAGAACGACATATGCAATCTCAACCCTTTTCCGTCGCACCCAATTCGAAGGCCGCTCCTCGCAAAACCTTCATGGACATCGACTACCTCGATTTCTGTTGGGCCGGCGACGGCTCGGAGCAGCAAGTGGAGCGCGTCTTCGACCAGATGAAGGCCGCCGGATTCGACGGAGCCATCATCCAGGCCTTCTTCCACGGCGAGGCCTTCTATGACTCCGCCCGCTTCCCAAAATTCTCCAATGTGGACGGACAGTCCGCCGCCGGTCACGACGGCACGGGAAACTATCTTGACCTTCTGGCCCGCCGCCTTCGCGAATACGACCCAGTCCGCAAGATGTTAGCCCTTGCGCAGGAAAGGGATATGGAATTGATGCCCTATATCCGCCTGTTGGACGAAGACCCCGCCAACAGCCGCAACCTGTTCTTCCGTGAACATCCGGAGTATTTTCAGCTGAGCCGCTGCGGCAACTTCCAGCTGGTTGGCGTCCCCTGCTTCAACTACCCTGAAGTGCGGGAGCATTTCCTGCAGCGCGTCGCCGACTTCGTGGAGATGGGTTTCCGTTCCATCTACCTGGGCGCGTTGCGATTCCACTGCTTTTACTGCACGCCGTTCATCGGGGCGACTGCGCTGGCGGACGTCTACGGCTTCAACCATCCCATCGCGGAGGAGTATTTCCGCCGCACGGGCCGTCGCGCCCAAATCGACCCGCGAGAGGAGGCGACCGTCACCGTCACGCCCCTTCCAAAGGAAAAGCGGCTCGGCGACTTGCCGCAATGCACCGTCTCCTACAAAGGCGCCCCTGACTGCGACTACACCGTCCTGCGGCGCATCGCCGGCGAGGGCATGGAGGCCTTCCTGCGGGAGCTGAAACGCCGCTTCCCCCACGTCACCGTGACATTGGAGGCCGGCCTGTACAATTTCATCGATTCAGACACCGCAGCTGGCTCCCTCTTCCAGATGGATCCAGAAGTCATTCTAGGAGAAGGACTTGTGAATCGCATCCACACCAGTCTAAATGTTCGGATGACGCCCGAGACGCCGTCCATCCTTCAGGCTTATCGGCAGAAATTCCCTCGGGACAAGATGGAAATCGGCCTCTTCCTCAACGATGCCCTTTCCAAAAACGGCGGCAGCGGGCTGAATCCGCCTGTGGAGTCCGTCCGCGATTATCTGAAGGATGTGGTGCGGGAGGATTATGACTACACCATCATCCATGAGGCGGCCTTTATCCTCGTCCATTCGCAGCAAGAGGCGGTGTGGCAGGCACTTGGAGAATTCACGAAGCGGGAGAAGGAAAGAGGTAATTAGAAATTAGAAATTAGGAATTAGAAATTAGGAATTAGAGGTTTGAGGTTAGGAGAAGGGAATATGAAGACGTTTTTTGCGCTGATTGCGGCGGCCATTTTTGCCGTTGGCTGCGCCACCACCGTCCGTCTGCCGGAGCCGGTTCTGTGGCCACGTCCGCGATCCTGCCAATATCCGGGCGGCACTTTGAGACTGCCGCTGAATCAGAGGCTGCAGTTCTTCTGTCCGCAGAAACTGGCGGATTCCACGGCGGTAAAGGCGTTGACAGACCTCTTCAGAGAAGTCGCGGACGTGACGCCCATGGAAGTGGACGACCCCGTGGTGAGAGCCTGCATATGGACGCAGGGCGTCAATCCCACATCGACTGTGGGAATTCCTCCAGAAGGCTATGCCCTTTGGGTCTCCAAAGAGGGCGTGAAACTCAAGGGGGCGGATGCCATCGGCCTGCTCAACGGCATCCGCACGCTGCGTCAGCTGGTGCGACTGACAGACGACGCCTACGAAATCCCCTTCATGCAGATTTTCGACTGTCCCGCTTTCGCCGTCCGCGGCATGCATCAGATGATCTGCGATGCCTACTACAGCGAAGGGGCCTTCGAAAGCGCCAAGCAATATCTTTCCGTCTTGGGCCAGCTGAAGTACAATGTCGTTGTGCTGCAATTGGATGCGCTTCCGGCCTACCAAAGCGTGAAGCTTAAGACCGCCATCACCCAATGGCCGATGGAGAAACTGGCCGCCTTGGGGGCACACGCCCAAGCAGAAGGTCTAGAAGTCATTCCCCTGCTGCAACTTGGAGGTCATTCCGGCTGGTTCCTCCGCACGCCGGAGCACCTGAAGTTTTGGGAAAAAAGCGGTGAACGCAAGGCGGAGGAAATTACGTGGGACAACTCCATGCTCTGCCCCGGCCAGAACGACGAGCTCCTTCCTATTCTGTACGGCATGATTGACGAGCTGCTGGAGGCCTTCCACCCCAAGCGCTTCCATCTCGCCTATGACGAAATCTATCTAAGCGACCGCCTCTGCCCCGCCTGCGTGCCACAGCCGTTCCACATTCAGGAGATGTACGCCCGTCAGCTCAACGCGCTTGCCGACCATCTGAAGGAGCACGGCGTGAAGGCCGTCATGTGGGGCGACCGTCCGCTCTCCATCCCCATGCGGAAGATTTTGGGCATGGATCTGGACCTGGCCACCTATCCAATGGTTAAATGGTTGCATCACAATAATTTAGAAATAATGAACTGGTACTATGGGAAGAATCCGGACGCCTTTCCGTCCGTCGTGGACTACTATCATCAGAACGGCTTCCACGACCAGTCGCTGGCGGTCATGTGCTTCGACCACAACGCGGAGAATGGCCTCCGCAGCGCCCTCGCGGCCAAGGTCCCTGCGCTCTTCAACACCCTGTGGTTCTACAGCAATGGCTGCAACCCCATGCAGTTCAGCGTCGATTCATGGAACAACACCCCCTATTTCGCGGATTTGGCTTGGAACGGAACCCTTCCGGAGGACGGACAGTCCTACCGCAATCGGCTGGAGCTGATCCGCCGCGTCTATGACAACGACTTCCCCATCAAGAGGATAGCCAAAGAGCATCAGCGGATTCTCTACGGCGATGATACGGCGGAGGCCCTCACCACCGTGGAGGGAATTGTCCTCCGCCCCGCCGAAGCCATGTCCATGGAGGCAGGAGCGCATACATGGAAAATCAATGGGACGGCCGCCAAGGTCCTCGCCATCTTCGACATCCCTCCGCTGGATTTCGGCAAGGTCAGCTTCACGGAACGGAATTTCACCTATCCGACGCTGTGCAGCATCATATGGAAGTACGCAGACGGCACGGAGGATACGCAACCCGTGTACCATGAATGGCATGGGGGCCCCGCCAGTGACCGTCGCGAATACTTCCATGCGGAAACCGTCCAAGCCGCCGACGGAACGCTCCGCCGCGTCTCCATTCTGACGAATCCGCATCCGGAGAAGCCGTTGAACGCCATTGCGTTCCCCCCTGGCCGCCAAGGGCTGACCCTCTCCGCCATGACGGTCGTTTGGGGGAAATAGCAGTCGGAAGTTTGTTCAATTATAGTTCGTGTCATATATAAAGAGCTTCCAAAAACTTTTTTCAAAAACAAAACAGATACAGGAGTTCACTCATGGATAAGCAACTGAAGATAGGCGTTTTGGGCGGAGGGCGCGGGGTGTCTCTCGCCCAAGGGGCCAGAGCCAACGGCATGGAGATCGCCGCCGTGTGCGACCGCGACGAACTTTGCGGGAAGCTGGCCGCTAAACGCTTGAATTGCAAGGTCTTCACGGATTACGCGAAGATGTTGGACTCGGATATCGATGCCGTTGTGGTGGCCAATTACGCCACGGAGCACGTGTGGGCGGTGAAGCAGGCTCTGGCAGCGGGAAAGCATGTCATGAGCGAATGCATGGCGTGCTTCACCATGGCGGAGGCCGTGGAGCTGGTGGAGGCCGTGGAGGCCGCGCCAAACCTGGTCTATTTCTTTGCGGAGAACTATCCCTTCATGGTGCAGAATCTGGAGATGCGACGGCTGTACGCCACCGGCGATCTGGGCGAGTTCCGCTATGGCGAAGGGGAATACGTCCATCCAATGACCAAAAATGAAATCGACCAGCTGACGTCCCGCGAGGACCATTGGCGTAACTGGTTGCCCGCCACTTACTACTGCACCCATTCCATGGGGCCGGTCATGCTGATTACGGACACCCGCCCCGAATATGTGACCGCCATGGTCGTCCCGCGCTGCGCCGATGACGCGGGAATGAACGAAAGCCTTCGCGTCAACGACGACGTGTCCGTCATGCTCTGCAAGATGAACAACGGCGCTGTGACGAAAATCCTGCCTTGGAGCGGGTTACGCGACCATGGGCAGCGCTACCGCATCTGCTGCTCCAAAGGTGTCATGGAATGGAATCAGGGCGACTCCAACCTGCGGGTCAGCCGCTGGGGCGGCGATTTCGTCGATACGCCGCCCGTCCATCCGTACTTCATGAAATACATGCCGAATCTTCCGCCAGAACATATTGATGCGCAACAACATGGACATGGCGGCGGCGACTACTTCACCAGCTATTGGTTCAAGCGCGCCATCGTCACGGGGGAGCGTCCGCTGATTGACGTCTACAAGGCCGTGGACATGACGATGATCGGCATTCAGGGCTATCGCTCCGCGCTCAATTGCGCCAATTCCTTTGAGATTCCGGACCTCCATGACCCCGGCATGCGCGAAAAATATCGCCATGACGACTGGAATCCGGATCCCGCGCGACCCTGCGCGGACAAACCGTGCCCCAGCGTGACTGGCCCCATCAAGCCCACTGAACAGGCCCGCGAGACATGGCACCGCATTCGGCAGAATTGCGAGGACGACGCCCGCCGCCAGATGAGCTAAAAGTTCTATAAATTGCTGATGGCAAACAGGTTATGAATTCTTTATAGTCGATTATACTGCCGTTTCCGCTGATTATAAAAACAAAACCTGCGGAAACAGCAGATTTTTCAACGTTTCCGCTGATTATAAAAACAAAACCTGCGGAATCGGCAGATTTCTCGACGTTTCCGCTGATTATAAAAACAAAACTTGCGGAAACGACAGAAGAGGTTATATTCTATGGCATTTCCACGTTGCGAAGGAGGAACATAGAATGGAACCTATCATTGGAAGAGACAATGAGTTACGGACATTAAGGGAATATCTGACCAGTTCTAGGTCCGAATTCGTGGCGGTATATGGACGGCGACGTGTTGGCAAAACATTCCTCATCCGCGAGGCGGCCCATGACCATTTCGCATTTTACATGACCGGTTCCCATGATGCGTCCCTGCAGCGTCAGCTTATTGCGTTTTCCATTGCCCTGCAACGACATGCAAAAAAAGAGGAGCTGCCGTTGTTTTCCTCATGGATTTTGGCCTTCAACGCCCTTGGGCAATATCTTGAAACCCTTCCTGACGGCCCGAAAGTGATTTTCATCGATGAAATGCCATGGATGGACACGCCCAGATCCGGCTTCATTCCCGCCCTTGAGAACTTCTGGAACAGTTGGGCGGCGCTTCGGGATGATGTTAAGCTAATCGTCTGTGGTTCAGCAACTTCGTGGATGCTCAACAATCTCATTCATAGCAGAGGCGGTCTACATAACCGCCTGACCCATCACATGCTGCTCGAGCCATTCACCCTTCATGAATGCGAGGAGTATTTCAAGAGCCATGGCTTTGGCTATTCACGGATGGAGATTGCCGAATGCTACATGATTCTTGGCGGCATTCCATTCTATCTATCTGCCATGCAGAAACATCTGAGCCTTGCTCAAAATGTGGACCGTCTGTTCTTCTCGCCAACAGCCGAACTCAAGGACGAATTCTCCAACCTTTACCATGCCATTTTCAGAAAGGCGTCGGCCCATATTTCCATTGTCACCGCCCTCTCCCGAAAGCGCATGGGCATGACCCGCATGGAACTCATCCAACAGACCAAACATGCTGACAATGGAGCGTTCAGCGTTGCGCTGGAAGAACTTGAGCAATGCGGCTTCATAAGGCACTATGAACCGTATTCGGAGACCAATCGAATAAACCGCACCACCGGCAGAAAGCACATTCTGTATCAGCTCATTGACTTCTATACGCTTTTCCACTTCAATTTCATCGAAAGCAACATCTACGGCGATGAAAACTTCTGGAGCACATCCGTCAACAGCCCCTTGCATCATGCATGGGCGGGGCCTGCCTTTGAAATGCTCTGTCTCCATCATGTGCGACAAATCAAGCTGGCCCTTGGCATTTCAGGCATCCAGACAAGAGTCTGTGCATGGCATGCGCCCCAACACATCGGAAAGGGAGCGCAGATTGACCTTCTCATTGACAGAAAAGACGAGACAATCAACGTCTGTGAAATCAAATATGCAAAAGGCCCATTCGCCATTGACAAAGCCTATGCACAGGAGCTGCAGGACAAGATGGACATTTTCCGTGAAGCGACCCACACACGGAAATCGTTGCTTCTCACGGTCATTACAGCCAACGGACTTAAGCAGAATGAATATCATTCTTTTCCGCAATGCGCAGTGGAGCTTGAACAGCTTTTCACACCATGAGAAGATTTCAATGGCGAGGCAACCAGAGCTCCCTTGCGAAAAAGGCGTCAAAAGCCGGAATAAAACTGTCCCGTGCATTTGCAAAAACGCCATCACATATTAAAATGCTCTTTGTCCAAGAGAATTTGACATGATGCCCCCATGACTCAAAGGAGAAAGAGATGTCCGTTTGGTTTCGCGCCTGTGAAATGGCCTTTTTCATGATGGCCGCCGCCGTGATGGCCGATGCAGTGCCCCGCCGTTGTCTGGAGTTGCCTCCAGGGCCGGGGAACCCGCGCAACAGCGAAGGCAGCTTCGCGGAATTGAAGGACGGTCGTATCCTGTTCGTCTACAGCCGTTTCAACGGAAAGGACGGCGATGACAACTCCGCCGCCGACCTGGCCGCCCGCTATTCCTCCGACAAAGGAGAGACCTGGACGACGGAAGACCGCATCATCGTGAAGAACACGGGTGGCATGAACGTCATGTCCGTCTCGCTGCTGCGGCTGCAGAACGGCCGCCTAGCCATGTTCTACTTGTTGAAAGAGAGCAACTTCGACTGCCATCCCGTCCTCCGCTTCACCGATGACGAAGGGGAGACCTGGAGCGAGGCCATTTTCTGCGTCACCGAGCCGAAAGGCTATTATGTGCTGAACAACGACCGCGCCGTCCAGCTGACGCAAGGACCCTACAAAGGGCGCATCATCCTGCCGCTGGCCCGCCACGCCCTCAAGGTCGATGAAATCAAGACAGAGGACATTCCCGAAGGCATGTACGTTTGGGAAATGCCTGGAAGCAAGTGGGATCTGGCGGCACGGGACACCTGCGCCATCTCCGACGACAACGGCGCCACATGGCGCATGAGCAAGACCGTCTACGAGGTGCACGACGCCAATGGCAACCGCGTCACGGCGCAAGAGCCGGGAATTGTGGAACTTTCTGATGGAAGGCTACTTATGTTCTGCCGTTCAGACGAGGGGCAATATTTCTCCACATCTGACGACGGCGGCGACACCTGGACCCCCGCCGTGCTGTCGCCCCTCCGTTGCCCCTGCTCCCCCGCCTCCATCAAACGGCTGCCCACCGGCGACCTGCTGGCGGTGTGGAACGACTATGACGCCGTGCCCGGCAAGGCGTGGGACGGTCGCCGCGTCCCGTTGAGCACCGCCATCTCGCGGGACAACGGCAAGACATGGATCAACGCCAAGATATTGGAGGGCAACCTGAACGGATGGTACTGCTACATCGGCATCCATGTCATGGAGGATGCCGTCCTGCTGAGCTACTGCGCCATGGACTGGCTCTGCCACACCCGCATCGCCAAACTGCCCATCTCCTATCTCTATGCGGACGGTCCGAAGGAGCCCTACTACATCACGCCTGGCTTCTACGACAGTCTGCCCAACGGCCCCTTCACCACCATTCAGGCGGCGCCGGGGACCTGGACCGTCACCAACGGCGCGGCGGAAGTTCTCGCCTACACCCGCGGCAAAGGGCTTCGCCTTCAGGGCGGTTCCGACGTGACCATGGAGCTGGCGTTGCCGCAGCCCATTCCTCTAAAGAATTTGCAACCTCTTGCGCTGGAACGATTTACAGGAGCACCATCCTACCATGCCATCGTGGAGGCGATGAAGGACGGCCAGTGGGTCAAAGTCTGCGAGCACGGTGACGGCGTCCGCCCCGGCTCCCCCGTTCCCATCGTCTGGACCCAACCCGAGCTGACGACGGACAAGCTGCGCGTCCGCTGCACCTCCGCCGGCGGCACCATCGTCTGCGACGGCAAGCAGAAAGTCGTCTTCAACAGCTGCTTCAAGGACTAGCTAGCCCTAGAAGCTCTAGAAGAAAACCCAACTCCCAATTCCCAATTCCCAATTTCTAATTCCTAATTTCTAATTCCTAATTTCTAATTCCTAATTTCTAATTCCTAATTCCCCCTCACCTGACACATGAAAAGTTCACTCTCATTTATTCTCTGTTCCACATTCAGCCTGCTTCTCGCGACGGCCACCACGGCGGCGGACGCGGTGCCCCGCGTCAGTCTGGACTTGAAGCAAGGGCCGAACAACCCCCGCAATTCGGAGGGCGCCTTCATCACGCTGAAGGATGGCCGCATCCTTTTTATCTACAGCCACTTCAACGGAAAGGACGATGGAGGGGACCACGGCGACGCCGATCTGGCCGCCCGCTATTCCTCCGACAACGGAGAGACGTGGACGACGGAGGACCGCATCGTCGTGAAGAACAATGCCGGCATGAACGTCATGTCCGTTTCATTGCTGCGGCTGCAGAACGGCCGCCTCGCCATGTTCTATGCCATGAAGAACAGCGAGCTCGACTGCCGTCCCGTCATGCGCACCTCCAACGATGAAGGAAAAACCTGGAGCGACGCCACGCTGTGCGTCACGGAGCCCGTGGGCTACTATGTGCTGAACAACGACCGCGTCATCCAGCTGGAGCGCGGCCCCCACAAAGGCCGCCTCATCGTGCCGCTGGCCCGCCACACCCTCAAGTCGGAGCCCGAAAAGGACTTCGACTGGAAGGCCCAAGTCACCTGCGCCCTCTCCGACGACAACGGCAAGACGTGGCGCATGTCAGAGGCCCTCTTCAAGGCCTATGACGCCAATGGCAAGCGGGTGACAGCGCAAGAGCCTGGCGTTGTGGAACTTACAGATGAGCGCATTTTGCTGTTCGTCCGTTCGGAGTTGGGACAGTATTTCTGCACCTCCGAAGATGGCGGCGACACATGGACGAACCTGAAGCTGTCGCCGCTCCGTAGTCCCTGTTCTCCCGCCTCCATCAAACGGCTACCCTCCGGCCAGCTGCTGGCGGTGTGGAACGACTATGACGCCCTGCCCGCTTCCCTGCGGGACGGCCGCCGCACGCCGCTGAGCACCGCCATCTCCAATGACAACGGCAAGACCTGGCTTAACCACAAGGCCCTGGAGGGCAATCTGGCCAGCGGCTTCTGTTACACGGCCATCCATGCCGTGGGGGACTGGTCCAGAGAGGAGGGAACCGTGCTGCTGGCCTATTTCGCCTACCTGGCCAGCGAAGGGATCACGACGCTTCGCATCGTCAATGTGCCTGCAAGCTACATCTTCGAGCCAGGGCCGAAAGAGCTTCTTGTCATGTCCAAAGGCTACTATGACGACCTCCAGCCTGGGCCCTTCACCACATTGAAGACCGCCATCGGAACCTGGACCGCCGCCAAAGGGCAGGGAATGGTCGAGGCCACGGAGCGGGGGACTGGCGTCCGCTTCGTCGGCGGCACCTATGTGACGTTGGTGCTGATGTTGCCGCAGCCCACCCGCCTGGCCGACCTGCCCGCCATCGGCATGGAACGCTACACGGGAGCCGAGCCCTACGACGTGGTGGTGGAGGCGTGGGTGAACGGCCAATGGCGAGAAGTCGCCCGCCACGACAATAGCCGGAAGGTCGCCATCAACCATCTTGTCACCTTCACGGAACCGGAACTGGTGACGAACAAACTCCGCTTCCGCGGCAACACCGTGAAGGGTGCCCTCATTTTCGACGGCAACAAAACCCTGCGCCCTAACAGCTATTTCAACGATTAAACTTTTTAGCCGTATTTTTCTCGTTTTTTCATAAGTAACTCAAAACAAAGGACTTACATGAACTTCCTCAAAAACGCCATCGTCGGAATCTCCTGCGGCCTCGCCGCCATCAGCCTCCTTGCCGCGGACGCCGTGCCGCGCCGTTGCATCGACCTTCCTCCAGGGCCGGGCAACCAACGCAACAGCGAAGGAGACTTCGCCAAGCTGAAGGACGGCCGCATCCTCTTCGTCTACACGCGCTTCAACAAAGGCGGCGGCGACCACTCCGGCGCGGAGCTGGCCGCCCGCTGGTCCAAAGACCGCGGCGATACATGGGATAAGACCGACCGCATTGTCGTCAAGAACGACGGCGGCATGAACGTCATGTCCGTCTCCCTCATGCGGCTGGACAATGGCCGCCTCGCCATGTTCTATCTGCTGAAAAACAGCGAACACGACTGCCGCCCCACGCTCCGCTACTCCGATGACGAGGGCGAGACCTGGAGCGACCCCATCTGCTGCCTTCCCGAGCCCGTGGGCTATTACGTGCTGAACAACGACCGCGCCATCCAGCTGAAAAACGGCCCTCACAAAGGCCGCATCCTCCTGCCGCTGGCCCGCCACTCCCTCGCCACGGACAAGGGCATGGACTGGGAGGGCACCCTGCTCTGCGCCTATTCCGACGACAACGGCCAGACGTGGGGCATCAGCAAGGACTTCAAAGGCTACAACGCCCAAGGGCAACGCCTCACGACGCAGGAGCCTGGCGTCATCGAGCTGAAGGACGGCCGCGTCCTCATGTACATCCGCGCCAGCGGCGGCTATCAGCAGTACAGCTATTCCTCTGACGGCGGCGTGACCTGGACGCCCACCACGCCCTCCAAACTCCGCTCCCCTGTCTCCCCCGCCTCCATGGAACGGCTGCCCAACGGCGACATCCTTTGCGTGTGGAACAACCGCGACGGCGTCCCCGCCGGCGTGCCGGATCGCATTCCGCTCTCCGTCGGCATCTCGAAGGACGAAGGGCAGACGTGGCAGTTCGTGAAGAACCTGGAGGCCAACCTGAACGGATGGTACTGCTACATCGCCGTCGAAGTGGTCGATGACTCCGTCCTGCTGGGCTACTGCTGCGAAGGCCTCCATCGCTCCCGCATCACCAAAGTTCCAATCTCCTGGCTGTACACGGAATCCATGGAACCCAAGCCAGTTCTGAAGGACCTCTACGACGACCTGCCCGAAGGCCCCTTCACCAGCCTGAAGCTCCCCGATGGCACCTGCACGGCCGCCGAAGGCACCGCGAAGGTCATCTCCTATGCCCGTGGACGTGGCATCAACATCCTCGGCGGCGAGAACGTGACGGCCGAACTGGCGTTGGACAAACCGACCCGCCTGGGCGACTTGACGTGGCTCGGCGCGGAGCGCTTCTCCTCCGCACCACCCTATAGCTTCACCGTCGAGGCGCTGAAGGGCGAAGAGTGGGTCAAGGTCGCCGAACAGGGCAAAAACACAAACGTCGGCATCAAGCATCCGCTTAAATACATGGATCCCAATCTGGTCACCACCCGCCTCCGCTTCTCCTGCACCTCCGCAAAGGGCGTCATTCTCTGTGACCCCGCCACAAACACCATCCTGCCGGGCTTCTTTAAGGACTGATGTGACTGCTCAGAACCTATACGCAAAGCCATATCCGTGGTCTGTGGTCATGATTCGTCCCGTCGGGACTGAATCATGACCAGTGTCATCTGCTGTTCTTAGGCTTGATGAAAAATGCCGACATTGCGGAATTTCCCTCTTGACAGTCCCGCATGACGTGCTATTGTAAAGTCGTAATCCACTCAAACTGAGGAAATGACGGCTATGGCGACTCTTACCATGACATTTCGAGCCGCGGTCGGGCTTCGGCGCTGGCCGTCCCTCGGCGTGGCCATGGCCCTCGCCCTTGCGACGCTTCTTTCCGCACCCGCCGTCCGTGCGAACCTCCCCTACACCACCGTCCACTGCAGCGGGACGGCGGAGAGCTGCGACGACGCCGACGTCGAGGATGAGACCCCGCCGGACGGCGGCAGCGGAGCCGGAGGCGGCGGCGCGCATGACGTCGGCGGGCAGGCCGCCGGCGAGGGGCGCTGCCCCGTCTGCCCGACGGAGGGGGCCAGTTTCGGGAGCCTCCGGCTGAGGGTCCCCTTCGGCGAGGCCGTCCACGAGGACCTGGAGCTGCAGGGGCAGTTCAGCGTCCACGCCGTCGCCGCCTCCCCGCTGGTCTGCACGACCCAGTTCCTCCAGTACCGCAACCGCCTGCTGGACAGGATATTGCAGACGGAGGTCGCCACGGCCCACGCCGCCTCCATCCTCGGCGCGGACTGGGAGGACAGGCTCGACACGTTCTCCGTCTATGGCCGCGTCACCGTCGACGACACGCTGCCGCAGGGCGTCACCCACCAGGTGCGGCTCCTCGGCGCGCGTCGGGAGCCCATCGTGTTCCGCTTCACGGCGAACGACCCCGTCGGCCGCCCCGTCGGCGACCGCTCCACGCTGCGGCTCGCCCTGCGCATGCGGGACGCGGGCGGCGCGGACGCCACGTCCCTCCCCGCCTACTACGACCTCTGCTTCGGCGACGGCTCGTCCGTCCGCTACGCCGCGTCCGACGGCAAGGTCGTCTCCTGCGCCACGGCCTCCGGCCGCACCGTCACCCCCGCCGACGCGGGGCTGGAGGCGGTG
>JAEEGL016823607.1_pt1 | contig 74801 bp, 64 predicted proteins | sample 9134231 | NCBI WGS metagenome assembly JAEEGL01 (sample SAMN16246548, study PRJNA631951) | gut metagenome | biome: gut microbiome; feature: rumen; material: fiber-attached | host: Bos | place: Iran: Karaj | collected 2018-10 | reverse complement strand
TGTTTTCTGATCGTTAAATGAATATACAAGTCTGCCGCTTTCATCTTTTGTTACTGCTCTTGCACCGTTTGAATAAAGCGCTCCGAGTTCAAGATACGGCAGGTTGGTGTATGCCATAGCATATGTTCTCATGTTTTCGTCAGGGCTTGATACATCATGTATCGCTTCACACATTTTTTCAAACGTTGCCCATATCCACTCTCCCTGTTCGTCAAGCTCGTGGGGAGATGCCTGCTGATAATTTGATATTACTCTCGGGTTGAACCACATTGCAGGCACGGTATCTGCTGCGGGAAAACCCCAGTAATATGCGATGATGGAATAATAGTCACCATTGAAATTTCCAGCTTCCAGAACAGCGGGAGGACCGAACAGTCCCGACTGAAGGTCTAAATCCATATCTGAAAACGGAGCGAAATAACCGTTTTGCAGATATTTCCCTGTAATCACCTGATGAATTGCGTTAAACATCAGATCCGCATACTTCATATTCGCCGCATAATAAGCAAGAAAAGTTGCGATATCACTGCCGTCCAGAATATTGATTTTGCAGTTGAATTTTTCCTCGGTTTCCTTATAGCGCTGCAACAGCTTGTCACCTCTCGCGGTATCGCCCGACACAGGGTTCAGAGGATATACGCTGCCGTGTGTTATTGCTGCGATCTTGTATTCATATCCCAGAAGGTCTGCGTCTGAATCACTATCTGCCGAATCATATTGCGGAATTACTTCCGCTTCAGGCTGAATGTCGCAAGAGCACATTATAAAAACCATGCAAAATGCCAGAATTAAACTGAAAGTTCCTCTCATTGCTTGCCTCTTTCTGTTCGTAATTATGTATTTACCAAAGTTTTTTCGTTATCATTTTTATCGGTTTGCATTCCGGAAGAGCGCTTGCCGTTTTTTCGTTTGCAGATGTGAATTTAATGGGAAGAGCGGTGAGTTCCGAAAGCCTTTGCATCTTTTCTTCAGTTTCAAGAATTGTGTTTTTAACTGTTTCATCACCGATATTGGAGTTGTTTACAAGAGCCGTCGCTTTAAGGTGAGAAGCTGTTTCGATATCGTAAAGAAGTGAAATCATTTCATCCTCGCTTGACGTCATCGGTCTGTAAAAGTTGACGACGTAAAGCATCTCGTAACCCTGTTTTATTATATCGTCGGCGTATCTTCCCAAAACTACGGCGCCCGAATCGTCGCCTCCGACATCCCAGATAACTTCGCAGTCCTGATTGAATACTTTCATTACGGTTGCGGGCATTGCGGGAATATCGAGATTGGTGTTTGCGCTCATGGGGGCAATAAGCTCTATGCCTGCATCTGCAAGGATATCTTCGTTGTCTGCCGAGCGAAAATACGGATTTACTATATCCGCATCGATAAGTATAACTTTTTTATCGGCTTTTTTTGCCGCTTCAAGCGCAAGATTTACGGCGATATTGGTTTTTCCGGAACCGTAATGTCCGGTAATTACAGTATGTTTCATTTTTTCGGTCTTTTCTTTCTGAAATAATTGAAATTGATAAAAAAAGGTTGATTTTTTTTGATTCGTATGATACAATATAGGCAGAAAAAACGGGGAGTGATGTTAAAATGAAAAAAGTTTTGAGTTTGATATTGATTTTGTTTATGGGGGCTGTATTGATTTTTATGAGCGGATGTGACAATACAAAATATTCCGTTGACTATTGCGGAACGAAAAATTCGTTTGAAAATGCGAAGGACGCTTATGCGGCAGGAGAAAAAGTAACTCTCTATTTCCCTTTCATCGCTACCGATACGGATTATCATTTTTATGTTGAAGGCGCTGATTTCAATACGGATTATGACGATGCAAAGGGCTATATCATTTCGTTTGTTATGCCCGAAAACGACGTCAAGGTCTGGTTTGACTCGGTTAACAGTATGGAATATATACCTTCCAACGCAACCGAAATGCTGATAGACTACTATGAGGCAACGGTAGCCACCGTTGGCGGCGACGAATATTACGAGCTTGTTTTATTGGCAAACAACGACAGGTCTGTGGTGATCGTTGACGCATATTGGGGTGACGAGGAAGGCGAGACTCACAAAAAATACGCCGTTCCCGCCGAAGTAGTGGATGAGTGCTACGAAGCGATAGAAAAATGCAATTTCCGCGAATGGAATTCAAATCCCGATTATTACGGCATCACGGGCGCATATTACGTTTTAAATTTTAAGGACGGCGTCACGTATACCCGCGTAACATCCGATCATATGCCCGATAACGGCAAAGAACTTATGCAGGCTGTCGGCAGTGTTCTGAGAAAATACGTTACCGAAGAAAATCTCATTGACGGTTGACAGTATACCACGTTTATTTTTTAATGTCAATATTATTAATAAAATATACCGCGTCAATACGGCGCGGTGTTATTATACCTTTTCTGCTTTTTTAACAAAAACGGTCTTTCCGTCCGAGGTAAACGAAATGTTGAACCCCGAATATAAAATACCGTAAATCTTTGCGGGGTCTTCTGCATATCCCGGTCGCGGATCGTTGCGAAGAATTCCTTCAACCGCAGGAATGATCTCTCTGGGTATCGATCTTTCCGTTCCGTTTTCAAAAACAACGTCAAGCAAATGCTCTTTTGTCTGCTCAGTATATCCTTCCGTGGCTTCCGGATGAAGGTCGGCTACAGGGATATACGGCTTGATGTCTATTATCGGTGTTCCATCAAGCATATCCACACCGGAAACGTAAATAACGGGCGCTTCTTTTTCGGTAATATCTATCGCATCAAGCTTAACGCATGAGAGTCCGAGTCCGTTCGGTCTGAAAGGAGACCGCGTTGCAAAAACTCCCATCCGCTCATTGCCCCCGAGGCGCGGAGGACGCACGGTGGGACGGAAATCCGACGGTATTTCGTTGTCAAAACGCCAGATGATCCAGATATGCGAAAACTTTTCAAGACCTCTGACTGCCTCAGGACGTCTGTATTTTTTTTCAAAAACAATTCTGCCCGGCAGTTCTTTTACAAGTCCGCTCTGCCTCGGGATACCGAATTTTTCGCTGAATCCCGTATAAATATGTGCGACAGGTTCTATAAGAAAGCTGTTGTTTTCCATTTTAATTTCCGTTGTCGTATAATTGCAAAAACACTCCGCCGGCGCAGGTCCGAGAACGGGGTGTTTTTTACTTTATTTGTCTATTCTGAATATTACGAGTATATTCTCTTTATTATAGTATTCCGTGACGATATCGGGGTAGATCACCATTGCGTTGCTTCCGTAATTTTCGGCTATCGTATCCGTGTTGCCGTATATCTCGGCTTCATATGCCTTGTAAAGGTATCCGTTATACTCGCAATCTCCGATAAATGAAACGTTCGGGTCGATGGCAGTCTTATCTTCGGAAATGTTTATAACAAGCACTATTTTCGTATAAGCGCCGCGGTCAAGTTTTTCTTTTGCGATGATCTCTGCCACAGCCAGAGCCGTATTAATATCGTCATCAGTAGCGGCAAGGCCGTATTTCGCCCGTGCTTGCGAAGCAGCGGCGGGAGCCGGTTCCGGTTCGGATGGCTCTTCCATCGCGGGTAATTCCTGAGGAGCTTCAACGATATACGAGTCGAACGTTCCTGTTTGGTCTTCGGCTATCTCCGATTCTTCTGTAACTACTGCTGCCGACTCTTCTGCCGCAGGCATTTCGGCATAAGGCTCCTCTGCGCTTTCGGCAGGGTATTCAGGCTCTGTAAATATGATCTCATCTTCGGGCGCTTCTGCCTGGGTTGCAGCGCTTTTCAGAGATGAATTTGCCAGACCGTTTTCCTCAGCACTGTTCGTAGATGAAGTTTCCTGTGGCATTTCGGTCATACCGTCGTCAAAATATTCTTCGGCGTCGGGAGCTGCCGGCATCTCATATGCTTCGGGTTCTTCCATATCGTCAAAGGCGTTGTTCAGATTGTCGGCAGACGCGCCGGATGCCGAGTAAAGCGCCTGGTTTTCCTCTATTCTGAGCCCATCTTCCGTAACTGTTTCCTCGGCGGATTCGGGAATTATCATATCCGCAGACAGTCCGTTTGAACCCTCGATCCTTCCGAAAAGATCAGATCTGAACACAAATACCGCTATCAGCAGACATGCCGCAGCTGCAAAAGACGCTTTTGCGGCAGGATGATTGATTATTCTGATTATCAGCGGTTTTTTCGCCGCACGGATCTTTTTCATCGTTTTCTCAACGAAATTATCGGATGGCATATTCTCCGTGCCCGGTAAAAAACCGTCCTGTTTTATTATATTTCTTATTTTCAGAGCTTCTTCATATGTCTTTCGACAGTTTTCGCATTCTTTTATATGCTCAAAGAAATCCGCGGCGGTCACATCGTCGACACGATCGTCGATAACATCGTTTATTAAGTTTATATCGAAGAAAATGTCTTTACTGTTTTCCACTGCAAACCCCTTCTTTTAGCCTTCTGAAACATTAGACTTTTTTTATTCGTCAATGTTCCATTTTTTCAGGAGAATTTTTTTCAGAGCAAGTCTGCCTCTGTTGAGCCTTGATTTCAGCGTTCCTTCTTTTATTGAAAGCATTTCACATATCTCCTCATAGGAAAACCCGTGAATATCTTTCAGCTCAATCAGTTCCCTCTGTTCGTCGGGCAGTGACTGTAAAGCTTCGTAAATATCTTTTTTCGTCTCTTTTTTGTCGAATGCGTCTTCCGGTAAAAACGAATCGTCCGATAATTCGAGCAGCTCCGTGTCTTCGGGATCATCGAGCGTTTTCGTCACCTTTGCGCGCTTTCCGTGCTTTTTGAGAAAATCGATCGAAAGGTTGTATACTATTCTGTATACCCACGTTGTTATTTCCGAGCGGCCGTTGAAAGATGACAGGGACATGTATACTTTAACGAATGTTTCCTGCGCGATATCCTCTGCATCCTGCGGGTTTCTGACCATTGACAGCGCTACTCTGTAAACTTTTGCCTGGTTATCCCGTATGAATTCTTCGAAAGCAGCCTCATCGCCGCTTTTCAGTCTGTCAAGATAGTCCGTCATTCATGCACCCGCCTTCCTGTAAATAATCGGTTATGATCTGTTCGGTCTGTTCATATGTCCGGGCAGTCATAATCTCGTTTCTTACCTTCGCTGAGCCGCGAAGACCTTTAATATACCACGCAAGATGTTTCCTCGCTTCCGCGATCGCCACTTTTTCAGGCTTTTCACGACACATTTCCCGCGTCTGCCAAAGCGCTTCCGAAAGACAATGCTGCGGTGTGAACGGAGTATATGACCCTGAAGCAAAATAGTCATTTATATAACGGAATATAAACGGATTTCCCAGCGCGCCTCTGGCTATCATTATTCCGTCGCATCCCGTTTCTTTTATCATTTCAAGAGCCGATTCTGGCGTAAAAATATCACCGTTACCTGTCACGGGGATTTTTACCGCGTTTTTAACTTCGGCAATGATTTCTCTGTTTGCAACTCCCGAATATAGCTGGTCTTTCGTTCTCGGGTGAACAGTTATTCTCGCCGCGCCGCTTTTTTCAGCCATTTTCGCAAATTCAACGGCGTTTATCTTGTCTTGAGACCATCCTGCCCGGAATTTAACCGTAACGGGACATTTTACCGCTTTTACCGTCGCCTCGATAACTTTTCCCGCAAGAATAGGATCGTTCATCAGCGCGCATCCGTCGCCGTTGTTTACTATCTTCGGCATCGGACAGCCCATATTTATATCTATAAACGCAGGATTTCTTTCTTCAACTGTTTTTGCACCATACGCCATTATATCGGGATCGTTTCCGAAAAGCTGAATGCCGATCGGCTGCTCCTCATCTTTGAATGCGAGCAGTTCTGATGTTTTTCTGTCTTTATAGTAAATGCCCCTCGAGCTTATCATTTCGGTGCATAAAACGTCTGCGCCGTATTTTTTGCACAGCCTGCGAAACGGAGAGTCTGTTATCCCCGCAAGAGGGGCGAGATAAAGAGTGGTTTCCATATCGTAGCCTCGACACGCTGATTACGCCCCATTATACAGTTTTTTTTATCGCTTGTCAAGTATTTGTGGAAAAACAGCCGATCCTCGATGCCTCATATTCTGTATACCGCACTTTATTTTCGCGTACATAATCCCGCGGTAAAGCAGCGGGAAATATTAAATATAGTTTTCAGATACTATTTCGTATTTTCTTTTGCTTTCCATGGGCGCATTCGTTGCAGGCAACGCCATAGTTGCTTGCTTAAAGAAACGGTATTCAGCAAAGTAGAGCTGTTTTCCATAAATACTCGACCCTGTCGTTATCTTTCTTTTTCTCGCAGTGCAGATCCTTCTTACGGTATTCTTTTCTCTGGTTGCCGTTACCAAAACCTTTGCCTCGGAAATACGAACCGATACATGGCGTAACTTCCCGCTTTTCTTTATAAAAAACAGCCGCAAAACATTCCCGTTTTGCGGCTGTCTGTAAATTTGCTTAAAGTTATTTCGGGTTGAACATTCCTTTGACCTTGTTCCAGAAGCTGTCTGTCTTTTCGTAATTTTTCTTGTTGAGCTTGTCAAATTCCGCAAGAAGATCTTTCTGCTTTGAAGAAAGCCCCTTCGGCGTTTCAACAACGATTCTTACGTACATATCGCCTCTGCCTTTTGAGTTGATATACGGAACGCCTTTGCCTTTGAAATTGTATACAGTGCCCGACTGTATGCCTTCAGGGATCTTGTGCTTCAAAGTCTGCCCGTCAACCGTGGGTATCTCCACTGTGCAGCCGAGACATGCCTGAACAAAGGTTATGGGAAGATCGAGGTAAATATCAAACTCGCGTCTTTCAAATACGGGGTGAGGATTGACCGTTACGCGGACGTTCAGATTGCCCTGCGCACCGCCGTTTTTGCCCATCCCGCCTTTTCCGTGGATCTGAACGGTCTGACCGTCGTTGATGCCTGCGGGTATCTTTATGTCCTCGGTAAACGATCTTCTTGTCTGTCCGTTTCCGTTGCATGTTCTGCACGGGTTCTTGATTATCTTACCGCTTCCGCCGCATGCCGAACATACTCTTTCTGTCTGCATGCTTCCGAACATCGTTTGTGTTACCTGACGGATGCGTCCCGTGCCCTTACACGTCGGACATGATTCCGGCGAAGAGCCTGCCGCCGCGCCGGTACCGTTACAGTCGGGGCAGTTGATAAGCCTTCTTACCGTAACGCTTTTCGTGCAGCCGAATACTGCTTCAAGAAAGTCGATCGATACGCTTACGTTAACGTCTTCTCCCGGAATAACGTTTGATCTTCTTCTCGTTCCGGACATTCCGCCGCCGAAAAAGCTACCGAACAGGTCGCCGAGGTCGCCGAAATCTATGTTGGAATACGATACTCCGCCCGTTCCCGCGCCATAGCTCGGGTCTACGCCTGCCTGACCGAACTGGTCGTAGCGGGCTTTTTTATCGGGGTCAGAGAGCACGCTGTACGCCTCTCCGATCTCTTTGAATTTCTGCTCGGCTTCCTTGTTTCCCGGATTCAGGTCGGGGTGGTATTGCTTTGCGAGCTTTCTGTACGCTTTTTTTATGTCTTCTTCGCTCGCATTTCTGTCAACACCGAGCACGTCGTAGTAGTCTGCCATTATAGCCCTCGCAAATCATCTTACGCGGCAACTGAAGTTACCGTAAGACGGTTATTTGTTGTCGTCGTTGTCGATTACGGTGTAGTCCTGACCGTCATTGTTGCCGCCGTTGTTGGGAGGAACCGTTCCGTCCTGGGGTGCCTGACCTGCCGACTGCTGCTGAGCGTAAAGTTTTTCAGCTATCTTATAGAAGGACTGCTGAAGAGCTTCTGTGTCAGCCTTGATCGCTGCGGTATCACCGCCTGAAAGCGTGGATTTGAGTTTGTTAATGCCGGCTTCCATTTCGGATTTTTCTTCTGCCGAAACCTTGTCGCCGAGTTCGCCGAGACTCTTTTCGCACTGATAGATCATCTGTTCAGCGTTGTTTTTAACTTCGACTTCTTCTCTGCGCTTTTTGTCTTCCGCTGCATATTTTTCAGCGTCTGCAACAGCCTTTTCAACGTCTTCCTTAGACATATTGGAGGATGCCGTGATAGTGATGTGCTGCTCTTTGTTCGTGCCCTTGTCTTTTGCGTATACGTTTACTATACCGTTTGCGTCGATATCGAAAGTAACTTCGATCTGGGGGACCTGCTTCGGTGCCGGGGGTATACCGTCAAGAGAGAAGTGTCCGAGCGTTTTGTTGTCTGCCGCCATTTCACGTTCGCCCTGAAGAACGTGGATCTCAACAGAAGTCTGTCCGTCTGCCGCGGTGGTGAAGATCTGACTCTTCTTTACGGGGATGGTCGTATTTCTGTCTATTACTCTGGTAAATACTCCGCCGTATGTTTCAACGCCCAGAGAAAGAGGTGTAACGTCAAGAAGAACAAGACCTGTAACGTCTCCGCCGAGAATACCTGCCTGGATAGCTGCGCCGATCGCAACGCATTCATCAGGGTTTATGCCCTTGTGAGGTTCTTTATTGATGAATTTCTTCAGAGCTTCCTGAACTGCGGGAATTCTTGAAGATCCGCCTACGAGAAGAACTTTGTCTATCTTGTCGGGAGTAAGTCCCGCATCGGAAAGAGCTTTGCGGACGGGAGTCATCGTAGCTTCTACAAGATCTTCGGTCAGTTCGTTGAATTTAGCTCTTGTGAGCGTGATGTCAAGGTGTTTCGGACCTGTTGCGTCTGCGGTGATGAAGGGCAGATTGATATTTGAAGATGCCATGCCGGAGAGCTCGATCTTAGCCTTTTCTGCAGCCTCTTTAAGTCTCTGCATTGCCATTTTATCGCTGCTGAGATCTATACCGCTGTCTTTCTTGAATTCTGCGATGAGGTATCTGATGATCCTTTCGTCAAAGTCGTCGCCGCCCAGACGGTTGTTGCCGTTTGTTGCAAGAACTTCGAAAACGCCGTCTCCGATATCAAGTATGGACACGTCGAATGTTCCGCCGCCAAGGTCATAGACCATGATCTTCTGCTCAGATTCTTTGTCTACACCGTATGCAAGTGCGGCTGCGGTAGGTTCGTTTATGATTCTTTTAACGTCGAGACCAGCGATTATTCCGGCATTTTTGGTTGCCTGACGTTGAGCATCGCTGAAATAAGCGGGAACCGTTATAACGGCTTCGGTAACTTTTTCTCCGAGATAAGCTTCAGCATCGGCTTTGAGTTTCTGAAGTATCATAGAAGAAATCATTTCGGGCGTATAATCTGTTCCGTCGATTTTTATCTTTCTGTTCGTTCCCATGTCTCTTTTTATGGAAACTATTGTTCTGTCAGGGTTGGTTATGGCCTGACGTTTTGCAACCTGTCCTACCATTCTTTCGCCGGTCTTGGAAAAAGCAACTACGGACGGAGTTGTTCTCGCGCCCTCGGCATTTGCGATAACTACAGGTTCGCCGCCTTCCATTATGGCGACGCATGAGTTGGTGGTACCTAAGTCGATACCGATGATTTTAGACATATTCATTGCCTCCGTATGTGATATTTAATAAATGCTTGATTATTGCGGTCTTAGTTGACCTTTACTTTTGCGTATCTTACAACCTTGTCTCCGAGCTTATAGCCCTTCTGGAAAACCTCGACTACAGAGCCTTCTTCAAACTCGTCGCTGTCGCATCTCATAACGGCTTCATGAAGCGAAACGTCAAATTTTTCGCCTTTTTCTCCGATCGGTTTAACGCCGAGCTGTTCGAGCGTTGACGCAAATTTCAATGCAACCTGCTCAACGCCTTTTTTCAGCGGAGAGTCTTCGGGGGCGGCTGCGCATGCACGTTCGATATCGTCGATAACAGGCAGGAATTTTTCTACCGTATCGGCAACCGCAAGATTGTAAATACCTTCCTTTTCAGCCTTGGAACGTTTTTTGAAATTATCAAAGTCTGCCGCAAGTCTTATAAACTTATCCTTGAAATCGTCTTTCTCGGCAGCAGGAGTTTCCTCTTTTTTTTCTTCCTCGGTGTTTTCGGTCACGTCAGTTTCCGGTTCGTTGACCTCGGCTTGTTTTTCAGTTTCTTTTTTTTTGTTTTTTTCCTTTGACATTATTCTCTCTCCATATGTTTTTTATTCCGTTTCACTGTCTGTGCGTTCCTGCAGCTGAAGTATAACGTGCTTGCAGCCTGCTATGATTTTTGAATAATTCATTCTTGCCGGACCGAGAACGCCGATAACTATCGGTATGCGGTTGTGGACCTTTGCGGATACTATTCCGGCGGGCGTAGTCTTCAGAAGGTGCGAATCTTCGCCGATCTTTATGTCTATTCCGCTGTCGGAAGTCTGCAGAAGCTCGTCTATTATATCTTCCCGCCTGTCAAGCAGCTGCATATATTCACGCGCTGTTTCGATATTGGAAAACTCGGGATATGAAAGCAGATTTGAGCTTCCCGAAATACACAGTTCATACGATTTTATGCTGTTGACGAGATTTGCTACCGGAACGATAACACAGCTGTATTCAGGGAAGTTTTTCGATACTTCATCTTTGAAAAGCATTACCCGTACGCCGTTTATCTCGTTTACCGGAAAGTTCGCGAATACGGAATTCAGTATGTTTGTAAGCTTATGAGCGTCTTCAGGGCTTATCTCTTTCTCAACTTTCGTGAAAACGGATTTTACCGCACCCGAGGAGCTTACCGCCATTATCGCTATCGCTTTTCTTCCTGCCGGCATTACTTCAAACGTAAACCTGCCGTCTTCCGAAAGAGGGGAGGCGGTGAACACCGCGCATCCGGAAAACTCCGCAAGCCTTACCGAAGCATCTTTTATCGCTTCTATAAGCCCTACGCTCGCCCTTACCGCAGGCACGAGAATGTGGAGGTCGTCTTCTGTGAGCGAATATCTGTTAATTGATTTTTCGGCGAACTGTTTCAGCCCCTTCTGCGACGGTATCCGTCCCGCGGATGTGTGCGGCTTGCAGAGCAGACCCATCTTTTCGAGCTCAAGCATTTCGCTTCGGATTGTGGCGGACGATACGTTGAGCTTGGACTTTTCTATCAGCGCCTTCGACCCTACCGGTTCGCCGGTCGATATGTATTCGGAAATTACGATATCGAGTATCTGATTTTTCCTTTCGTCAAGTTCCATCAAATCGCCGCTCCTTTCATAAGGTCAGACCGTTGTTGGCACTCTTGTGGTCTGAGTGCTAACAACATGGATAATGTAACACTTTTTTTCTGTTTTGTCAAGACGGTATTTCGCTTTTTTATAAATAATTTTTTTTCTTCATAATTGTGACACAACCCGGGCAGATACACTTGCGTTATGATCGATATTTATATATGATTTATCTGCAGACGTAAATGCGGACCGTCTTAAAGCGGTCCGCATGGTTGATATGCCGGATTTTATCGTTTAAACTGCCGTTATAATTGTTCTGTGGGATAAAGTTTTTTCTGTTAATTAAAAAATCCGTTCCTTTCAAGAAAAGCCATAAGCTTTTTCTGATATTCCTCCGTTGCAACTATATATGAAAAACCGTGTATCGCCCCCGGAACGGATAAAAACTCTTTTGCGGAGCTGCATGCGTTGAATATTTCTTCGCCCATATAGTGAGGAACAAAGTCGTCCGCCTGACCGTGCGCAATAAAAAGCGGCAGTTTTGTTTTTGATACTTCTTTTCTTGAGTCACACTCGCTTAAGCCGAATTTTGCCGCAGCCCGTGCTGCGATGTCCAGAGTATAAATGAGAGGAAACGCAGGGATGTGATAATAATGCTTCATCGTATGACATATCTCTTCTTTAGGCGTTGTGAAAGGACAGTCGGATATGATTGCTCTGAGATTTTTCGGAAGTTCAAGCGCAGACGCCATGCAGACGGTCGCGCCGCCCATTGAAATGCCGTCCCACAGTATGGGCAGACTGTTTCCGCAAAGATCATCGACATAATAAGTCCAGTCACGCAGGTCGTAACGGTCAAGAACACCGAACGTTATATATTTCCCGTCGCTTTCTCCGTGCGCTCTGTTGCCGTACATGAAAATATTGAAGCCGTTGTCTCCGAAATACTTCATAACGGTGCCGAAATCGCGTTCGGACCATGAACGGTATCCGTGAACGAGAATAACCGTTGCGCGCGCGTTTTCGGCTCTGTAAAACTTTCCTCTCAGCGTCAGTCCGTCAAACGTTTTAAGCGTATGCTTTTCATACTGGCGCTCGGACAGCCATTCAAGCCCTTCGGCTTTCATTTCGGCAAGCTTGTTATCATAGTCAGGGTCGTATAAAAGCTCCCGGTTTTCTTCCTTTTCTCTTTTCTTTTTCTCGGATCGGCGGACTATCGCCATTTTAAAACCGATATACGTACCGAGAATCGTGTATAAAACAAACATCCCTGCGGCAACCGAGATTATAATAATAAACAGTTCCATAGTCTGTCTCCGTTTCAGTTGTTTCTTTCCGTTTCGGTCCTGTCCTGATTCATTCTTGCGTAGTGGAACATCCATTGCTGGATTATCCCCGCATCTTTCCCGAACCGTTTTTCGTCAAATCCGTCACCGTAAATATCGTTCATCACGCGCTTTATCCACACGTCCTTCGGAAAAGCCTCGCCTCTGTCAAAACCGAAAAGAAGTATGCAGTCGGCTACTTTTTCTCCAACGCCCTTTATACGCATAAGCTCTTTTCTTGCCGCGTCTGTGTCAAGCGTCGAGATCTTTCCAAAATCAATATCTCCCGAAACGATCTTTTCTGCCGCGTCAGCAATATATTTATCTCTGAATCCCGCCTTAACGGGAGCAAGAGCCTCTTTTGTAACGGCGGAAAGCTCGCCGCCTGTCGGGAACGTGTAAAACGTCCTGCCTTCAAATATGATTTCTTTGCCGAAAAGACTGCAAAAATGCTCTATTATTTTTTTTATTCGTTTTATATTGTTGTTTGATGAAATAATAAACGAGACGGTCGTTTCACACGGGTCCTGCCTGAGTATTCTGATGCCCTTGCCGAAGAGAGCCGCCTTTTTTATATATTCGTCGTCTTCAAAACGCGTGAGAACGTCGGAATAGTCTTTGTCGAGCGCAAGATAAGGAAGCCAGAATTTCTCGGTATCTTCTCTTGTTGCCCCTTGTATATAAATGCATCCGTCGCCCTGAATAAATCTTGCCGCTTTTTTTCCTGCAACGCCGACATAGCCTTCGCCGTCATCGTTGAAGCGAAAGCACTGTCCGCACTCGAAAGTGTCTTTAAGCGATATGTCTGTGGGCGAGATCCTGAAATAATTTTCCGAAATTTCGGTAATGTCGGGAAAAATTTCAAAAACCCCCTTTCTTTTTGAACAAAAATAGTATATAATATAGTTATCAACAATTTTAAGGACAGTTTTTATGGGAAAACTATCATTTCTTTTTCGCCGCATAAGATATATGCATTACGATAAATTTTTCGCTATCGCAAAGCAGATAAGCGAAAAAACGGGGAAGCCCAGGATAGCCGTGCTTTTCGACATGGCAGGCTGCGCAGTCAGATACGGGGCTGGTTATGTCGACTACCGCATAGCTGAGATGTACAGGCTGACAGCTTCACAGAGAAAGACCGTAATCACACGAGGCATCTCAAACAGAATAGTTGCAGAGATGAATCCGAAAGAATACTGGCATTTTTTCGATAACAAAACCGAGTTCAACGAGCTTTTCGCGGAATATGTGAAGCGCAGCTGGTTCGACCTGAAAAACGGGACGAAGGAAGAATTCCAGAAGTGGCTTGAAGATAAAGACGTTATCGTTGCAAAACCGCTTGACGGTTCTTCCGGCAGGGGAGTAAAAAAGATTCGTCCGGAGGTTTACCGCCAGGATCCTGATATTTACGATAAACTCAAAGCGGAAGGCACCGGCATAGTGGAAGAATGCGTGATACAGCACGAGGACATAAACCGGATAAATCCGTCGTCGGTAAATACCGTAAGGATAGTTACGCTCAACGGCCCGAAGAAAAACGGTATCGTTTACGCATGCATAAGGATCGGGCAGAACGGCACGGATATGGACAACGTTGACTGTGGCGGCATGGCTTGCAGGATCGATCTTGAAAGCGGTGTGATATTTACTCCCGGAGCAGATAAACAGGGCAACGTATACGAGTGCCATCCCGAAAGCGGAGTAAAGCTTAAAGGCTTTACAATACCGTATTTTGATGAAGCGAAAAGAATCTGTCTTGAAGCCGCAAAGAAAGTTCCGCAGATGAGGTATATTGCCTGGGACGTGGCTATTACGCCGGAAGGTCCCGTGTTTATCGAGGGCAATTCGTTCCCGTCTCACGCCGTGCCGCAGTTTTCGGCATTTTACAGTGACGGAATAGGAATAATGCCCAGATACAGAGAATTTATAGACGTATAGGGGGATGTATCATGAAAGAACATATCTACACCATTCCGCTCAACGAACATTTTTCAAAGCTCGAGGGCTGCCCGCTCTGCGGTCTTTTCGATATGATGGAAAGAAACGAGATAGAAACGATAACCGGGGCTTCCATGATGGAACCCGATGTCCGAGTTAAAACGAACGAGCACGGCTTTTGCGAACGTCATTTTGCACAGATGCTTCTTGTGGGGAAAAAACTCCCGGTCGCACTTATACTTGAAAGTCACATTAATGAGATATATTCTGAGATCAACCGTAAAAAAGGGGAGGCTCAGGCAAAAAAGCTTAAGACGCTTGAAAACGACTGCTATGTCTGCCGCAGAATAAACAGCAATATGGACAGCGTTTTTTCAAATCTTTTTTACCTTTACAGAAACGACTCAAATTTCAGGGATCTTTTTGCAAAACAGAAGTTTTTCTGCCTTCCGCACTACAGGGAGCTGATTGAATACGGTGCAAAGAATCTTCCCAAAAAAGAATATGCAGCCTTTTTCGAGATCGCAGATTCGATAGAAATGAAATACCTCGAAACTCTTCACGGAGATATCGACTGGTTTTGCCGTAAGTTCGATTACCGATTTGCGAAAGAGGACTGGAAAAACAGTAAGGACGCCATTGAACGGACGGTATACACTCTTACGGGACATATGCCGAAATTCAGAAGCGACAATATAGAAGTTTAACTGCGCGGAACGCCGTTATATCCGGCGTTCCGTTTTTTATGTTCAATACTTTCTGTATTTTTTCCAGACGTCTAGAACGAGCTGATATCTTTCCGCAGGAAGTCCTTTGAAAGGAACGTTTGAAGTGCAGTAAATATATCCTCCGCCCGGCTTGGCGTTTTTCAGACAGTATTCGGCGCTTTCTATCACTTCCTGCTCTGTGCCGGTCTGCATGAGCGCGCAGTTTACGTTTCCGCACAAAGCAACTTTGTCGCCGTATTTTTCTTTTACGTATTTTATGTCAACCCTCGCCATCGGGTCAAGAGAATGAAGTGCATGCGGATGACATGATATAAGCTGATCTATTATCGGCATTATATTCCCGTCGGTATGTTTGATAACATAAGCTCCGCTTTCACGTCCGCTTGCGCATATGCGAGCAAGATAAGGCGTGATTATATCCGCAAAAGTTGAGGGAGAAACGAACGGACCCATATTATAGCAGTAGTCCGCGCATAATATAAGCACTTCAACGCCCGCGTCAACCATCTGTTTGTTTCGCTCTATCGCACCGACGCAGTTTTTTTCCGCCACTTCAAGAACACTGTCGAAATCGTCCGCAAGACTGTAAGCGAATTCATACATTTGGTTTCCATCGGGAAGAGCGAATGTCCCGTCACCGTGACAGTGGATCATATATTTATCCTCTGCATATTCTCGAAGCGCTTTGAGCACGGTTTTCTGGTATTTGCCGAGTGTGCCGTCCTCGTTCCACATATCCGGCAGATATATCATAGGCCAGATCGCGTATTCGAGTTTTTTATACATATCCGCATGATGCTTCGCCCATACTCTCAGTTTCTTTTCTGCTTCCAGGGGCGAAAGCTTGTCAAGTTCTTTGCGGCTGTATTCTTCGTAAACTATGGGCGATTTGCCGAACATTTCCTCTTCAAGCTGAAATTCCAGCTCAAAAGTCGGCACTTCGTCGGGCTGTTTGAGCGTAAGCGCGGCTATGGCTCGTTCTTTGGGTGTCATACTGGTTCCCTCCCGCAAAATTATCGTGTGCAGAAATATTAACATAAAATCATCGGTTTGTCAAGGTAACAGGGAGAGATTTGCCGCCGATTTCAGCGCGACGCAGCAAAAAACGAAATTAAATCGACAATATCGTCTTCTTTGTTGACTGTTAGAAAGAAAAGATGTAAAATCAAATTGATATTATTTCAGTTGATTAAATAATATAAGAAAGGACACCGCATTATGTTCGGACCCATGATGCCTCCCGGAAGGAGCGAACACGATAAGCTCAAAGAACCAAAGCCCGCTCACCTTAAAGACTGGCCCTCATATTTATGGCGCAACACGAAAAAACTGTTCCGCCGTCTGTTATATATTTACAGGCTTGTATGGGATGCCCGCCCGTGGATATTCATAACGATGATCTTTATGACGGTGTTCAACGGCGTTTCACCCGTTATAAGCGCATATATCGCAAAACTCCTTCTCGACGCACTTGCAAAAGCCGCGACAGGACAGCTCGGAGAAGATTTCTGGGCTCTTGGCGGATTGCTCATACTGCAGATCGCATATCAGTTCTTCGTTTCGCTCGTCAATTCCGTCAACAATATGGTCAACCGTCTTTCAAACGAAATAATCGTTTACAGCATCAAGCTTAAGATCATGAATAAAGCAAAGACGATTGACCTTGCAAATTTCGACCTTCCTGAGTTTTATTCAAAGCTTGAAAACGCCAATCGAGAGGCGGGCAACAGACCTCTTTCGATCATGACTGCGTCTTTCAGTGTGATAAGCACTGTGATAAGCCTCGTTGGCTTTATAGCGATACTCGGTTCTCTTATGTGGTATGCGCCGATTCTTATCATACTTGTTTCTCTTCCGTCCGCTATAGTAAGCTTCAAATACCGCGGAAAAATGTTCCGCTACATCCGTCACCGCTCCAAAGACAGACGTCAGATGGAATATTACAGCGGGCTTCTTGTAAATAAAGATCTCGTAAAAGAGGTCAAGCTTTTCAATCTTGCGGATTTCTTCATCGAAAAATACAAAACCGTCTTTCTGAACTATTACCGCGGCGTCAGAAATCTTATAATGACGGAAAGCTTTATCGGCATCGGTCTTTCGGTCCTTAACTCCGCCCTTTCCGCTTTCATCTTCCTGAGGATCGCCAGACAGGTATTCAACAGGATCCTTACCGTAGGTGACTGGTCGCTTTATACAAACGCACTTTTCTCCATATCAGGCAGTGTGGCTCAGATCGTTCATACGGCAGCCAATATTTACGAAGGTACGCTTTATATCGACAACATGATAACCTTTATGGATGAGCCTACGACCATCGTATCCTCCCTTCCCGAACCCAGAAAGATAGATAAAAAGGCTTCGCACATTATCGAATTTCGCAACTGCTCGTTCTCGTATCCGGGAACGCAGAAAAAAGTGCTTAAAGATATCAATCTCAAAATAGAGCAGGGGCAGACGATAGTTCTTGTCGGACTTAACGGCGCGGGAAAAACTACTCTTCTCAAGCTGCTTACCCGTCTTTATGATCCTACTGAGGGAACTATTTATTTTGACGGGCACGATATCCGCGAATACGACGTAAAGGATCTCTATTCCGTTTTCGGTATCATTTTCCAGGACTTCGGCAAATATGCGTTCACGGTTTCTGAAAACATCGGTTTCGGACAGATCGAAAACATGAATGACCGCGAACGTGTCGAAGAATCATCTAAAAAGAGCGCAGCCACGGAATTCATAAACGGACTTTCGGACGGATACGATACCGCGCTCACTCGAGTATTCGAGGAAAGCGGCAGAGAGCTTTCGATAGGTCAGTGGCAGAAGATCGCCGTTGCGAGAGCGTTTTTCAGAGACAGCTCCATTATGATCCTTGATGAACCTACCGCTTCTCTTGACCCGATGGCGGAACAGGAAATCTTCAATCAGTTTGACGAGCTTGCGCATCCTTCAAACGGAGGAGAGCCGAAAACGACGATCTTTGTTTCTCACCGCCTTTCTTCGGCAACAATAGCGGATAAGATAGTTGTGCTTGAAGACGGCAGAATAGTTGAAGAAGGTTCGCATAAAGACCTTATCCGTCTTAACGGAAAGTATGCCGAGCTTTTCAATACTCAGGCGAAACGTTATATAGACAATATCGGCGAAAGCGGTATCGGTCCGGACGTTCAGGACGGAGAAAACGGCGAACACCGGCCTGCTCCGGATGAAAACGGCAGACCCGTAATAAAACAGTAAATACTTGTAATATCTGAAAGAAGGATAATCATGAAAAAAATCATCAGTCTTGTGCTTTGCGCACTTATGCTTCTCGTTCTCTTTTCCGCATGTTCGGGAAACAATCAGAAGGAGCTCGACGCGCTTTATGCCGAGCTTATGAAGAAAACGCCCGAGGAGATAAAACTTGATTCCAATATTGCCGTCAAGGCGGTCCGCAACCTTGTCTGGAAAGAGTACCAGGAAACTGAACGCAAAGACCCAGAAAGAGTAACTGAAATAACACAGAAGGCGATAACGTACGGCGAAGCAACGATGCATTTCGATCTTAAGATCGTCGGAAAAGCCGGCGCTGACGGTTATCCGCTCATCATTGCTCTTCACGGCGGCGGAGGCGGATCGAAAGAGGTAAACGATCAGCAGTGGGACCATATGAAGATATATTATCTTGACAGTGTCACAAACGGCCTTTACGTTGCAACAAGAGGCGTCCGCGATACGTGGGATACGCACTTCAATCCCGAAAGCTATCCTCTTTACGAACGTCTTATAGACGACCTTTCGATCTATTACGGAATCGATACGAACCGCGTTTACCTCGTAGGCTATTCCGCAGGAGGCGACGGCGTATATCAGATCACCCCGCGTCTTGCAGACAGATTCGCGGCGGCAAACATGTCGGCGGGTCATCCCAACGGCGTAAACCTTACCAACCTTTACAACGTCCCGTTTCAGATTCAGTGCGGTCAGAACGACAGCGCATATGACAGAAACAAGATGGACGCATATTACTGCGAAGTTCTTGACAAGCTGCACGATACATACAACGGCGGATATACGCATAACGTAAACATCCACCTTCTTCGCGAACACGGCATTATCGACAACGACCCCGCAATGAGCGAGCAGGGTGTTATATCCAATCCCATTCAGTGGTATTACGGCGAAATGCCCGTTCCCACGTCGGTAAACTCAAACTCCATCTACTTTGTTGAACAGTTCAGGCGTGACCCTGTCCCCGAACGTGTCGTATGGGATCTTTCCGTCAGGGCAGACGAGGTATCCACAGAGTCGTTTTACTGGCTCAGAGCCTCGACCGATATCAGAGAAGGCGTTATTGTAGCTAATTACGATAAAGAAACAAATACCGTAACGATCGAGCAGAATACCGTTAACGGCGAAATAAAAATAATGCTCAACGACGAGATGGTAGACCTTTTCAAACCCGTCAAGGTAGTTGTAAACGGTCAGACAAAGGAATACAACGTAACTCCGTCTATCGAATATATCAGAAAAACCGTTGAGGAACGCTGTGACCCGAATATGATCTTTGCCGCAGAAATCACAATCAGATAACACAATAATTCCGGTTAAACTGCTTGACAACACTTTATTTTGATGATATAATAAACCATCTTCCCGTCAGCGGAGATTATTTGTCAGCAAAGGAAAGAGCATAATGTATAACGGTGTAATAAAACAGTACAGACAATATCTTAATATAGAAGACGAATCAAAAATCGTCACCATGAACGAAGGAAGAACGCTTTTTCATAAACTCGTCAATCTGCCTTCGGCGCTCGGTCTTAAAAATGCCGACGTTTATATAAAATTTGAAGGACTCAACCCGACCGGTTCATTCAAGGACCGCGGCATGACAATGGCTGTCACCAAAGCCAACGAGCAGGGTTCAGGCGCGGTCATCTGCGCGTCTACGGGCAACACTTCGGCTTCTGCCGCTGCATACGCAGCAGTTGCGGGCATGAAAGCGTTCGTCCTCATCCCGGACAGAAAAATCGCACTCGGCAAGCTTGCACAGGCGATCATTTACGGCGCAAAAGTAATAGCGATAGACGGTAATTTCGACGACGCTCTGAATATGGTAATAAAACTCGCAAAAACAGAACCCGTCACACTCGTCAACTCCGTAAATCCCAACAGACTTCAGGGCCAGAAGACTGCCGCTTTTGAGATCTGCGACGATCTGGGCCATGCGCCCGATTATCTTGTCCTTCCCGTAGGCAACGCAGGCAACATTTCCGCTTACTGGATGGGCTTCAAAGAATATTATGATAATAAAATCATTTCTTCTCTTCCCAGAATGACAGGATTTCAGGCGGCGGGAGCTGCTCCCATCGTTGAGAACCGTGTCATAGAAAACCCCGAAACGGTAGCGACCGCGATCCGTATAGGCAATCCCGCAAGCTGGGATAAGGCGGTAAGGGCGAGAGATGAAAGCAACGGTTCGATAAGCGCTGTTACGGACGATGAGATCCTTCAGGCGCAGAAGCTTCTCGCTTCTCAGGAAGGCATATTTGCCGAACCCGCTTCCTGCGCGTCGATAGCGGGAGTAATAAAGTTTGCAGTCGAAAACCGTTTTGAAAAAGACAAACACATCGATATAGTCTGCGTGCTTACAGGCAACGGCCTGAAAGATACGTCGGTCGTTATCGGCAACGGTTCTGCGGAAGACAGGATCATTCATGCAAAACCCGATTTCGACGTTCTTGCGCAGATAATAAGACAGTAAAGGTTATTTTATGTTTAAAGTCAGAGTTCCGGCAACAAGCGCAAACATAGGTCCATGCTTTGATACTGCAGGCCTTGCCCTTACGCTTTACAATGAAACCGAAGTATTCGATAAAAACGATATCGAAGCAAATCCCCGTCCGCTTATAGAGGTAAACTGCGTCATCGAAAAAAGCATACGCGCAAATCAGATCATCCCCGACGACGAAACGAACCTTGTATGGCAAACGGTGAACCTTTTCTGCGAAAAGATAGGCGTTCCCGTTCCGTTTTTCGCCATCCGCCAGACGGACTCCATCCCTCTTACCCGAGGACTGGGCAGTTCTGCGGCATGCGTTGTGGCGGGACTGATGATAGCCAACGAGCTGACAAAAAGCGGTATTTCCAAGGATGAGCTTATCAATATGTCAGTCGAGCTTGAGGGACACCCCGACAACGTTGCGCCGGCTTTTCTCGGCGGTATGGTGGTCGGTGCTTCTGACGGGCGCAGATTCGAGCACGTTCGCATAGACGTAAGCGATGATCTTGAGTTTTTTGCGGTCATACCCGACTTCCCTCTTTCTACCGAGGATGCAAGAGCGGTACTTCCCAGGGCATATACAAAAGAACAGGCGGTATTCAACTGCTCGCGTGTTGCCCTTCTTGTTTCGTCGATGATGAGCGGCAACTTCGGCGCTCTTTCCGTTGCCATGCAGGACGAGATACATCAGCCCTACAGAAAGATCCTTATCCCCGGCATGGAAAGCATAATCCGCAACTCCGTTGAGTTCGGCGCCTACGGCGCATATCTTTCCGGTGCGGGACCGACAATAATGGTCGTTGCCCCGAGAGGATCGGAAATCAAGCCAAAGCTTGAAGAACTCGTTTCTACGTTCAATCATTTCTGGTTCGTATTGCCGCTCGGCGTTGACAAAAACGGCGCTGAGGTAATAAAATATAATTAACGTAACAAATTCAAACCAAAGGAGATTTCAACTATGGCAGGAGATTCAATTCTTTCAATGTTCAAAAAAGCGGAAGAAGCGAAAGCTGTAGACTCTTCCAAAAAACTTCGCGTAGGTATCATCGGTACCGGATGGATAGCTGAAGCGCATATCGACAGCTACAAGCGCATGCCCGACGTTGAAGTAGTTGCCCTTGCGGATATCATTCCCGGCAAAGCAGCTGCTTTTGCGGAAAAATACGGCGTTCCCCATGCTCATATTTACGGACATCACACCGAAATGCTCGCAGCTGAAGAGCTCGACGCCGTTTCTGTATGTACCTACAATATGACTCATGCGGAATGCACCATCGATTGCCTTAACAAAGGCATTCCCGTACTTCTTGAAAAACCCATGTGCGTTACTCTTGAAGAAGCCATCGAAATCAGAAAAGCAGAGCTCAAGAGCGGTAAAGTTCTTTCTATCGGTTTCCAGCCCCGTTTCGACCCGAATATGCAGATGATCAAAAAGATCGTTGAATCCGGAGAACTCGGCGAAGTTTACTATATCCAGACAGGCGGCGGACGCAGACGCGGTATCCCCGGATCGACATTCATCGAAAAGAAAACTGCCGGTATCGGCGCTCTCGGCGATATCGGATGCTATTCTCTCGATATGGTCCTTAACGCTATCGGATATCCGAAACCCCTTACCGTTTCCGCTTATAAATCTGACTTCTTCGGCACAAATCCCGAACTTTATCCGAAAGACGCGGCACGTTTCAACGTTGACGACTTTGCAGCAGCTTTCATCCGTCTTGAAGGCGGCATAATCCTTGACTTCAGAATCTCCTGGGCTATGCATATGGATACTCCGGGTGATACTCTTATCCTCGGTAAGAAAGCCGGACTCAGAATTCCTTCCACAGACTGCTGGAACGGTTCTGTCGGCGGCCCGATGAAGATCTATCGTGACGTTGCGGGCGTTTGCACACAGTTTGAAGTTCCCATTCTCGGAGGCGGAGGAAATCTGTTTGACAAGAAAGTCCGTTCGTTCCTCGACGCTGTCAAGACAAACGGCGCATCTCCCGTTCCTTCAAGCCAGATCATCAAGAACCAGGCTATCCTCGACGGTATCGTCAGATCCGCAGAACTCGGAAGAGAAGTTGAAATCAACCTTCCCGATATCGACTGATAATAAAACAAACAAAGGGACGCACAAGCGTCCCTTTTTGTTTTAATTGAAAAAACCGACGCTCATGCGTCGGTTTTTCTGTTTTTTAAGATTATTTGATTACGTTGTCAAGAATTTTGATCTTGCCTATTATGGGCAGCTCTTTTGCTTTTCCCTGAGCGGCATTTATAATGCCGATAATGGAGAGAACAAAGAAGATGATGTTGATTATCCAGTTGATGATGCCGGTTACTAAAAGAAGGACCGGAAGGATCGAACCGAGAATCGCATTGAGAATTGCGAAAACTACCGCAACGATAACTTCGCAGATCGCAAGAAGAAGACCCTGCTTAACATGGAAACGTGCGAATGCAGAATCTTTTGCTGCAAACAAAGGAATGAGAACGAGCCATGATAAGTAAGCAAGGATCGCCATTACCTTGTTGTTCTGAATGTCGTTCGGATCGAGTGTGTCCGTGATGTCAGCCGTATTTGTAAGCTCGGTTACTTTTGCGGCAACATCATCCTTTACTTCAAGATTTTCGCCGCAGGTCGGACAAACCTTTACGCCGTCTTCGATCTGAGCACCGCATTTGGGACAGAATGCCATGATTGTTACCTCCTGAAAAATTTATGAATAATAAAAATTGTGCTCTTATTAAGAATTTTGGAAAAATATACGAAAATTTCCCGAAATATCGAAAAATCGTTTGAATTCGTGCGATATGTGTGATATAATGGTCGACGATGATATAACAGATTTTTTTTACAAAATTTCTTTATATTCGATATTATAGCACACTTTTTTTTATTTGTCTATACTATTTTTAAAGAAAATTTAAAAAATTTGATTTTTTTGTTAAGAAATTGTATGAACAGCAGCGCAGATCGCTGCCTGAAAGACACGGAATGGAGAAATTCACTTGAAAAAAAGAAATAAAGGGCTTGAAAAACCGGGTCCGGACGCGACTATTCTTGAAATAGAAGAGTATGAAAAACAAAAAAACCGTATAACCGTAAACATTTACGATTCTCCCGCAAAAATGTCTTTTGTATACGGCGGACTTTCACTTCTGGCGGCAATAATCGGAATGGTCTGGAATTTTGTCCGGCCCATAGTCAGGGGAGATTTCATGCCTGGTCTTGAAGGATTTTTTTACGGTCTCAATATTTACCGTATTGTTTCGGGCTATCTTTACGCCGCAGCGATAATCGTTTTTTCTGTTGTCGCCATTGTTTTATGGAAAAAAAGCAGGGACGCCGAACCATCGTTTCAGCCTCTGCGCAAAACCGGACTCGTTTTCGGAATAATCGCCGCCGCGATGCAGCCCCTTTCAATCGTAATAGTATCGATACAGGCGGTCAATTATCTTGCAACATTCGATTAAATCGCCGCAAACAGAAACAGACCTTCCTGATACGAAGGTCTGTTTTTTTCTGTTGTTTATTTGTCAGTCAAGGCAGAATTCGCCTTCGCCTTTGGGCGTTGTTCCGTCAAGCCAGCTGCCGTTCGTGAAATCCGGAAACAGCTGCGGAGCGCCTCCGAGAGCAACGGACTGTTCCGACAGGACCGTTACGGCTATCCATGAAGCCCAGTCGTAAACGTCTATTGCAGGATGATTACGGTTTTTTATACTGTCAACAAACGCAGCGTCAACTATAAAATCCATGCCGCCGTGACCGTATTTATCGAGACCTATTCTGCTGAATTTTTTCCATATGGGATGGTCGTATTTATCCATATATTCGCCGAAAGGCTTCCAGACCTCTCCCGCGTTTTCGCTTTCAAGACATATCGCGTTTTTGTCTTCAAGCCATATCCCGTTTGTGCCCTGAAGCCTGCCTGCTCTTGAATAGGGGCGGAAATTCGACGTGTCGTGGGTAAGGAGTATAGTTTCTCCTCCCGCGCATTTTATTATTGAGTTTACAACGTCACCCTGAGTGAATATCAGGTTGTTTGCGGGGTGGTCTTTATCGAAATGCTTCTTTGCGTGAGTGTTCAGTCCCGTCTGCTTCGATGCTACGGATACGATTGAAACAAATCTGTTTCCCCTGTTTATTTTAAGTATCTTCGACATCGGGCCCAGACCGTGGGTAGGGTAGATATCTCCGTTTCTGTGAGCGTAGTTGTTGAATCTGTAATGCCTGTTTTCGTTTCCTCTCGTTATCTCATCGCGAAGACAGTGCTCATACCCGCACTGACAGTGCACGATCTCTCCGAAAAGACCCATTCTTGTCATATTCAGAAGAGCGAGCTCTTCTCTGCCGAAATTGCAGTTTTCAAGAAACATCGGCTCTATTCCTGTTTCTTCAGCCGTTTTCACAACTGAATAACATTCCTCTATCGATGCCGCTCCGCCTACTTCCGTCGCAGGGGTAATGCCTGCCTTCATGGCAGCCACGGCTATCCGTGAGTGCGTCGTCCACGACGATGCGATCAGCACTCCGTCCATATCCTCTTTTTCAAACATTTCACGGTAATCGGTGTAACCTGCAGGACGTTTGCCGGAAGTTTTTTCAACACGGTCTGCCGCATTTTCAATACGGTCATTATAAAGATCGCATACTGCGGTTACGTCAACGTCGTCGAAGGTCGAGAGCAGTTCCGCATGATATGCGCCTCTTCCGCCTAATCCCACAACGCCTATTCTGACTTTTTCCATAAAATACAGCCCCCTTTTCTACATCAAGTTTATCACAGGAGAACAGATTTGTCAATAGCGGAAATTGATTTGGATTGTTGACAAAGCCGCATTTTTGTGCTATCATATAACATCATAAATCGGATGACGAAGCAATGCGAAAGGGATTTTATATGGAGCTTACAAGCAGAGAAAGATTTATCCGAACGCTCAAGCATGAGGATATAGACCGTATAATCATGATGGACGGACCCTGGGGCGGCACACTTGCCCGCTGGCACAGAGAAGGTTTGCCTGAAAATATTCCGTGGGACCGTTATTTCGGCTTTGACAGACGCATTGATTTCGGCGTGGATAATTCGCCGCGTTTTGAAAGCAAGGTCATTGAAGAAACAGAAAGATATATAATCCACACAACGTCATGGGGCGCTACGCTCAAATCTTTTAAGGAGCTCGATTCCACGCCCGAATTCCTTGATTTTTTCATTTCAGATCCGGAACATTGGGAGATCGCCAAGGCAAGAATGACGCCTACAGACGACAGAATAAACTGGAACTGGCTCGAAAATGAATATCCGAAATACAGAGAGGCGCAGGAGTTTATGTCTCTCGGTTTCTGGTTCGGTTTCGACGTTACGCACTCTTGGGCAACAGGAACGGAAAACGTTCTTGTCGGAATGTATGAGGATCCGGACTGGATAAGAGATATGTTCGGTCATTATCTTGATCTTCAGATCGCGCTTTTTGATAAGATACTCGATCGCGGATATAAATTTGACGCTATCCACTGGCCCGATGATATGGGATATAAAAACTCAACGTTCTTTTCTCTTGATATGTACAGGGATATTGTTAAGCCGTTCCATAAAAAAGCGTGCGACTGGGCTCATGACAGAGGAATGTTCGTAGAGCTTCACTCATGCGGATACGTTGAACCCTTCATTCCCGACATGATAGAGATCGGCATAGACTGTCTAAACCCCATAGAGGTTAAGGCGGGTATGGACCCGATTCGCATAAAGAAGAATTACGGAGACAAGCTTGCAATGCGCGGAGGCATAAACGCAGTGCTCTGGTCGGACAAGGAAGCTATCATTGCCGAGCTTGAACGTGTTATCCCCGTTCTCAAGGAAAACAGCGGCTATATCTTTTCTTCAGACCATTCAATACCGAATTCGGTAAGTTTCGACAATTTCAAAGCAATATCTGAATGCATTCATAAATTGGGGAAATATTAAAGGAGAATAATCATGCTTATAGGTACAGACATCGGTACTTCCGGTACCAAAACGGTTCTTTTCGATCTTTGCGGCAACACCCTCGCCTCCGATACGCAGGAATATCCTCTTTATCAGCCGCAGAACGGCTGGGCGGAGCAGGATCCTCTCGACTGGTGGAACGCAGTATGCAAATCGATCAAAAACGTAATAGCAAAAAGCGGAGCAGACCCCAGAGAGATAAAGGGCATCGGTCTTTCCGGACAGATGCACGGTCTTGTCATGCTTGATAAAAACGATAATATCCTTCGCCGTTCCATAATCTGGTGCGATCAGCGCACACAGAAGGAATGCGATGAAATAACCGACATCGTCGGCAAAGAAAAGCTTATAGAAATAACCGCAAACCCCGCGCTTACCGGCTTTACCGCTTCAAAACTTCGCTGGGTAATGAACAACGAACCGGAAGTATTTGAAAAATGCGCTAAAATAATGCTTCCGAAAGACTATATCCGCTATATGCTCACAGGCGAATTCGCAACTGAAGTTTCTGATGCTTCCGGCATGCAGTTTATGGATATAAAGAACCGCTGCTGGTCAAAAGAGCTGCTTTCGATTTTAGGTATAGATATCTCTCTGCTTCCTAAAATGTATGAAAGCTATGAGATCAGCGGAAAAGTAAACAAATACGCATCCGAACTCACAGGACTTTGCGTAGGAACTCCCGTAGCGGGTGGCGCAGGCGACCAGGCGGCGTGCGCAGTCGGCAACGGTATAGTAAAAAGCGGCGTAGTTTCTTCAACGATCGGCACTTCCGGCGTTGTTTTCGCACATTCGGAAAAACCCGCCATCGATCCTCTCGGTAGAGTTCACACGTTCTGTCACGCAGTTCCCGGCGCATGGCATATGATGGGTGTTACACAGGCGGCAGGTCTTTCGCTGAAATGGTTCCGTGATAATTTCTGCGCCGAAGAGATCGCAGAGGCTGAAAAACAGGGCGTTGATCCTTACGTCATTATGGATAAGATGGCTGAACAGACCGGAATCACCGCACATAAACTCATCTATCTTCCCTATCTTATGGGCGAAAGAACACCTCATCTTGACGCTGATTGCAGAGGCGTATTTTTCGGCCTTTCGGCAATACACACAAAAGCCGATATGATAAGGGCGATACTTGAAGGCGTCTGCTACTCTCTTACCGACTGTATGGATATCATTCGCGGTATGGGCGTAGACGCTTCAGCAGTAAGAGTATCCGGCGGAGGCGGAAAATCTCCGATATGGAGACAGATGCAGGCAGATATGTTTGACTGCTCCGTTCAGGTCCTCTCTTCTTCCGAAGGCGGAGCGCTCGGAGTTGCGCTTCTTGCGGGCGTAGGCACCGGCGTATGGTCTTCCGTACCCGAGGCATGCGACGCTACGATCAGCGTTAAGAAAACATACGCGCCGATTCCCGACAACACGGCGGTATATAATAAAAACCACGTTCTTTACAAACAGCTTTACACGTCCCTCAAGGACTGCTTCAAGATGATATGACAGACAGTAAAAACACCCCGAAAGGCCGTTTTATCGTGTTTGAAGGCCTTGACGGCTCAGGCAAGTCCACGCAGATTGACCTTCTTTGCTCCCGTCTTAAAAAAGATGGGAGAAACGTTGTAAAAACAGCCGAACCCACCTCGCTTATCACAGGCGGCATTATTCGGGATGCTCTTGCAGGCAATTATCCCAGAACGCCCGAGGAGCTTTCCGCACTTTTTCTCGCGGACAGGATAGCGCATAACGTCAACCCGAAAAACGGGATAATAAAACTTCTTTCCGAGGGGACAGACGTCGTTTGCGACCGCTATTACTATTCGTCATTTGCATATCAGGGTATGGACTGCGATCTTGACTGGGTCATCGCGATGAATAAAAACTGCCCGTCGGTTACAAAACCGGATGTCTGCTTCTTTATAGACGTTCCCGCGCATGTTTGCCGGGAAAGGGTGGATAAACGCGGCGGCTTTAAGGAGATATTCGAGCGCGAAGAAAACACTCTTGACAGAATAAGGGATAAGTATTCCGAGGTTTTCGGAAAACTTGACGGAGAATATATAGTCCGTATCAGCGCAGAAGGATCTCCGCAGCAGATCGCGGAATCGATCTATAACTCTCTCCCGTCCGTTTCACGCTGAGGTAAGATCATGAAAACCATGGCGGATATCTGGTCCGGACTTTCCGGCGCAAAGCGTGCGGAATGCTGGAAGATTTTCAAAAAAATCTGTCCCGCGGTCATATACGAAAAAAAAGGCACGCTTTACGATCATGCTTCAGAGCTCAGACAGCTCGCCGCTGAGTTCAATTCAGCAAGTTCAAGCGATCATTTTGATCTTCTTGCCGATGACGAAACGTTTCTTTCAGCGCTTATTGACGAGCTTGAAGAAATAAAAATAAGAAGCCGCGTTTGCGACTGACACAATTGCCGTATTGCTTATACGGCAATTTTTTTTTAAATTTTTTTTCTGTTCATTGACAAACGCCATTGCATGATATATAATCAAAAGGTAATACGATTATCTTTCTTTATTTTAATCCTGACGGAGGGAACGATGAAGCTTCTTTCAAAAAAAGAAAAGCTCGAAATACACGCCATTCTTCTCGATATTTACCCGCACAGACGGTGTGCGCTCGACTATTCATCGCCGTTTGAGCTTTTTGTGGCATCACGTCTTTCCGCTCAATGCACAGACGTAAGGGTCAATATCGTTACGCGTGAGCTGTTCGAAAAATACAATACACCCGAGCAGTTCGCAGCCCTCTCGCAGGATGAGCTTGAACCTCTTATCCGTTCGTGCGGACTAGGTAAAACAAAAGCAAGAGATATCATCGCCGCATCAGAAATAATCGCAAAACTCGGCACGATCCCCGATACTATGGAGGGTATGCTCGCTCTTCCCGGAGTAGGCAGAAAAATAGCAAATCTTCTTCTGGGTGAGATATATTCGGTTCCAGGCGTAATAATAGTTGATACTCACTGTATCCGTCTTTCTAACAGAATGGGCTTTACCGATTCAAAGGATCCGAAAAAGATAGAAGACGATCTCAGAAAAGTGATCCCTCCCGAACAAAGCCTTGATTTCTGCCACGCCGTCGTGCTTCACGGCAGAGAGGTTTGCAAGGCAAGGAACCCCGCGTGCGAAACATGCGTGCTTAACAAAATCTGTAAACAATATTTATGATAGGAGCCGCCGTATGCACTACAACTACGATAAAATGAATGATATTATCCGCAGAGCTACCGAAAGACTCTCAAAAAACATCTATACCGAGCTTTCGAAGCTTTCGGGAACAGGATACGTAACAAAAGAACCAGTTCCGTTTTCCGAAAGGACCGCAGGCACAAAAATAGACGTTGCCGAAGGTGTAAAATGGGGCGAACTGTGGGACTGCGCCTGGTTTTATATCGAAGGTCAGATACCCCGTGACGCAGATATCGAAAACACCGCGCTGCTTATCGACGTTTCAGGCGAAGGCTGTGTGTTTGATTCAAGAGGCTGTCCCGTAAGAGGCATTACCAACGTTGATTCCGGGTTCGATATGTCTCTCGGCAAACCCGTAAAGATCGAAGTCGAGCTTGATAAGGCATCCGTTAAAAACCTCAAGGTCTCTTTGTGGCTTGACTGCGCAATGAACGACCTTTTCGGCGGATATTGCGGCGACGGCAAAATAAAAATGATGCGCATCGTTTCCGTTAATAAAGAAGTGAAAAGCCTTCTTTACGATTTTGCGGTACTTTCAACGCTTGAAAAAGAGCTTGACGATTCAGATCCCCGTAAAATCTCGATAGTATATGCTCTTTACGACGCCGCATCCGTACTGGGCAACGGCATCAACGCTTCTTCCGTTAAAAAAGCGGCTTTGATCCTTGCGCCGGAACTCAGAAAAAAGGGCGGCGATCCGTCTCTCTCGATTTCCGCAATAGGTCATGCGCATATAGACCTTGCGTGGCTCTGGCCGATACGCGAAACAAAAAGAAAAGGCGCAAGAACGTTCTCAACCGCTCTTGCCAATATGGATCTTTATCCCGACTATGTTTTCGGCGCATCGCAGCCGCAGCTTTACGAATGGATGAAAGAGCTTTACCCCGATCTTTATAGAAAGATCAAAAAACGTATCGCCGAGGGCAGATGGGAAGCTCAGGGCGCTATGTGGGTAGAGGCTGATACCAATATCTCCTCCGGCGAAGCGCTTGTCAGACAGCTGCTTTACGGCAAACGCTTCTTTATGAAAGAGTTTGGCAAGGACATCAGAACTCTGTGGCTTCCGGACGTTTTCGGTTACAGCGCAGCTCTTCCCCAGCTTCTCAAAAAGGCGGGCGTAGACTACTTTATGACGATCAAGCTCTCATGGAGCGAGCATAACCGTTTTCCGCATCATACTTTCACATGGAAAGGTATAGACGGTTCCTCCGTCCTTGCTCATATGCCTCCCGAAGGAACCTATAACAGCGCTGCTTCGCCCAAAAGCATCAGGAATGCGGAACGGAATTACAGCGAAAAAGGCGTCTGTACCGAAGCGCTTCTTCTTTTCGGCATCGGTGACGGAGGCGGTGGTCCCGGAGAAGATCACCTTGAAAGACTTTCGCGCGAAAGAAACCTTGCCGGACTTCCTCCCGTAAAGCAGGAGCTTTCCGAGAATTTCTTCAGAAGAATAGAAAAGAAACAGAGCAGATATCCCGTCTGGGAAGGCGAACTGTATCTTGAAAAGCATCAGGGAACGTATACGACGCAGGCAAGAAACAAGTATTATAACAGAAGATGTGAGTTTGCACTTGCAGAGCTTGAATTCGCTTCTCTTTTAGCCGGCACAGACAATAAGGAAGAAACGGATAAGATGTGGAAGGAAGTTCTTCTCTATCAGTTCCACGATATCCTTCCCGGCTCTTCGATTGCAAGAGTATATGAAGAAAGCGTTCCCCGCTACCGTGAGATACTCTTGAAAGCAAAGGAAATGACAGCTGCCGCATATGCGAAAGCTGCAAAGGCATACGGCTTTACGGGAACTGTATATGCTAACCCGACAGGCTTTGAACGCACCGAAAACGTTATTGAAAACGGAGAATGGAAGAAAGTAACGGCAGCGCCTTTTGCGATGGCGAAAGCCCATGACGCAAAATTCCATGTAAAAGCTTCGGAAAACAGAATAGAAAACGAAAAGCTGAAAGTCAGATTCAACAGCAGGGGCGAAGCTGTTTCCATCTACGACAAAGTCTATGCAAGAGAGCTTCTTTCCGCGCCCGGTAATGTCTTCCGCCTTTACAATGACGAGAGCGACGCATGGGATATGAAATTTACATACAGAGACGATCTTTGCATGGAAATCCACGCCTGCGACAGCGAATTTTACGTTGACGGAGCAGAAGCATGCGCAAAATTCACATACAGATTCGGCAATTCCGAAATCGTCTGCGCAGCGGTCCTTTCAGACGGCGCCGACCGTGTTGATTTCAGAGTTTACGTTGACTGGCATGAAAGCTTTAAAATGCTTCGCGTATATTTCCCGTTCGATATACATACAAACGAAGCTGTCTGCAATATCCAGTTCGGAGAGATAAAACGTTCAACAACAAAGAATACGTCCTGGGATAACGCCCGCTTCGAGATATGCGCCCAGAAATATATCGATTTCAGAGAAACAGGCTACGGCGCAGCGCTTCTCAACGACTGCAAATACGGCGTTCATGCGGAAGATTCGAATGCAGAGCTCAATCTTCTCAGATCGACTTCGTATCCCGGCAAAAACGCCGACAGGGGCGAACAGTTCTTTACGTATTCCGTTATGCCTCATACGGATGAAATGTCTGTCGTAAAAGAAGCATACAGGCTCAACGAACCTCTTACAGCTTTTGAAACGGAAAATGAAACGGAAAATAACGAAATTGCGGAAAAGATATTCGCAACGTTCTGCGGAGGAGTCGTCGCGGAAACGGTCAAGAAAGCCGAAGATTCCGACGATATCATTGTCAGAGCATACGAACCGGTCGGCGCACGTGCAGCTCTTACGGCAAAAACGTTATTCGGCATAAGCAACGTATTCGAGTGCGATCTTCTTGAAAACGAAATCTCTCCTGTTGCAGTAAGCGACGATTCCTTTACGGTTTCATTCAAACCCTTTGAAGTCAAAACGATCAAGATCAGAAAGAAGTAAAAATGATATACACGGAAATTAAACTTACTGTTCCCTCCTCATTCGGGGAAACCGCCTGCGCAATAGCCTCGATGCTTGATATCGGAGGGCTTTACCTTGAAGATTACTCGGATATGCTTGACTGCGAGATCGTGAAAAACGTTGGCATAATCGACGAGGAGCTTCTTAAAAAAGATACGCAGACAGCCGTTTTGCATATTTATCTTCCCGAACATGTCACCATCCCCGCTGCAGTGGAGTTTCTCCGCGAACGTTTTTCCGCCGAGGGCATAGAATTCAGATGCGATATCGGTTCTGTGGATGAAAAAGACTACGCTGAATCGTGGAAGCAGTATTACAAGCCGCTTCACATCGGCAAAAAGGTTGTTATAGTCCCTCAGTGGGAACACTACGATAAAAAAGACGGCGAACTTGTTGTCACGCTTGACCCCGGAATGGCCTTCGGCACAGGTTCTCACGAAACAACCTCTCTTTGCGTTGAAACCCTTCAGGAAACGGTCAAAAAGGGCGACAGAGTGCTCGACGTAGGCTGCGGCAGCGGGATCCTTTCCATAACCTCTCTCGTTTTGGGCGCTGACAGCGTTACGGCTTTCGATATCGACCCTAACGCCGTAAAGGTCACGCGCGAAAACGCCGCTCTTAACGTCTTTTCAGGTGTCCTTGATGCCGAGACCGCGAATATAATCGAAAACAGAAAGCCTGTTGAAGGAAAAAAATACAACGTGATCGTTGCAAATATCGTAGCGGATATAATCATTCGTCTCTGCTCGTTCATAGGCGAAAATCTTGCCGAAAACGGCGTGTTCATAGCCTCAGGCATCATTACCGAGCGGCGTGAGGACGTTATGGCTGCGTTTGCTGCGAACGGCTTTCACGTCGTAAGCGAAAAAGAAAAACGCGGCTGGCTCTGCTTTTGTCTTGAAAGGTGATTTATGCGGGAAATCGTTATAGCGAAAAACGATGCCGGTCAGCGGCTTGACAGATATCTTCCGAAACGCTTTCCCTCTCTTCCAGAATCGCTCATGCGCAAATATTTTCGGAAAAAATGTTTTAAGCTGAACGGCGTACACGCTTCGGGCAAAGAAATGCTTTCTTCGGGCGACGTTTTAGCGCTTTATATCAGCGATGAGTTTTTCGACGGGGCAAGAACCGGCGATACAGACTATTCTTCTATAAAAGTGTCGTTTTCCGTTGCTTACGAGGACGAAAATATCCTTGTGGTCAACAAGCCTGCCGGTCTCATTTGTCAGAGCGACGCAAAGGAAAACAGAAACACGCTCGTCAATCATATTATCGCATATCTCATAAACAAGGGCGAATATTCTCCCGATCAGGGCGCGTTTGTGCCTGCTTTGTGCCACAGACTTGATAAAAACACGTCCGGTCTTGTCATTTCCGCCAAAAACGCCGAAGCTATGCGTATTATGAATGAAAAGATAAAAAACCGCGAGCTTCATAAATATTATGAATGCACTGTTTTCGGAACTCCGTCTCCGCCGCGGGCGACTCTTTGCGCCTATCTGAAAAAAACAGGTGACGGCAGCGGTGAGGACAACTTCGTGAAAATCACTGACGATAAAGACTTTGCCGAAAAAAACGGGTATAAATTCATAAAAACAAGCTATGAAGTAACGGAAACCGACGGCGTTGTGTCAAAACTGCTCATCGAGCTTCATACCGGAAGAACTCATCAGATCCGCGCGCATATGGCTTTTATAGGTCATCCTCTGCTTGGCGACACAAAATACGGCAGCATCGCGCGAAATAAAGAATATTTCCGGGACAGACCCGTAAAAATGCGTCATCAGGACCTGACTGCAAAAAAAATAGTTTTCGATTTCAGCACAGACTCGGGTATTCTTGAATACCTCAACGGAAAGGAAATTTCCGTATGAAATGTTTTTTCTCGGACTTTGTCCGAAGATATATAAACTGATAATACTTAAATTAAGGAGCAGCATATGAAACAGGACATGATTCTTATCCTTGACCTCGGCAGCGAGCAAAACGTTATAATTGCCCGCGAGATCCGCGCTCTCGGCGTTTATACCGAGATCCATCCCCACGATATTACTCTTGAAGAACTGAAAAAGCTTCCGTCCGTAAAAGGTATCATTCTCAACGGTGGTAAAAACAGGATCGTTGACGGCGTAGCCATAGACGTTCGCGACGAGATTTATTCATGCGGCATTCCCATGATAGCCGTTGACCATAAAACAAACGGCAGATGCCCGTCTGTTCCCTCTCTCGGCGACTGCCCGCATTGCAGAGCGAATGCCCTTGCCGAATTCGTTTTCGAAAAATGCGGATGCGAGAAAAACTGGAATATGGATAACTTTATTTCAGACCAGATCGAACTTATCAGAAAACAGGTCGGCAACGGCAAAGTCCTTCTCGCTCTTTCCGGCGGTGTAGACAGCTCGGTTGTTGCCGCACTTCTCATAAAGGCGATAGGCAAAAATCTCACGTGCGTTCACGTTAACCACGGTCTTCTCAGAAAAGGCGAACCCGAGCAGGTAGTTAAGGTATTCAGAGACGAAATGGACGCCAATCTCATTTACGTTGACGCCGTTGACCGCTTCCTCGATAAACTTGCAGGCGTAAACGATCCCGAAAAGAAACGCAAGATCATCGGCGCGGAATTCATTCGCGTATTCGAAGAAGAAGCAAGAAAACTCGACGGCATCGCATTCCTCGGTCAGGGCACGATCTACCCTGACATAATCGAAAGCGGCACGAAAACCGCAAAAGCCGTAAAAGCACATCACAACGTCGGCGGACTGCCTGACGATCTTAAATTCGAACTCGTCGAACCTCTTAAAATGCTTTTTAAGGACGAAGTAAGAAAATGCGGCAAAGCTCTCGGTCTTCCGGACAATATGGTCTACCGTCAGCCGTTCCCCGGCCCCGGACTCGGTGTTCGCTGCCTCGGCGCAATTACCAGAGACAGACTTGAAGCCGTCAGAGAATCCGATGCGATCCTTCGCGAAGAATTCGCCTCAGCAGGTCTCGAAGGCAAGGTATGGCAGTATTTCACTCTTATTCCCGACCTTAAGTCAGTAGGCGTTCGCGACAACGCCCGCTCGTTTGAATGGCCTGTCATCATCCGCTCCGTAAATACCGTTGACGCAATGACCGCAACTATCGAACATCTGCCCTATGACCTCCTTGACAGGATCACAAGAAGAATAATCACCGAAGTAAAAGGCGTCAACCGCGTCCTCTACGACCTCACACCCAAGCCCACTGGCACGATCGAGTGGGAATAATGCGCGTTGCCCGCTCTTTGGAGATCTGTCACCGAGAAGGAGAGTCATCATGAATAAGAAGGAAATCAAGGCGCTGAGGCGTCCTTTTCTCAAAGAACTGTTTCGGAAAAACAAATTCAATTTGGCGATGACTGTTATCGCAGGCCTGTTCGGCGCTGCGACAGATCTGGTGGTCTCATGGCTCATCAAGGAGGTCGCCGACCTGATTTCCGGAGAATGCCCCTACGGTTTCACCACTCTCCTGATCGTTGCGGGCGGTGCCTTTGTGCTGATCGGAATGGGATGGATCCTGGACAGAACATTCCTCTCGGAGTTTAGGGCAAAGGCGATGAAGCAGTATCGGGAATACGTTTTTGACCGTCTTATGGAAAAGGGCATTCAGGCCTTCTCAGGCGAGAATAGCTCTCTCTATATTTCCGCTCTTTCCAACGATGTGAACACGATCGAAACGGACTTCATCGGGAAACTGCAGAGCACGATACAGATCTGCATCGCATTTGTCGGCGCGCTGGGCCTCATGCTCTGGTTCAGCCCGCTGTTGACGCTGATTGCCATTGGCTTTTCCCTGCTGCCCATCATTGTTTCAGTGGTTTTGGGGAACAAGGCGGCGATAGCGGAAAAGAACGTTTCCGATCAGAAAGAGAGCTATACCGGCATGCTGAAGGACGCGCTTACGGGCTTTTCTGTGATCAAAAGCTTTAAGGCGGAAAAAAACATTGCCGCTTTGCACGATCACAGCAACGCTGACGTAGCGGAAGCCTCGAAAAAACGTACGAAGGTGAACTTACTGGTAAACTATTCCTCAGGCATTTCGGGAGCGATCCTGCAATTCGGTGTGTTCTTTGTTGCAGCCGCGCTGGCGCTCTCCGGCAATGGTATCACCGCAGGTACCGCCATTGTGTTCGTTCAGCTGTTGAATTACGTCCTGGGTCCCATCCAGGCGCTCCCGACATTTTTCGCCGGAATGATGTCATCCTATGGACTGATCGACAAGCTGGCGCAGGCGCTGAACAAAAACGTTCCGGACGATGGCGAGCAGATCCCGCCTCAGCTCACCGAGGGGATCTCGGTCAAGGATCTTTCGTTTGCCTATGAGGAAGGAAAGACCGTTCTGCATGACGTGGATATGGAACTGCGTGCCGGAGGCTGCTACGCGCTAGTGGGCGGCTCAGGCAGCGGTAAATCGACGATCCTGAATCTGCTGATGGCGTCCTCGAAAAATTATCAGGGCGAGATCCTATATGACGGAAAAGAACTCAAAACCGTATCAACCGGCTCACTTTACGATCTCGTTTCCATCATTCAGCAGAACGTATTCGTCTTTAACAGCACGATTCGCGACAACATTACCATGTTTTCCGAGTTCCCGGAGGAAGAGATCGACCGCGCCGTGCGCCTTTCGGGGCTGAAAAAGCTCATTGACGAAAAGGGCTCGGACTATCTCTGCGGAGAGAACGGTTCCGGTCTCTCCGGTGGTGAGAGACAGCGTATCTCCATTGCCCGTGCGTTGCTGCGCAAGACCCCGGTCCTCTTTGTGGATGAAGCAACCGCCTCCCTGGATGCCGAAACATCCTTCGAAGTGCTGGACGCCATTATGAAACTGGATGGCTACACCCGAGTCATCGTTACCCATGATCTGGACGAAAATATTCTCCGCCGCTGTACCGGTCTATTCGCACTGAAAAACGGCGAGGTTTCGGAACAGGGAACCTTTGGAGAGCTCATGGACCGAAAGGGCTATTTCTATTCGCTGTTCACCGTCTCCCAGAGATAATCGCATTTTCTCAAAGTATCCTGAAATAGGGACGTATTTTGGAATAATAAGACCGCTATTGTCCTCAGAAAATTAGGATCCTTGACGGATTTATACTTGTAGAAATACTCTAAAATTCAAAATAGTATAGTATTATTGCGGGGCAAGGCAAATGATACTATGTCGCGTGACACTCATGTTGATCCTGGAAATAACAAAACAAATCAGCGTCTGAGAAATCACGATCAAAGAGGTTGTCACTTAATACTATTTTTGCCCTTCAGAACATCCTGCTGAAAATCTGATCAATAAAAGCATCCCCGCCGGGCATAATCATATAGCCCGGCGGGGTCTCTCTCTTTTCCGAAGAATAGAGGAGTCTTTTTGACTCCTCTGTTCTTGTCTTTTCTATTTGGTTTTATGGCACTGTCCTGCCATTGCGCAGTGGGCGCAATTATTACCGCAGGAGGATTTTCCTTTTTTTCTGTCTTTCACTATGACGGTCACGGCGATGACGATCACAGCAACAACGGCAATCGCCGCAACAATCGTTCCTATGTTTTCCGCAAGCCATGAGATCATAATGATTCACTCCGTTTCTTTATTTTGATATTTTTACGGATTGTGTGAGTTTTGTCGCTTCTTTGTAGGGACGAACGAGCATGTATATCATAAAAGCGAGGATCGCTGCTGCGCATATGAGACCGATAACGTTGACGTTTCCGGTGAAAAGTCCGCCAAACTGATTTATCATAAGCGCTATGCAGTATGCAAATATGCACTGATAACCTATTGCGAACCATGTCCATTTTGCATTGTTCATTTCACGCTTGATCGCGCCAATTGCCGCAAAACAGGGAGCGCAAAGGAGGTTGAAAACGAGGAATGAATAGCCTGTTATACCGTTGAATGCTTCCGCAAGAGTTGCGTAAACATTTCCTTCGCCGCCGTAAAGAATGCCCATCGTTCCTACGATGTTTTCTTTCGCTACAAGTCCGGTGATGGAAGCAACTGTTGCCTGCCATGTTCCCCAGCCGAGAGGCGCGAATATCCATGCGATCGCGTTTCCGATCTTAGCAAGGATAGAGAGCTGAAGCTCATCTTCTTCAAGCATTCTGAAGCCTTCCGGTGTAAATCCGAAAAAGCTTGTGAACCATACGATGATCGTGGAAAGAAGAATGATCGTTCCCGCTTTCTTGATGAATGACCAGCCGCGCTCCCACATTGAACGCAGAACGTTTTTGAGGGTCGGCCAGTGGTATGCGGGAAGCTCCATAACAAACGGAGCGGGGTCGCCAGCAAAAAGCTTCGTCTTTTTAAGAATAATACCCGAAACTATTATCGCAAGCATACCGATGAAGTATGCCGATGTCGAAACAAGCGTTTTTGAAAGCTCCGAGCCTCCGAAAAGCGCGCCTGCGATCATCGCAATAAACGGAACTTTCGCACCGCAGGGGATGAAGGTCGTCGTCATTATTGTCATGCGTCTGTCGCGCTCGTTTTCGATCGTTCTCGATGCCATGATGCCGGGAATACCGCATCCGGTACCTATCAGCATGGGTATGAACGATTTGCCCGAGAGACCGAATCTGCGGAAGATCCTGTCAAGAACGAACGCGATACGAGCCATATATCCGCACGCTTCGAGGAATGCGAGCATAAAGAACAAAACGAGCATCTGAGGAACAAAACCGAGGACCGCCCCTACGCCGGCTACGATACCGTCAAGGATAAGTCCGCGGATGACCGCACCCGCGCCTTCTTCGGGAACGCCCATTGCGTTCAGAAGGTTTTCAATAAGAACGGGAATACCCGGCACCCAAACGCCGTAATTTGCGGGGTCAGGTTCTTCGCCCTCATATTTGTCGATAACTTTGAGAGCTTCGTTATAATCGTCTATCGTTGCTGTTGCGGTTTCTACTGCGAGCGTCTCTTCGTCTTCTATTTCATATTCGAATTCACCTGTAGGCGCAGCACCGTTTTCTTCAACGTATGCATCATAACCGTCAACAATAAGTGAAGCGTCGCCGAATTCTCCGGCAGCTTCTTCATATGCTCCGGAACCGATGCCGAAAAGATGCCATCCGTCTCCGAACAGACCGTCGTTTGCCCAGTCGGTAGCAGCGGAACCGATTCCTACCATCGCGATCCAGTAAACAAAGAACATGATGATCGCAAAAATGGGGAGTCCCAGCCAGCGGTTTGTGACTATTTTATCAATTTTATCCGATGTTGTCAGCTGACCTGCGTTCTTCTTTTTATATGAGGCTTTGATTATCGAGGCGATATAGAGATAACGCTCGTTTGTGATTATCGACTCTGCGTCGTCGTCCATTTCTTTTTCAACAGCTTTTATGTCGCCTTCGATATGCTGCAGTTTGTCTGCGGGAATGTTGAGCTTTTCAAGAACTTTGTCGTCGCGCTCGAATATTTTGATCGAATACCATCTCTGCTGTGCTTCGGGCAGACCGTGAACAGCCGCTTCCTCGATATGCGCAAGAGCGTGTTCTACGGAACCTGAGAAGGTATGCATCGGAACTGTTTTTGTATTCTTTGCCGCGTCTATTGCTGCCTCTGCGGCTTCGGTGATTCCGGTTTCCTTAAGTGCCGATATCTCAACGATTTTGCAGCCTAACTGACGTGAAAGCTCTTCGGTATCTATCTTGTCACCGTTTTTCTTCACAACGTCCATCATGTTTATGGCGATTACTACCGGAATACCGAGTTCGGTAAGCTGAGTTGTAAGATAAAGGTTTCTTTCAAGGTTCGTGCCGTCAACGATGTTCAGTATCGCATCGGGACGTTCTTCTATAAGATAATTTCTCGCTACCACTTCTTCAAGAGTGTAGGGGGAAAGAGAATAAATACCCGGAAGGTCGGTAATTACAACGTCGTTATGCTTTTTCAGCTTGCCTTCCTTCTTTTCAACTGTTACACCGGGCCAGTTTCCTACGAACTGATTGGAACCCGTAAGCGCGTTAAACAGCGTTGTTTTACCGCTGTTAGGGTTACCCGCCAGGGCTATTTTTAAATCCATAAAAAATTTTCCTTTCTTTGACAAAATGCTGTTCGAGCGGATCAATTATTCAACTTCTATCATTTCTGCGTCAGCTTTACGAAGCGAAAGCTCATAGCCGCGAACCGTAAGCTCTATCGGATCGCCGAGCGGCGCAACCTTGCGGACATAGATCTCTATGCCTTTTGTGATCCCCATGTCCATGATCCGACGTTTTACGGCTCCTTCGCCATGAAGTTTTACAACCTTGACTGTCTGGCCGATTTTTGCCTCTCTCAATGTCGTCATTCTTCTGTCTTCCTTTCCCGAATAATACAATAAAATATTATGCTTACTCGCTATATCATTATTTTCCTTGCCATTTCCTCGCTGATAGCCACACGGGATTCTTTAACGTTTACAATAACGTTTCCGCCAAGCGAGGTTACCACAGTAACGCTGCCTCCGATCACGAAACCGAGATTTTCAAGATGCTGTCGCACTTCCGGGCTTCCGCTTATCTTTTTTACAGTGTTTTCTTCTCCTGCGTTCGCAAGAGCAAGTGGCATCATAACAGTCCCTCCCTCTGAAGGTTAGTCAAAGCTAACTATCATGCCTAAATAAACGGTTAACGGTTACCCTCCGCTAACCGATTGCTATTATAACCTTCTCGTCGTTAAATGTCAATAGGCGGCAGACAAAAAAATAGTGAATTTTTTGTGACTTACGCTTTATTTCTTCGTCAGGACGGAAAAATCTGAATAAATTCACCCGATTGCGATGGAAAATCGAAAAAGGCACTTGAAAATCAGCGGCAGTTATTGTATAATAACTGAAAAAGGATTGCAAAGAGGTAAGTAGCCGTGTTGACGTATAAGGACGACTGGGAAGAGGCAAAAAAACATTATATGGCATATTGGGAAAAGGACTATTACAGACGCTGCTGTCTTGCAATAACCGTCCCGAGAGAAAAACCGAAAAAGAACTATGTTTCCGATGCGCAATATACCGTGGAACAGCTGTATACCGATCCGCGAGCCCTCTACGACTCCATGATACGCGGCTGCGAGCGAACGGAATTTCTTTGCGAATGCATTCCGGGGCAGATGCTCAATTTCGGCACGGCAGGGGAATGCCAGTATTTCGGATGTAAACCGAATTATACGCCGGGGACTATCTGGTTTGATCCTGTTTTGAAAGAACCCGATGCCTCTCTGTTGCACTACAACAGAAGCCGCTTTGATGAACATAAAAAAATCGTTTCCGACCTTGTATCGCTCGTTAAAAACGACTATTTCGTTGCAATGAACGATAATTGCGGCATTATCGACGGACTTGCTCATCTTAGAGGAACGGAAAATCTTCTTGTTGATATGCTTTATGAGCCCGAATTCGTTCTCGAAGCGGAAAAAAAGATAATCGACGTCTGGATTGAGACGCAGAACGAGTATTTTGAAGTCATAAAAGAAAACAATTTCGGCGGTTCGTCGCATTCATGGATGCAGCTCTGGTCTCCGGGCAGACATGCGCAGATACAGTGCGACTATTCGGTAATGATCTCTCCGCAGATGTATGAAAAATTCGTATTGCCCGAGCTTGAGATGACGTCCGCCGCCCTTGACAGATGCACCTACCACCTTGACGGCGTAGAGCAGCTGCGACACCTTGATATCATTCTTTCCGTCAAAACAATAGACAATATACAGTGGACGCGCGTTGCGGGACAGCCTAAAACTTCCGCGAGTATCGAGGCGCTGAAAAAGATCCAGAAAGCCGGAAAGGGCCTTGTTCTTATACCTGACAGGGACGAAATAGAATTTCTTATGCGAAATCTGTCGCATAAAGGGCTTCAGCTGATCGTGGGAGGACTGAAAAACAAAGAGGAAGCGGAAGACCTTGTCCGACTTGCCGAGTCTCTTGCTCACTGATGGATCAAAAAACGATTGCGCAAAAAAATAACGAAAGCACTTGAAATTGTTTTTCGGATATGCTATAATTAAAAAAGAAAACTTCGGATCAACCGAAAAAAATAAAATCCGTACAGGATACAGATAAGGAGAACCTGATATGTTTTTTCCCGATATCCCCGTGATCCCGTTTGAGGGACCGGATTCAAAAAATCCTCTTGCATTCAAATTTTATGATCCCGAAAGAGTTGTTCTCGGCAAAAAAATGAAGGATCATCTTCCGTTTGCAATGGCATGGTGGCACAACCTCGGCGCAGCAGGAACCGATATGTTCGGCCGCGATACTGCCGATAAATCCTTCGGCGCAGTAAAAGGCACCATGGAACATGCAAAGGCAAAAGTTGACGCAGGCTTTGAGTTTATGCAGAAACTCGGCGTTCGTTACTTCTGCTTCCATGATGTCGATATCGTTCCCGAAGCAGACGATATAAAGGAAACGAACCGTCGTCTCGACGAGATTTCCGATTATATCCTTGAAAAAATGAATCAGACGGGCATCAAATGCCTCTGGGGCACTGCAAATATGTTCAGCAACCCCCGCTTTATGAATGGTGCAGGCTCTACCAACTCTGCAGACGTTTTCTGCTTTGCCGCCGCTCAGGTCAAGAAAGCGCTCGATATCACAGTTAAACTCGGCGGACGTGGATACGTATTCTGGGGCGGACGCGAAGGCTATGAAACCCTTCTCAACACAGACGTTAAATTTGAACAGGAAAATATTGCGAAACTTATGAAGATGGCTGTCGCTTACGGCCGCAGCATCGGTTTCAAGGGCGATTTCTATATCGAACCCAAACCGAAGGAACCGATGAAGCATCAGTATGATTTTGACGCTGCCACAGCAATAGGCTTCCTCCGTTATTACGGTCTTGACAAAGATTTCAAGATGAATATCGAGGCAAACCACGCTACACTTGCCGGACATACTTTCCAGCATGACCTCAGAATCTCCGCAATCAACGGAATGCTCGGCAGCATAGACGCAAACCAGGGCGACTATCTGCTCGGCTGGGATACCGACGAGTTCCCGTTCGATATCTACGATACAACGATGTGCATGTATGAAGTCCTTAAAGCGGGCGGACTTACCGGCGGCTTCAACTTCGACGCAAAGAACCGTCGTCCTTCCTATACCGTAGAAGATATGTTCCATGCATATATTCTCGGTATGGATTCCTACGCTCTCGGTCTTATCAAGGCAGCGAAGATCATCGAAGACGGAAGGATCGATGAATTTGTCAAAGAGCGTTACGCAAGCTACAGCACCGGTATCGGAGCAAAGATCCGCGCAGACGAAACGACCCTCGAAGAGCTTGCCGCATATGCGGATAAACTCGGCGCACCCGCGCTTCCCGGTTCGGGACGTCAGGAATACCTCGAAAGCGTTGTAAACAATATTCTCTTCTGCGGCTGATAAACAGAAGTATTTTTCCCTCGGCGCTCAATCCGGGATTTGTAAGAAAAATTTATGGCTTTTCGAAAATGGCATGATCTTCGGGTCATGCCATTTCCTGTTACGCAAATTCGATAGGAGAGGGACATCCTGTCACGTCACAGCTGATACTGATGCGCTTACGGCGTTTCATTTCTTTTGTAAGAATCCAGACACGTATTCGTTTGTTGTTTTCTGAGATTTCAAAAGTGCCGTATCAAAAACACGGCATGAACACCCTTCACGACGCCTATGTATTGTTTAATGTTGACAAATAAGCGTTTTTATGCTATTCTAATATATCAAAATAAACGGTAGGTATCAATATGCTGTCTTTTGAATGCGATTACAACACAGGAGCACACGAAAAAATACTTCAAAGACTTTGCGAAACCAACTACGAACCGCTGCCCGGTTACGGAACGGATAAATACTGCGAGTCTGCAAAAGCGAAAATAAAAGATGCTTGCGGCAGTAAAGACGCTCAGGTGTTCCTTCTCGTAGGAGGAACACAGACAAACCAGACCGTTATCAGCTCTGTTCTCGCTTCTTACGAAGGCGTTATAAGCGCGGATACGGGACACATCAATGCACACGAAGCAGGCGCGGTTGAGTATACCGGACATAAGGTTGTCGCTCTTCCGCAAAAATACGGCAAGCTCGATGCGCATGAAGTCGAAAACTATCTCAAAGTCTTTTTTGCCGATGAAAACAATCCGCATATGGCGCAGCCGGGAATGGTGTATATATCACATCCTACCGAATACGGCACTCTTTACACCCTTGACGAGCTTTCCGCGCTGTCGCGTGTATGCCGCAATTATTCCATACCGCTTTATCTTGACGGAGCAAGACTCGGTTACGGACTTATGAGCGACGGCACAGACGTTACCCTTAAAGACATTGCAGATCTTTGCGATATAATTTATATTGGCGGAACAAAAGTCGGAGCTCTTTGCGGCGAGGCTGTTGTTTTCACACATGCCAACGCTCCCCGTGGCTTCTTTACAAGCATCAAACAGCACGGCGCTCTTCTTGCGAAGGGAAGGCTTTTAGGCATACAGTTTGACACTCTTTTTACCGATGGACTGTATTTTAAAATAAGCCGCAACGCAATAATTGCTGCGAACAAAATGCGCGATGTTTTCCGGAAAAAGGGATACCGTTTCTTTATCGAAACAACTACAAATCAGATATTCATTATTCTTGACAACAAAAAGGCGGAAGAGCTGAAAAAGCAGGTTTCCTTCGGCTTCTGGGAAAAATATGACGATTCAAGCTCCGTATACCGCTTTGCTTCAAGCTGGGCAACAACTGACGAGGATATCCGTACGCTTGAAACCATGCTGTGATTATAGACCATAAACATTAACGGGAGATAAAAATGAGATTTTCATTCTGCATGCCGGGAGCAAATGTTCTGCTTACCGAAAAAGAACAAAAAGAAGAGAATATGGCGTTTTATTATGAAAGATGCCGCGAAGTTACAAAAAAGCTCGGACTTGAAGTTTTTGAATCAAACATAGGCACACTCAACAGGCTCAGCGATGACGAAGTGGATTATCTTTCCGCGAAATATCCTGACGGCGCTCTCGGGCTTTACGCTTTCAACGGATTGCTGCCCGATATGCCGAATATCGTTACTGCGACCGAAGAGGAAACAAAAACGCTTTTACGTCATATTGATAAAACCGTTTCACGCCTTGAAAAGCTTGGCTCGAAAATACTTGTTTTCGGCTCGGGCTGGAACAGAAAAATCCCTGAGGATTTTGATAATGCCACAGCAGAAGAAAAAATCCGCAGCTTTATAAGATATACCGAAGAATGCTGCCGCGGCGCGGGCGTAACTCTCGTTCTTGAACCGCTCAACAAGTCTGAAACGAACTGGTGCAATACCGTTTCGGACGGGGCAAAAATCGTTCGAGAGCTTGCACTTCCGTCTTTTATGCTTCTTGCAGACGGCTACCATATGTCGAAAGAAAGCGAAGACCCTTCGGTTGTCATAAAGAACAGAGATATTCTTCGCCACTGTCATATCGCGTCTGCCGAAAGATATATGCCGGGCTCGGGCGAATATGAACGCAGGTTTATTGAAGCGCTTTCCGAAGCGGGATATGAAGGAACTGTCTCGGTTGAATGCGGATATTCCGATTTCTTTGCAGAGGCGCCGCGCGCGATCGAATTTATGAAAAGCGCGGTAAAATAACGTCTGCTTTTCAGCGCGTCGGAATAACCGTAAATAATCCGAAAGGCGGCATTGTCTGAGCATAGTGCGAAGGACTGCCGTTGCCCCGGCTGAATTTACCCGTAAATAAAGCTTTCAGCGGTTTTGTGCCGCCGAAAGCTTCTTTATTTATAATTGTTTTTCGGTAACGCTGCCATAGAAGATCGCCGTAAATGGTCTGTGAGCGGATTCTTTCGCAAGAAAAGCGGATAGCTCTGCCTTATAGAAAACTGTTCGAACCGATCAAAACACATGAAGGCTTAAATCTACCATGCTTTTTCAAGTTGTGATTCCTGGTATGATTCAACCGTCCTGCCGCCGGATATTGATACCATATAATAACCGTTGTTTTCGGCGATGATAAATCCTTCCTGACCTCTCCATTTTACTCGCACATGGTCGCTACCTTGAATCTCCGCGGCGTTTTTTCTCCCGACTGTGAGTTTAAAACGCAGTATATGAGCAAGACAGCAAGTATCACTCTATAATCATGATAAACAATCCTTTATTTTCTGTGTGTCCTTCCTGTTTTCGACGCAGAGGTTCATGCCGATGATGATTTGTCGCGGTTTGGAAATCACGAATCGTCCGAACGGTGCTTGATACGGTATTATATTCTGTATCAGCCCTTATAGTGTCTGTATTTTTCAGCCGCGTCAAGAATAGCTACTACGTTATCGAGCGGCACTTCATAATTCAGCTCTATATTGAGTCCGAGTCCGCCTTCCTTCATATAAAGCGCTTCTACAGCTTCGCCTATATGATCGAAAAGCTGCGAACGCGTGGCGAACGGGAAAAGCTGACGGTCAAGGTCGAGGTTTATGGGTATGATTTGTTCTTTTCTGCATACTCTTACAAGATTGTCAAGACCGTTTGCGCGGAACTGAGGATTGATTATATCAACGCCGCACTCAATAAGATCGGGCATTATCTCGTAAATGCATCCGTCCGTATGCATATAAATAAGCGTGTCGGGACGTTTCTCCCTTATTATTCCGTAAATCTTTTTGAAACACGGTTTAAGATACTTTCTCCAGCGTTCTGCGCCTATTGCAAGACCTGTCTGCATTCCGAGATCATCGCCGAAATATACAATTTCTCCCATCTTGTCAAGGATCGCTTCGACCTGATAGCAGTTGTATTCAAGCACTTTTGCTATAAGCGTTTCGATCGCTTCGTCTTCTTCTGCAAACATCGTCATCGCCAGATCGAAGCCGCAAAGGTCGAGAAGACGCAGATACATAAATCCGTGGGGGAGTCTTCCGTCCCTGTTCTCGGGTATTTTAAGCTTGAAAACGTCTTCTTCGCTTTTGATCGGATGTCCGGTAACATATGCTTCCATTCCGTTGTCAATATTTGTCCATACGCAGCCCCATTCGTCAACGTGTGTGCCTGCCGCGTAGGTTCCGCCTATAAACGTTTCAGGATGTTCATAGTCAACTTTTCTTCCGTTGAAAAACTGCGGGTATTCGTCAACTATACGCTGAAGCTCCGCGCCGTATTTTACCCACATGGCGGGCAGCATACCTACAGCTACCGGTATCGTTTCGGGACTTTGCATTTTTATCGCTTCTACAAGAGACATTTTTTTCCTCCGAACTGTTTATCTGTTGAATTTTACTCTATTATTATATCATGTTGTCAATGAAATTCCTTTATTATAATACGATAGTATTTTTATATAATTATTTTTCGGGGAATAAAAAAGCACGCGGAAGCGTGCTTTTTCTGGGGTGGGTAGTGAGATTCGAACCCACGACCTCCAGAGCCACAATCTGGCATTCTAACCAGCTGAACTATACCCACCATGTTGTTTTGTGCGTAAATAATTATATCATAAACCGATTTTTTTTGCAATAGGGCAAATTCGATATTTTTGTTACAAAAAAAACCTTAAATTACTGTGAAAGGACTTGATTTTCATAGAGATTTAATGTATAATTGTTTCATAAGGCGGATATATGTATCCGTTGCAGGTTTTGTTCTTTCAAATACGGAAATTCGCACGCCGTGAACGAGATTATAAGGCGTTTTACTGAATTTCCGAAAAAATCAGTCAGTAAATCGGAGGGTAGATCGGTGAAAAAGGAAATAAACAAAAAGGATCTGACTTTCCGTATCCTTCTGGTGATCTTTTTCCCGGTCGGAATATGTTATTTCCTTGTATGGGCATTCAAGAAGCTCATCGTTGCCGCCGATTCGGGCAAATACGAAAAGGATCTTGACAGCGAAAGAGAACGGATGGAGTTCAGGCTTGCAGGAGAACCCGGTGACGGCGTTCGCGGCTATCTTTCGGAAGGTGTCAGGCTTGACGTCGAATATCATCCCGAACGTGATATGCACGTGGTAATGTCCGGCGATGACTATATAGGTTACATAGACAGGCGTGATGCGCGCAGATACGAAGAGTTTTCGCCTACCGATTTCTATATAAAAGCCGCCGAGAGCGTCGGCGGCAAAAACGTCATTACAATGATAGCTTTCAAATAGCTATTTTTTGAAAAGATCGGTAAAAAACTTTTTGATTTTGGGAAATACCTCTATTTTTTTGAAACCGAATGTATATCCTATGCCTGCGCAAATCGAGGCAACGAAGTAAATAACGCAGAATACTATTACCGCAGTCAGCGCGTCAGAGCTCAGCGTCGGAGTGCCTTCCATAATATTTGCTTCGCTTGTAGATGTGAAAAGATTTATCGCATACGAAGTTGAAAATGCGCTTACCGTCCATACGATTTTCAGCGCCATTATAACGGGGTTGCTTATATCTGCTCCTACCGCATACATCGCATAGCTGTTTGCCATCAGCGGCACCGTAACTATAAACGCGGCAAGATATCCCTTATAAGGCATCTCTTTCATCGAGCCTGTTTCAACACGGTTTGCGTCTTTTCCGCCCTCGTGCCACATGGTAAGAACGAAAAAGTATATCAGCATACCCGTGTAAAGCACCGCGAGTATCGGGTTAAGAATGCCCGGGGCTACGCTTGACAGCGGTATTGCCATAAACGAAAGCATGCATACAAGAATTATTCTTGCAAGCAGATAAAGCGAACATTTCAGAGTGTTTTTCATCTCTAACCGACCTTGAACATTTTTTTTAATTATATCACATTTATTTCTTTATTTCAATAGCGATAAAACGATTTCGGCGTTTTCTTACAAAAAAAGACGAATCCGTTTCCATTCTTCCGTAATTTACCCGCTTTAAGGAGGACTTCCGTGAAAAAAACATTGATACGAATAATTGCGTGCGCGCTGCTTCTGGTGTTTTCTCTGTCTGCATGTAACGTTCGCTCTGCAGATGACTTTCATGCCAACGACAGCTACACAGATAAAGTAGTTACTCGCTCGGGAACTTTTTCGGGCGTATTCAGAATAAAAACCGAGGCTTCGGAATCGCTCACTCTCGATCCCGATTCATCCGTTTCTTCCCTTCGCGGCGACGCTATGAGGGATCGCTATGAAGAGGTGGAAAAGCTTTTTAACTGCACCGTGGAGGCGCGGCAGGTAAAATCAGGCAATATCGTTTCCACTATGATGGCGTCTACCGCAGCTGCAAGAACATATGCCGATATATTCCAGCTTTCCGCGGCAGGTATTTTCGATATGTATAAGGGCGGGTATCTCACATACGCTCAGAATCTTGACGAGTTTGATATCAGTGACAAAAAATGGGGCTTTGACGGACAGAAGACTATGATGACTTTCCGCGAAGGCGAAACCTACGGCTTCAGAAATCTTTACTGGGCGGCGCCGCTTCCGAGCGTATCCGGCGTGCTTTACTATAATTCCGATATCCTTAACTCCAACGTCCAGCCCCTTCCGGCAGAGCTTTACGAGCAGGGTGATTGGACATGGAAGGCTTTTGAGGATATCTGCATTTCCGTAACTCATTTTGTTGCGGACAGGCAGGGAACGTATGCATTCATAACCCCCACGGCGGATTTCCCTGCAATGATCCACGCCGCAATAAACTCAAACGGCGGCAGACGTCTTTCATACGATCCTGTGACGGGATATAAATGCGAATATATGAACTGGAATACCATTGATGCTCTTCAATGGCTGGGCGAGCTTGTAAGAAACAACAAGATCACTTACGATATCGAAAACAGCGCTTCCGACAGACCCGATGTAGAGGCCTTCGTTAATTTCTATACGGCTTTCCTTGTCTCCGATTCGTCCGTGGGCTTTTCAGAGGACGAGATGTTTCCGATGTATACTTTCGGAGAAGGCTTCAGGTGGACCGAATTCCCCGCAGGTCCCGCATATACCGGCAATACCACGGCATATTACTCTTCCTCCGATCAGTTCCTCGCCATTTCCAACACCGTTGATATCGGTATTACGGGCAAGATACTCAACGCCCTTTTCGAACCGCTTGACGGCGCGGATGAAAATGACTGGAGAGAATATATCGAGAAGAATTTCTTCTTCTTTTCGGAAGACTACGAACGTTACGAAAATATGATCAGAAACGCCGTTTCAGATGATTCCGTGCTCACAATGAAAACGAATCTTTCCGAAAACGACATTTTCGCAGCGGTTATCGACGGGGTAAAAACGCCCAAAGAAGCAACTGAACAGCTTGTTTCCGTCATTGAAGGTCTTGCAGGATGACAGCAAAAAAAATCTGATTTTTACAGGAAGGTTACAATGAATATTTACGGTTTTCAAAAAACGACTCTTCTTGATTTTCCGGGAAAAGTCGCTTGCACGGTGTTCCTCGGCGGGTGCAATTTCAGATGCCCGTTCTGCCACAACTCATCGCTAGTTTTTTCTTCCGAATTTCCCGATCCTGTTGATATGGATGAGTTTTTCGGATATATAAGAAAGCGCAAGGGCATTCTCGACGGGGTCTGCATTACCGGCGGTGAGCCGCTGCTTTTAAAAGAAACACTTGATTTTCTTAAACAGATCAAGGACGAGGGGCTCAGCGTAAAGCTCGACACAAACGGCTCTTTCCCCGAACGTCTTGAAACTGCTGTTCGTGAAGGTCTTGTTGATTACGTTGCAATGGATATCAAAAGTTCCAGAAAGAATTACGGAAAAGCCGTCGGAATAGCCGATTATGATACTGCCTCGGTTGAAAAAAGCGTTTCGTTCCTCCTCGAAAAAACCGTCCCGTTCGAATTTCGAACGACCGCGGTCCGAGGTATTCACGAAAAACTCGATTTCGTCGATATCGCATCATGGATACAGGGCGCAGACAGATATTATCTTCAGTCGTTTGTCAAGTCATACAGAATTCTTGATAAAGAAGCGGATCTTTCGGCGTTTACACGCGAGGAAATGGATGAATTCGCCGAGATCGTCGCCGGAACAGTCGGTAAGGTCGAAATCAGGGGGATCTGAACAATCAAATTGTGCGGACACGGTTTTTCCGTGTCCGCTTTTTTTTGCAATATATTGATTTTTCGTAGTTCACAAATTTGTCGAATTTGGTCGAAAATGCTTGAAAAATGCCGTTTTTTTATTTCCGGACATATTTTCTGCAACAATGGTAAATCAATATATTGTGGTGTTATCGCGATTATTTCAAAAAAATCAACGATATATAGTGTTTGGCATGTTGACAAACAAAACCGTTTGTGATATAATATATGCAATCCGCTGTTCATGGCAACAGGCTATTGTTAAATAATAAATTCTATATAAAGGAGTAAAATATGTACCAGGTAGTTAAAAGAGACGGCAAGATAGTAGATTTCAATATATCAAAGATAAGTGCCGCTATCACGAAAGCATTTGAAGCGCAGAACAAGCAGTATACGCCCGATATCATCGATCTTCTCGCTTTGAAAGTCACTTCCGACTACGAACCCAAGATCAAGGAAGGCAAAGTAGGCGTTGAAGAGATTCAGGACAGTGTAGAGCGTGTTCTTATCGCGGCAGGTTATGCCGACGTTGCAAAGTGTTACATCCTTTACAGACGTCAGCGCGAAAAAGTCCGCAACATGAAGTCAACGATGCTCGACTACAAAGAGCTTATCGACAGCTACGTCAAGAATACAGACTGGCGCGTAAAAGAAAACTCCACCGTTACATATTCCGTCGGCGGTCTCATTCTTTCAAACTCCACCGCCATCACCGCAAACTACTGGCTTTCCGAAATCTATGATGATGAGATCGCAAATGCTCACCGCTCTGCAGATCTTCATATTCACGACCTCGGCATGCTTACAGGCTACTGCGCAGGCTGGTCTCTCAAGCAGCTGATTCAGGAAGGCCTCGGCGGCATTCCCGGTAAAATAACCTCTTCGCCCGCAAGCCATCTTGCAACGCTCTGCAATCAGATGGTAAACTTCCTTGGCATCATGCAGAATGAGTGGGCAGGCGCGCAGGCATTCTCGTCTTTCGATACATATCTTGCTCCGTTCGTAAAGGCAGACAACCTTTCTTACCGCGAAGTTAAGAAAGCGATCGAATCGTTTATTTTCGGCGTCAACACTCCGTCACGCTGGGGCACACAGGCTCCGTTCTCAAATATAACTCTTGACTGGACTGTCCCCAATGACCTTGCAGAGCTTCCCGCAATAGTCGGCGGTAAAGAAATGCCGTTCAAATATAAAGACTGCAAGAAAGAGATGGATATGGTCAACCGCGCGTTCCTCGAAATAATGATCGAAGGCGACGCGGAAGGCAGAGGATTCCAGTATCCTATCCCCACATATTCCATTACAAGAGATTTCGACTGGTCCGAAACCGAAAACAACCGCCTTCTCTTTGAAATGACGGCAAAATACGGCACACCTTATTTTTCCAACTATATCAACAGCGATATGCAGCCCAGCGATATACGCAGTATGTGCTGCCGCCTGCGTCTCGACCTCCGCGAACTTCGCAAAAAGACCGGCGGCTTCTTCGGCAGCGGCGAGAGCACTGGTTCGATCGGTGTCGTTACCCTCAATATGCCCAGACTTGCATATCTTTCAGAAAACGAAAACGAGTTTTACCGCCGTCTTGATAAGCTTATGGATATTGCGGCGCGTTCCCTCAAGGTAAAGCGCACGGTCGTTTCCCGTCTTCTCGAAGAGGGACTTTATCCTTATACAAAACGCTATCTCGGCAAATTCGACAACCACTTCTCCACGATCGGTCTTGTCGGCATGAACGAGGCGTGCCTCAATGCGAAATGGCTCGGACATGATATTTCTCATCCCGATTCGCTTCAGTTCACAAAAGACGTGCTCAACCATATGCGCGAACGCCTTTCCGACTATCAGGAAGAGTACGGCGACCTTTACAACCTTGAAGCAACTCCCGCAGAGTCAACTGCATACCGTCTTGCAAAGCACGACGTTGCGCGCTATCCCGATATCATCACCGCTACCGAAAAGGGAAATACACCGTATTACACAAACTCTTCTCATCTTCCCGTCGGTTACACCGAAGATATCTTTGAAGCTCTTGATATTCAGGATGAACTTCAAACTCTTTATACGTCCGGTACCGTTTTCCATGCGTTCCTCGGCGAAAAGCTTCCCAACTGGCAGTCCGCCGCAGCTCTTGTCCGCAAGATCGCAGAAAACTACAAGCTGCCGTATTACACACTGTCTCCCACGTATTCCGTCTGCAAAAACCACGGCTATATTTCAGGCGAACAGTATCAGTGTCCTCACTGCGGTGAAGCCACCGAGGTTTACAGCCGCATAACCGGATACTACCGTCCCGTTCAGGCTTGGAATGACGGTAAATCACAGGAATTTGCAGAAAGAAAAACTTACAATATTGCGGCATCGCGTCTTAAGAGCGAAGGCAGAAAGCCCAGAAAAGTCGCTTCCGAGAAGAAATATTACCTCTTCACCACCAAAACCTGTCCGAACTGCAAAATGGCAAAGGCCTTCCTTGACGGCGCAGGAATCAACTATGAGGTCGTTGACGCAGAAGAACAGATCGACCTCGTAAGAAAATACGGTATCCGTCAGGCGCCGACTCTTGTTGTAGCAGACGAAGATTCCGCAGAAACTTATGTGAACGCTTCAAACATCAAAAAATTTGTTGGCTGATCAACGAAAAATAAACGATCCCGGAAGACTTCCTCTTCCGGGATTTTTTTTGCTTTACGGTCAGAAGTGAGCCGTCGCCAGAGCTTCGTCGGTGGTTTTTCGGAATTCGTTCCTGCAAAACTCGAAAATCTCTCTTTTTCTTTTTGCAAACTCAGCGTTTTTTCCGTAGATCACAAACGATTTTCTCGGAACGGAAAACAGTGGGGTTTTTATCTGCCGCAGAGAACCCGAGGCAATATGCTCGTTAACTATTTTCTGAGGCAAAACGGCTATTCCGAGCCCTTTCTGTGCTGCCGAGATCAAAGCCTGATTGCTTGCCGATTCAAGAAACGGAACAACTTTTATATGGTTAAGCGTAAGAATGCTTTCAAAATAATCCCTTGAAGCGCTTCCTTTTTCACGGAGAAGAAAATCGTACTTTTTCAGAGAATCGCCGTAAAGCGTATCCTCAACTTCGTACCCTTTTCCTGCAACAGCCAGAATCATATCCGATGCCGCTTCTTCTGCGGCGATATCCGAACGTGACGGAGTGCCTTCAATAAATGCGAAATCGATTTCTCCGTCAGCAATCATTTTTTCTATCTCCGACGTCCTGTTTATAAACGCTTTTATTTCCGCTTCCCCGAACGATTCTTTCAGCTTCTTTATCATGTCCGGCATAAAAGTTTTGCCGATCGTCAACGATGCTCCTACAGAAAGACGGACAGAGTTTTGTTTTTTTTCCGCCGTTTCTTCAAATTCCTCAAAAGCCCGTATTACGTTTCTTGCCTTTTGCAAAAGCTCTTTTCCGTCGTTCGTTAACACAAGCCGCTGCTTTACCCTTGTAAACAGCGAAACGCCGTAATACTTTTCAAGCTCGGAAACGGTCTTGCTTACTGCCGGCTGTGCAACAGACAGTTTTTCCGCCGCCTTTGTTATACTGTTCTCATCGCAGACGCAAACGAAAACTTTAAGATGCCTCAGTGTCATTACAGCAACTCCATAATAAAATATTATAAACTTTATAACATTATAATATTTTACTTATATAATGTCAAGTGGTATAATGATTAAAAAAGGTTTAAGAGGGACTTATCTTGATTTTTTCGCTTTTTGTCACGTTTTTCAAAATCGGTCTTTTTACTTTCGGGGGCGGATATGCCATGATCTCTCATATCCGCGACGAAATAGTTGAGAAAAAACACTGGATAGATGACGACGGGCTTTCCGATATCATTGCGATAGCAGAATCAACGCCAGGTCCGATAGCGATAAATATTGCAACGTTTATCGGATACAAACGCGCCCGTTTTGCAGGCGCTTTTGCGGCAACCGCGGGCGTGATCATCCCTGCATTTCTGGTCATGCTCGTAATTGCACTGTTCCTTGACGGAATTTCTGAAAACAGATATGTTGCATACGCCTTTGAAGGGATAAAATGCGCCGTAGCGTTTCTTATCATCAAAGCAGGGGTAGAAATGTTTTTTCGCCTTCCCAAAAAGCCGTTTCCCGTCGTTGTCTTTATACTGGTTCTTTCCGCACTTACGGTGCTTGATATTTTTTCCGTCTCCTTCGGATCGGTTTGGTTCATAGCCATAGGCGGTGTTGCGGGGTTGACGCTGTTTCTGCTTTCACAGAAGGGAGGAAAAGCAAAATGACCGGTCTAACGCTGTTTTTTGAGTTCTTTAAGGTCGGACTTTTCTGCTTTGGCGGCGCATTCGGCATGATCCCTCTGATCAGAGATGTTGTTCTGGCACACGAATGGATGACCGAGTCGCAGTTTTACGCGTTTCTCGGCATCTGTGAGTCAACTCCTGGTCCCATTGCCGTAAATCTCGCAACATATATCGGCTACACTCAGGGCGGAATTTGGGGAAGTATCCTTGCCGTTATCGGCGTTGCGCTTCCGTCATTCATAATAATCCTTCTGATAGCGTCGATCCTGAAAAACATAACGGAAAACAGAATATTCAAATCGGTCATGAGCGGAATACGACCTGTTGTCGCGGCGCTGATAATGCATGCAGGCATTTCGTTCCTTGTATCTGCTCTGAACCTGTTTTCCGAAGGGGAAGTTGAGACAAGCAATATAATTACTCTGCTGATAATATCGGCGTTGTATTTTATTATCAGGCGCCTTTGCGGCAAAAAGCTTTCTTCTGTTTCCGTAATCGCCGTATCGGCATTGTTGGGCGTCGCTGTCAGGATCTTTCGCGATTATACGAATATTTGAATGCCTCTGCCGCTTGCATATTGACAAATCAATTTCGATAATGTATAATATCCATATAAAATTACACAGAGAGTATTAATACTATGTATGATCTGATAATTATAGGCGCAGGTCCGGCTGGGCTTACTGCCGCTGTTTATGCGGCTCGCGCCGGCAAAAGAGTTATTGTTTTCGAAAAAGAGGGGATAGGGGGACAGATCGCAACTTCCCCGAAAGTGGAAAATTACCCCGGCATCCGCTGCATTTCGGGAACGGAGCTTGCAGATAATCTTTACGAACAGGCACTGTCTTTCGGTGTTGCAATAGAGCTTGAGAACGTCGAAGGCATCAGAGACAACGGCGCAACAAAAACTGTTGTTACCGAATACGGCGAATATGATTGTAAAAAAGTTATAATAGCCACGGGAGTAAAGCATAAAAAGCTTGGAATTGATGGTGAAGAGGATTTCGAGGGCAGGGGAATATCTTATTGCGCCATCTGTGACGGTGCTTTTTTCAAGGATATGCCTGTTGCCGTTGTCGGAGGAGGCAACGCTGCGCTGAGAAGCGCGCAGTTCCTTTCCGGATTATGCAAAACAGTATACCTTATCCACCGAAGAGAGGAATTTCGCGGAGATAAAATGACTGCTGACGAAGTAGTTTCTCTGCAAAACGTGATCCCCGTTCTTAGTTCCACCGTCGCCTATCTGCACGGAGACGGGGCTCTGTCGGCGATAACAGTCAAAAATACCGTGTCAGGCGAATCCCTGCGGCTCGATGTTTCCGCTTTATTCGTCTGTGTCGGACAGATTCCGTCAAATGAAGCATTCGCAAATACTGTCGCACTTGACAATGACGGATATATCATTGCCGGAGAGGACTGCAAAACAAATGTTCCTGGCATCTTCGCCGCGGGCGATTGCCGAACAAAAAACATACGTCAGCTTACCACTGCCGCTGCGGACGGAGCGGTTGCCGCTCTTGCTTGAAAGGAGAAAAAAATGTATAAAACACTTCAAAGACTTAAACTCGCATATATTGCAATGTCTGTCGCTCTTTGCGCTCTCGGAATATGCATGATAATCTGGCCGGAGCAGGTAGCTGTTTTATTCTGCTATATAATAGGCGCGCTCGCACTGATATTCGGCATAATTTCACTTGTCATATTCTTTTCCCGCGATACGGGAACCTTTGCCCCAGGAAACGGACTTATGATAGGCATGTTCGCGTCAATATTCGGGCTTATTCTTCTCCTCAAGCCCGATAACGGAGCCGTCTTTTTCTCCATGCTCGTCGGCGTCTTCATCATAGTGGACAGCATAATTAAAATTCAGGCTTCGTTTGAAATGAGAGTGGTTGGCGCAAAGCGCTGGTGGATAAATCTTCTTATTTCACTTATCAGCACGGTTCTGGGCGTTCTTCTTGTTATCAATCCGTTTGGCAGCGGTGCGCTGCTCCTCATCTTTATAGGTATCACACTCATAATTGATTCTCTCGAAAATATCTTTACCGTCATTTTTATCTGGCGCACAGGCAAGCAGATAAAGAAAGAAGAATCAATAGTTGTTGTGGAAAGCTGAAAAAACAATAAAAACAACGATTTCCGAGATCCTTCAGGTTTTCGGAAATCAGACATATAAAGAGGGTTTATGATCAATTTTGCAACAGTAGGCACAAGCTGGATAACAGAGGAATTTATCGCGGCTGGCAAAACAAACGCTGAATTCCGTCTTCGGGCAGTATATTCAAGAAGCGTGGAAAAGGCTGAAGCCTTTGCAAAAAAACACGGAGCCGAAAAGTATTATTCCGATTTTGAAAAGATGCTTTCCAACGACGGCCTAGACGCCGTATATATCGCTTCGCCTAATTCTTTTCACTGTGAGCAGGCAATTGCAGCCATGAACGCGAAAAAACATGTTATGTGTGAAAAACCCGTTGCATCCAACGTTCGAGAGCTTGACAGGATGATCAAATGTGCCGATAAAAACGGCGTTTTCTTTATGGAGGCTTTCAAAAGCCTGCTTATGCCCGGATTTACGGCCTGCAAAGAGAATATCGTCAAGGCGGGAACCCTGAGAAGCGTATATATCAATTTTTCAAAGTATTCGTCAAGATACGATGCACATAAACGCGGAGAAAACGTCAATACGTTCAAGGCTCAGTTCTCAAACGGCGCAGTCATGGACCTCGGCGTTTACTGCCTGTGGCCGGTCGTTTATCTTTTCGGAATGCCGATAGATGTGAAGGCTCTCGGCATTACAGTGCCCGGAGGTGTAGACGGCGCGGGAGCGGCGCTTCTGCTTTATGACACTTTTACCGTCACTCTGAATTATTCCAAAGTCGGCAACTCGTATCTGCATTCCGAAATACAGGGCGAAGATGCAACGATATGCGTTGATAAGTTCAATATTCCGGAAAAAATCAGTATCCGTTTCAGAAACGGAACAGTCGAAGACGTTCCGGTAAATCAGAGACAGGACAGTATGTGCTACGAGACCGACGAGTTTATCTCATGCATAAAAGCGGGGAAAAAGGAATCTGAAATCAACAGCCGCGCAATGTCAAGAAACGTTATGATCCTTCTGGATGAAATACGGAAACAGACCGGCGTTGTTTTTCCCGCAGACAATGTGTAAAACTTTATAACTTTACACGTCTTTTTCGATTGATCTGATAAATAAATTTTTTTTTCGCGCAAGCCGAACATGAATCTTGACATCATTCATTCTTTTTGATATACTTTATTCACCAAAATCATCTCGGAGGAATTCATGGCTATTTTCAAAAACGATTATAACAAAGAGGGACCCGGAGTAGGGAAAGACGTTGCTCCCGACAACGGTTTTGTCCGTTTTTTCAAGGTTATATGGACAAAATTCGGTCAGCTCGTTATACTGAATATCGTTTATTTATTTGCCTGCACGCCGATTGTCACCATCGGACCCGCAACCGCCGGTCTGACGTATGTCCTTCGCAATTTTTCACAGGGAAAACCGGTCTTTTTCATGTCCGATTTCATCGAAAAATGCAAAACGTGCTTTAAACAGGGCTTTCTTGTAACGCTTATCGACGCAGTGACGGCCGTGCTTATTTATTTGTCGTTCATGTTCTGGTCCGATTCTTCGGTAAATATACCGTCTTTTTTTAGACCTCTTGCGCTTGTTGTCACTTTTATCGTCGCCTATCTTCTTGTATGCATGAATCTTTACGTCTTCCCCATGATGGTCTCATTTGACCTTCCTCTGAAAAAGCTTATAAAAAACAGCCTGATACTTGCCATGTATAAAATCTGGCACAATCTCGCGATGATCCTTTTTGCACTCGCGATTGCCGCGCTCTGCTTCATTTTAGGGCTGCTTGCCGTGCCGATAATACTTACGCTTGTTTTTTCTCTTGTCTGTCTTTTCAATAATTTCATGGTGTATCCTCTTCTTGTAAAATACGTTGCAACACCTGAAGAGAAAAAGCCTGAGGCGGATGAGGAAGAGCAGATATTCAGCGATGACAGGCGCATCAAATAATTAATAAAGCATAATTCTGCAATAATAATCCGGAGCTTGACAGTGAATTCACAGACCGATTACAGTCCTACAAAGAGGGCCTGCTATTTCTCGTATCTTTCAATGTCGTCGGCAGCGTGTCTGCCGCCGATACTTTTTGTCACCTTTCACGAAATGTACGGCGTTTCGTATGCGCTACTGGGCACGCTTGTCCTTGTTAATTTCGTCACACAGCTGTCTATCGATCTTATATTTACGTTTTTCTCAAAGCATTTCAATATCAGACAGACAGTTCGTATAATGCCCCTTATTACTTCGCTCGGTTTTCTTATTTATGCTCTTATCCCCATGTTCTTTCCCGAAATGGCGTATGCGGGTATGATCGTGGGAACGGTCATATTTTCAGTGGCTTCGGGTCTTTCCGAGGTCCTTCTCAGCCCTACGATCGCGGCGATACCGTCTGACGATCCCGGGAGGGACATGAGCAGACTTCACTCCCTCTACGGCTGGGGAGTTGTTTCCGTGGTGGTAATTTCAACTGCATTCCTTACCGTTTTCGGCAGAGAAAACTGGATGTATCTCACTCTTTTCTGGGCTGCGCTGCCTATCGTTACTTCCGTTCTCTTCTTTCTTGCGCCTTTCCCCGAAATCGATCTTCAGCAGGATCTTTCTCCGGAAAAAACACGCAAAAAAAATCTTGCTCTTGCGCTGTGCGTTCTTTGCATCTTTTTCGGCAGCTGCGCGGAAAACTCAATGACAAACTGGATATCCGCCTTCCTCGAAAAAGCTCTGGGCTTCTCTAAAACATGGTGCGACCTTGTGGGAATCGCTCTTTTCGCGGTCCTTCTCAGCCTTGTCAGAACGGTTTACGCAAAATACGGAAAAAACATTTACCCGATCCTTTTTTTCGGTATGATCGCCTCCGCTCTCTGCTATATGATTGCAGGTTTTTCTCCGTTCACGGTCCTTTCCCTCGCAGCGTGCGTCCTTACGGGCATCTTCACATCAATGCTGTGGCCGGGAACACTGATCCTTATGGAAGAGCTTTCTCCAAGACCGGGCGTTGCGGCATATGCGCTTCTTGCTGCAGGCGGTGATTTCGGCGCCTCGGTCGCTCCGCAGCTTCTCGGTATTACGGTAGACGGCGTATCGGCAAGCGAATGGGCGGAAGAAACGGGCAAGGCGCTTTCTCTTTCCGCCGAGCAGATCGGTATGAGAACAGGGATTATCACGTCGGCAATTTTCCCCATACTCGGCACGGTAGTCCTTCTGATCATAGGCAAGCTCTTTTCTCGCGGCGTCTTTCGCGAAAAAAAGGAAAAATGATATATTTAGCCTCCCTGCGTATTCCAATGACGCAGGGAATTTTTTGCTTTCAGACAGTAGACAAACGGACTTTTTTGTGATAGAATAAAAATAAGTAATTTGCATCTGAATAATACTCTGAGGTAACGGGGAAACGGTTATGGATAATCAGACGATACTTTCAACAGCAAAAAAACACTCGATAAAACGGGATATTCCTTCTCCCGATTTCTTTGAAGGCGCGCTTATGGGCAACGGAAACCTCGGGGTTGTCGCCTGCACGCGCCCAGACGCACTTGTTTTTTACTTCGGTCATAACAATATCTGGGATATCCGCATTGAAGAGGGGCATAAGAATTCTGTCGGCACTTTTGACGAGATATGGAATAAAATTCTGAATACGCCGGGGGACGTTCACAACGCAAAATGGTATAACGATTACGTCTCTGCCGTCACAGACTCATACCACCGTTTCGTTTATCCGCGCCCGTATCCCGCTTCTGCGGCATATCTGTTCTTTGACAGAAAAGGTTTTGAAGTCCTTGGTCATACTCTGGATATCTCTACGGGGCTTTTTACTGCTGATATGGAGGACTTTAACGGCAGAAAATATTACGTAAGAGCAGTTCTTTCAATGAAGAAAGATACTGTCTTTATCAGCGCCGTTGACGAGGACGGCAAGCCTGCAAACATATTCTATCGCATGGTGCTTGCCCCACATACGCCCGACAATGGTCTTCCCGATTATAAAGTGCTTGATAACGGTTTTATGCAGATCCTGCCTTATAACGGTTTTGAAGGCACTGCAAGACCCGGAACAGACAGAGCGTTTTCCGTGCTATACAGAATCTCCGATGACGCTTCGCCTTGCGGACTTGAATACTGTCGGAAAAACTTCGGCGAAGCGGTTTTTACGATAACCGAAGGGGATGTCGCAGACGTCGAAAAGGTTTGCGAAGCAGACAGTTTCAAGTTTGACGCAGTAATGGACGAAACACGGGAGGTGTGGGCGGATTACTGGTCAAAATCGGGAATAAGGCTTTCCGATTATTTCCTTGAACATATCTGGTATATCAATACGTATTTCCTTCGCTGCGTTCTCAGCGAAAACTCTCGCTGCCCCGGACTTTTCGGAAACTGGATGTTCGGCAATATAGGCACGGCATGGCATGGCGACTATCATATGAATTACAATACCCAGCAGGTCTTCTGGGGCCTTATGGCGGCAAACAGACAGGAGCTGCACATGCCATATATGCGCATGGCAGAAGATCTGATGCCCGTATCTTCGTCATGGGCACACGATTTTTATCACCTTGACGGCGCATGCTTCCCTCACTCAGCATATCCCGTACCTATGACTGTAATGCCGTATCCTTCTCCGGACTGGGGCTGGGAGATATTCGAAACCCCGTGGACGGTTCAGAGCCTCTGGTGGCATTACGCCTATACTCAGGACAGGGAGCTGCTTTCCCGCCGCATATTCCCCCTCATTAAGGCGGCAACGGCATTTCTTGCAGGATATATGACCAGGGAAGGGGCGAATCCGTGCGGAGACGATAAATACCATCTTTTCCCGACGATCGTTCCCGAAAAATACGGCCTGAGCGAGAATTTCAGATTTAATCTTGACGGAGCGGTCGACCTGACCTTCACAAAGTTTATTTTCAAAGCGTTTGTCGAGGCAGTAGAGATACTTGATAAGCAAAGTGAAGAAAAAGAGCTTTGCGATACCGTAAAAAAGATACTTTCGGCATATCCCGAATATCCCGTGGGACATGCAAAATGGGGCGACGTCTATATCAGCGTTGCAAATGAAGATCCTGACAACGTGATTTATAACTGTCCTGCAAATTTGATGCAGATTTTCCCCGGCGAGGATATAGACGCTCAGACTGCAGACGAAGCCGAACTGAGGCTCGCAAAAAATTCATGGCGTCATCATTATAATGAGGGCGGCAATGATCTTGTCTTTTATTATTTGATAGGCGCGCGCCTCGGTATTATTGACCTTGAAAAGTTCAAACGCCATATACGCTACTGCATGCTTCCAAATGAGACCGCCGCGGATCGCGCAACGCTTACAGGAGGCAGATACGCCTACGATTCAAACCTCGATTTTATGATCAGAATGGGCATCTGGGTAGAAAACTTCTCTCTTCACGCCGTTATAGGCGAATGCATTATCTGGGGACATACAGATACGATAGTTCTATTTCCTAACTGGGATACGCATAATTTTGCCGAATTCTCTTCTTTCAGAACAAAAGGAGCATTTCTTGTAGATGCCGAGTGCGGTAACGGCGAGGTCTCTTTTGCGCGCATAACGTCTGAAAAGGGCGGAACTGTAAATATTAAAAATCCGTGGAACGAGGCAACAGACGGACACGGAAACGTATATAGCGGAGATATGATCACACTTTCGCTCAACGCAGGAGAAACCGTATTGCTTAAAAAAATGTAATGTCAGTCGAAAGATTCAAATGAAGAAAAAACTGTTTTTCATAATGTTTTTCTTTTTTGCGCTGCTTTTTCCTCATGGCGCAGCAGCAAAAGCGGAAAAAGATGCCGATATCGGATATGATCCGACCGTTAGTTCATATTATACGGGCGAAGGACAGACCGTTTTGTCATCCGCACCCGAAACCGGATGCAGAGCGGTTTATATAGCCGATCCCGAGTCCGGAAAAGTGTTTTATGAAAAAAACGCTCATAAAAGAATGTATCCCGCAAGCACTACAAAGCTTCTTACCGCGCTTCTTGTGCTTGAAAACAGCAGTTTGTCTCAGAAGACAACGGTATCGCAGCGCGCGATCGATCTCGTTCCGCCCGATTACGTTACTGCAAATCTGCAGGCAGGCGAGGAAATTGATATAGAAACACTTCTTTATCTGCTTCTTTTGCCGAGCGCAAACGATGCCGCGAACGTTCTTGCGGAGTTTGTCGGGGGCAGCGTGGAAGCCTTTGCGGAGCTTTGCAATCAGCGTGCAAAAGAGCTCGGATGCGAAAATCTGCATTTTGTAAATCCCAACGGAGTTCAAAGCGAGGATCATTACTGCACTGCTTACGACCTTTACCTGATAGCAAAAGAATGCCGAAAATACGGTATTTTTAACACAATAGTCTCAACAAAGTCGTTTTCTCTGCCCGCCGACGAAATATACACGGAAAACGACAGGAAGTTTGTAAACACAAACGAGATGCTCTTTTCCGGCGCATATTACTATGAATATTGCACCGGTATAAAAACAGGAAGAACAAATCCGGCAGGGGAATGCTTTGTCGGGTCGGCGTCAAAAGACGGTATAAACCTTATTTCGGTTGTTCTCGGCGGCAAAGCCGAAAACAGCAGGGGACTGAACGACAGATTTGACGATACAAAAAAACTTTTTTCGTTTTTCTATAAAAACTATTCGGTAAAAACAGTGGCTGAAAAAGGCGAAGCTTTCTTCTCGGTTCGCGTTCCGGACGCTACTGCGGATACGTCGTCTCTTGACCTCGTTCTGGCGGCGGATGTTTCGGCTCTTATACCGAATTCTCTTTCTTCGGATGAAATCCGGTTTTCTATATCCGTAAAAAAAGACATTTGTGCTCCGCTTCGCAAAGGGCAGAGGCTCGGCGAGATCGTATTCTACGCCGACGGCACTGTATGCAAAGCCGATCTTGTTGCGAAGCATGCGGTAAAAAAAATAAACAGAGAATACCGTTATCTCTATTGGAATACGGATTTTCTCTGGCAATGATATAAAAGAATACAAAGACCGTGTTCATCTCTTATCGGGAATTACACGGTCTGTATTTTTATGCTGTAATAATTCCGCGAAAATTACATTTTTTCCCGATGCGGAACAAAAAGGCGGAAATCTCGTCATATATGACAGAAAACAAAAAACAAGGAGAATAACGCGATGAAAAAAATAACCGTAAGAATCATATGTCTTGCTATTATTGCCGTAATGCTGCTTTCCGGATGCGGCACAGATAACGAAAACGTCGAATACAACTCGGTGAATTCCGGAACAAACAACGTAAATGCCATTTCGGACGGATTGCCTCTTATGGAGGCGGCTGTCGAATCTTCTTATGTCATGATGGAACCCGGGGAATACGATATGGAATCGTTGTTTCCTGAATTTTACACGGAAGAATATTCATACAGCAAAGAAAACTCATTCATTTCCGTTTCAACAAATCCCTTTTCCACATTCGCGGCGGACGTCGATACCGCGTCATACTCCAATCTTCGCAGACAGGTCCTCAGAAATGAAAGCGTAAATCCCGATTCCGTCCGCACAGAGGAGCTGATAAACTATTTTCGCTATTCCTATCCTCAGCCGGCTGCGGGAGAACCCTTCGGCGTTTACAGCGAGATAACCGCATGTCCCTGGAACAGTAAAACGATGCTTTTGAGAATCGGACTTCAGGCAAAAGATCTTGACTCAGCCGCTATGCCCAGCTCAAATCTCGTTTTTCTCATAGACGTTTCAGGCTCAATGGATTTTCCGGGAAAACTTCCTCTTGTTCAGCGTTCTTTTATGACTCTTGTAGAAAATCTCGATGAAAACGATATAGTATCGATAGTAACGTATTCATCGGGAGAGAAAGTCGTGCTTGACGGCGTTCGCGCCTCCGAAAAACAGGAGATCATGGCGGCGATCGAAGGTCTTTACGCAAGCGGATCTACCCAGGGCGACAAAGCAATAGTTCTGGCATACGAACTTGCAAAAAAACATTTTATCACAGGTGGCAACAACCGCGTTATCATGGCTACCGACGGTGATTTCAACGTAGGTATTACGAGCGAAGGTGAACTGACAAGACTTGTCAAGGATAAGGCTTCCGAGGGCGTTTTCCTCTCTGTCCTCGGCTACGGAATGGGAAATTACAAAGACAGCAAGCTTGAATCTATGGCTGATAACGGTAACGGCAATTACGCCTATATTGACAGTATAGATGAGGCTCGCAGGGTTCTGGTGAGCGAAGCAGGCGGCACGCTTTTCACGGCTGCAAAAGACGTGAAGATTCAGGTGGAGTTCAATCCTGCCATGGTCAAAGGTTACCGCCTTATAGGCTATGAAAACCGCGTTATGGTTGCGGAGGATTTTTCAGACGATACAAAGGACGGCGGCGAGATCGGAGCGGGACATCAGGTAACGGCGCTGTTTGAAATAGTTCCCGTCGGCTCGGATTTCGAACTGAATGAACCGGATTCGAAATACGGCGGCACAAGCGCTTCTCAGGAAGGTTTTGAAGGCGAATACTGCACCGTAAATATTAGGTATAAAGAGCCTGACGGCGATACAAGTTCGCTTCTTTCATATCCCGTAAACAAGTCGGCAGTAAAAGATGAACCGACACCTGATATGAAATGGGCGGCAGGCGTGGCTCAGATAGCGATGCTGATAAAAGATTCCGAGTATAAAGGAACGTCTGATTACGACGAGGTAAAGGAATACCTCAAGAGCGTTTCAACGGACGATTTCCGGGATGAATTCGTTTATCTCGTTACAAAACTTAAAAACATGCAGTAAAAAACGAATATGGTCAGGAAAACGGTGAGGCTTTCACCGTTTCCCTTTTTTTTGATCTCTCTTTGAAAGGACAGGATATCAAACCCCCCGCAGTTTTATACTGCGGGGGGTGTCATTTCCTAGCCGGATTACGATTTCCAGACAGCTTTTATTATGTTTCCGATAGTGGGAGTGGTTCCGTACATAAGCACACCCGTGCGGTATATCTTTGCCGAGAGCACGCCTATGCCTATTGTTGAAGCAATAAGTATCGCTATAGATATGGCGATCTCATACCCCGGCACCACGCTCATCGCAATTCTTGTAAACATTGCCATCGGGGAAGTAAACGGGATGAATGAGCAGACGCGCATTACCATATTGTCAACTTCTCCCGAGCTCATAGACGTCATAACAACGATAAATCCGATTATGAAGATCATTGTTATCGGCATTACCGAAGTATTTATATCTTCAAGCTTTGATGCCGTCGAACCGACTGCACCGAACATAAATGCATAAATGAGAAAACCGAGCATGAAGAATATCAGCATATATACGAGCAGTTCGGGCGGGATGTTGAAAATCGATTCGATTATTATATTGTCGCCCCAGTATGATTTGTTGAGGTTGTAAAACAGCAAGGCTGATCCGAATACGGCAAGAAGCTGAATAAGTCCCGCAAGACAGGAGGCGATCACCTTGCCGAACATCATCGAGGTGGGCTTTGCGCTTGTTATAAGCAGTTCCATCGCCCTTGAGCTCTTCTCTGTCGCCACGTTGGTAGCAACCATCTGACCGTAAAGAAGGATTACCATATACAGAGCGAAGATCATTATATAGGTATAAAAGAAATTCTGAAGCTGACTCTTGCCGAGGCTTACGGTTTCACTTTCGATATAAACATTCATTATGTCCGCGGCATCCTGCGGCGAAACTCCGCCGGATATCATCGCATTCATCTGATATGCGCGCGCAAGCGCTGCCGTTGCGGTCTCAGCATTCATATCGTAAAGGGAAAGATTGCCAACGTAATATGTGAAGGACTTGTCTCCCGTCATAACGAAAGCGCAGTCAAAAGCTCCCGCAGATATCCCGTTTTCTATCTCGCTTACTTCCTGATCGGTAGTATATACGTCGTAGTCGGGGAAGGACGATGCAAATATCTCTTTTACCGTATCGCCCGACGCAGGGTCAAATACCTTTAAAAGCATTACCGGTCTGTGCGATGATACGTCAATTTCGCCCTCATCGGATTCAACCAGCGTCATTATTCTCGGGAAAAACATTACCGCGGCAATAAGGATCACAAGAAAGATCGTTATTCCGACAAAAACTTTGTTTTTGAAAAAATATTTAAGCTCAAATTTCAGTATGGTTCCAAACTGTTTCATCTTTAAGCCTCCTTAGGGGCATCGCCCGCATATTCAACGAAAATATCATTAAGCGAAGGCTCGAATACCTTTATCTCATCGATATCATAGTTTTCCGTCAGTCTTGTCATGACCGCTTTCTTTTCATCGGGGGACGTAAGCTTTATAATAAGGCTGCCGGATTCCGTTTCGCTGCATGCCGACCCGAAGTCGCGGCGGACAGCGTCGGGCATCTGCGTACGCACAACAAGTCTGTCCCGAGGATAGTCGCGCTTTATTTCGTGAAGATCGCCTTTTATGGCGACAACGCCATTTTTAAGAATTGCTATACTGTCGCAAAATTCCTCTATATAGCTCATCTGGTGACTTGAAAACAATACTATCTTGCCTGCCGAGATCTGTTCCTTTACAACGTCTTTCAGAAGCATTGCATTTACAGGGTCAAGACCCGAAAAAGGCTCGTCGAGTATAACTATATCGGGGTCGTGCGCAAGCGCGGTAATAAGCTGAATCTTCTGCTGATTGCCCTTTGAAAGGGTGTCAAGACGTTTTTCGCGGTATTCTGTCATCCCAAGTCTGGAAAGCCAGTAATCTATTGCTGAGATCGCCGCCTTGCGTGTCATCCCTTTCAGCTCGGCAAAATAAATAAGCTGATCGATTATTATTTTTTTCGGGTAAAGCCCCCGTTCTTCCGGCAGATATCCTATACCTGTTTTGCTGTAATCTATGGGGCGTCCGTCTATGAGAACCTCACCGCTGTTTGCGGGAAACACGTTCATAAGAATACGTATAGACGTGGTTTTTCCCGCTCCGTTCCTTCCAAGCAGACCAAAGGCCTTTCCGCCTTTTGCCTTGAAAGAAACACCGGTAAGGACCTTTTTTTCACCGAAGGATTTTTCGATATTCACAAGTTCAAGATCCAATTCCGTTTCTCCCTTTTCTGAATATTTGTTATGTGTTATTATTGTCCGCTGTCACGATCATTTTTGCACTGTGACCGTTTTAATATCGTGTCCGCTTTGCATATCCGTGTTCTGTCGCGATCCGCACACGTCGTTACGTCTCAAAACACGGCCTGTGCTCCGTCCGTAACATTATATCATAAATTACTGATTTGTCAATATATATAAGTAAACATTAAACATTGCTGCGATCATTGGCGGCGTGAAGATTGTTAAAAGAACGTATTGACAAAGATCGGCGTTGAAGCTATAATAAAATAAGCGGCAACTGTCGCTGAATGATATTTTCGGAGGCTGGATATTTATGAAATGCCTGATTTTTGACGACCGTTCTTATGACCTTAGCGCCGTTATAGAGTCCTGCGGCGTTGAAACCTCTTACGCTTCGCTGGATGATGCGATAAATACCGACCTGAGCGGGTTTGACGCTTATATAATATACGCAGACGGAAAAGTGCTTGATCCGAGATTCCGCATCTCGCTTGAAAAAGAAGTCGCGGCAGGAAAAAAGCTGTTTACCGAGGGGCTGAACAGCTGGGGGGGAATATATTCCGGGGATCCCGTCGACACAACGCGTATGCGCCTTGTCGTAGTTGCGGAGCCTGAAAACGGAGGCGCGGAAGGTCTTCATACAGGCGATCTTCTTGACGACGGCAGCAACAGAATGATCTGCCCGTGGTATAAAGTGCCGGAATTCAAGCCGATTCTTGTTTATCAGAATCATATCATTGCGCATAAACACTGGAACGCTCCTCTTTCCGATATTATGAAAGACTCTCTTTCTGCACTCTGGACCGTCGGAGATAACGTTATGATGTGCGCATTTCTCATTCATAACTTTTCACGGGCGTGGTTTGCTCCGCAAAAATCATGGCAGAGTCTTGTCGGGTTTATTGCGCACTGGATCACCGGAAGCCTTAGCTTCTCGATTCCATCCTCGCCGGTCCGTTTTTGTAAAGACGAACTTGCAGACGATCGTGTTTTCGAGGAATGCCGTAAAAAAGCGATTGAAAACGGTACGGAATGGCTTCGCCGGTTTCTTGTTGATGACGGAAAGGGCGGTATAAGAGAAGGGTTTAAACATAATATCAGCCCCGATGGCGAGCTGCAATTTGCCGATGCGGTGAGAAACGACTGTTCCGGAGAGGCTGCGGGCGTATTTCTTTTTTACGGTATGCTTAACGGAAAACAGGAATATCTTGACTATTCCGATAATCTTCGTGATTTCACTTTCGGACCTATGCAGATAAAAGGCGGAAAGCTTGACGGTATGATGAGGTGGACGCATACCGCATGGGAAGTCTGCTACCAGGATGACGTTTCCCGTTCAATACTCACTTCTCTTTATGAGTGTTTCTTTTTCGATAACAAAAAACGTCTGCCGGATATATGCAGAGCGCTTGATTTTCTTGTAAGGACGACGGCAAAGGACGGGTGCCGCGTTGCGAGAACAGACGGACCTGATCTTACCGACGAAAAAATAACGGAACTTGTCAATGAAGAACATGGCAGAAGATCTGCGCACTATAACGCATATTATCACGCAGCATTGCTTCTGGCATATAAATGCTGCGGCAATGAAAAATATTTCGAAGTAGCAAAAAACGGTCTTGAAAGTATAATGGCTCTCTACCCCGAAACAGGAAGAGAACAAAGCGAAACAGAGGAACTTTGCAGGCTGATCCTCCCGCTTGCGCTCCTGTATTATATGTCAAAAGAAAGCAAACACCGCGACATGCTTTATCTTGTTACGCGTGACCTTTGCAGACTCAGACATCCCTTCGGCGGATACTGCGAGTGGGATACTGGCTACAAAGCGCACTATTCAAGAGAATCAAGAAGCGAATGCTCTCTTCTTGCCGAAAACGGAGATCCCGTAGCCGACCTTCTTTACTCAAACAACTGGCTTCCTCTGGGCTTTGCATTCGCATATCTGACAACAGGTGACGAAATGTTCGCCTCGCTCTGGCGCGGCATCGTTGAATTCTTTATAAAAACACAGATCATATCCGATAATTCTGATCTGAACGGAGCATGGTGCAGAGCATTTGATATGGAGTCAGAAGAAATATACGGCTGTCCCCATGACATAGGCTGGGCGGCGCGATGCAGCGAGACCGGCTGGACAGACGCCGAAATTCTGATGGGCATGATGCTTCCCGATATCGTCAAAAAGACTTTCGGAGATAAATGAAGTCAGTTTTTCAACAGATTTACCGTTTTTGAGCTTCAGGACGAGCAAATAATAATGCCGGGGTCGACCCGGCATTTTTTTATGTAAGAAAATTTTTGTTTTTCCGGCAGCTTTCACTTTTTTGAGAGCTGTGAGCAAGAGCCTTTGCGGCAAAAACTCGTTGTCCGGATCATTCTTCGTCTATATAAACGGCGTTTCCGATACCGTCGTATGTTACGGATTTAACTTTGAGATCTCTGAATTCTTCCTCAAAGTCAAAATCATCGGTATTTACCATCTGCTCACCGTCATATTCAAATGCTACCGTATATTCGAATTCCTTATAAGACAATCCTGCCTCCATATCTTCAAGGTTGTAATACCAGTAGCTCCATCCGGCATCAAAAAGCTCTCCGCCGGTTTTGCCTATATACTTATCCAAATCGTCTTTTGTCGGTATTCTGTCATGAAGATCTTCAAATTCGGTTATTTCAAGGGGACCGATGATGTCCTTCAGGTTCTGATCCCAGTTATCGTCATATTCAAGATTGTAAAGCTTGTCCCGAGTGCCCTGTGTCAGCGCAGCGATCGCACGGTAATTCGGCTCATCGGGTCCGAATGCGTAAACGTAGTATTGGTCGTCGTATGAGCTTTCATAGCTCCAGTCTTCTTTAACGTAGCTGAATACGTCGGCAAAAGTTTTGAACTGTGAGGCGTCGATTCCATCGGTTCTAGTGTTTTCTTCCGTTTTTGCACACGCTGCAAGAACGGAAAGCGCCATAAAAACGGCAATGAGCAGGGCAAGAGTCTTTTTCATGATAACAGTCCTTTCTGCGGGATATCCTTTCATACGAACCGGACAGAGCCGCTTTAAGATTATTTTTTAAAGATACAGCCGTAAACAGTAATTCGGCATATACCGATACTGTCTTTGTGTCAAGCTTTAAGGCTTTACAGATAATATTTGCTTATCAGCTGTTTTTTGATCGGTTGTCTTAGAAATTATACAATATCTGATCAAAAATGTCAAGCGGGTTGCGAGGTATATTGTGTCCGCCTCCTGACACGGCTTTTCCTATTGACTTTATCGGATGAACGTGATATAATCAATTATATTAAATAAATATTGTAACAGCAAAGAAATCAGTTTCAACTAAGGAGTGTGTTTATGAAAAAAATAATAAGAATAGCGTCATTGCTTATTGCGGCTGTTTTCGTTTTTTCCGCATGTCAGGCTGCGGAACCCGAAATAATTCCGGAATATGCTGACGATGTAGATACTACGGTAAATCTCGGCGGATTCAAACTTAAATGGGGCTTTGCAAAATCAGGCAGCAAGGAAGAGAATGTTTTCGGATATATACCGGGCACCGCTTTTGCCGATCTTGCTCTTGAAAGAAAGAAAAATATCGAAACGAACAATAACTGCACGATCGAAATGACATACAGCGACTTCGGTACTATAGGCAGCGCTGTCCAGACGTCCGCTATGTCGGGAGAGTCGATTTACGATATTGCTACGGACGAAAGCTTTGTATTCGTTCAGTATATGCGCGCGGGATATCTTTCCGGTCTTTCGAACCTTATAGACGTCACCAATACCGAAAAATGGGGCACTCCGAATATGCTGCAGTCTCTTATGTGGGACAACAATCTTTACGGTGTCGTTCCATACGCATGGCCCGATCTTCTTTATACGTCATTCGGATATCCCATAATCGTCAATGAAAACCTTATCTCCCAATACGGACATGACGATCCCAGAGAATTCGTTGAAGCGAATACGTGGACATGGGATAAATTTGAAGAAGTCCTTCACGAATATACTCATCAGGAAGGCGACTATACCGTATACGGAATGGCTACCCACGGCGCATATTTTGCCATGATGATGTTCCTTTCAAACGGCGTTGCGCTTTCGGATTATTCAAACGGCGAGGTCGTTTGCGGCGCTTATACCGATCCGGGCTTTGCCGCTCTTGAACGCGCACAGCTCATTCACCGTGAAACATGCCGTGATTGCTTCCATCCCGATGAGAATACTTCAAACGTCGTTACAAACTTCAAGAACGGAAACAGCGTTCTTCTCACAACAAACGCATATGAGATCCTCGGTCACTCTTCATCCATTATGTACGTTATGGATAACGTAGGTATCCTTCCTTATCCTCTGGGACCGAATGCAACGCCCGGTGTATACAAAGGTTATCACGAAAGTATGCTTTATTCCACATCCATTCCCGTAAATGCGAAAGACCCTGAAACCGCTGCGTTCATCCTCAGCGAAATGTATGAACCGTTTGACGAATATAAAACAAAGGACGATATTATCGAATATATGGCTACACAGACGTTCTTTGATATAAGAGACGCGCGTGTATACGCCAATATGCTCGAAAACAACGAATACGGCTTTTTCCTTGAAGGCGCACGTTCACTGATCGAGGAATCGGTTGCAAGCAATTCTACTGTTGCAACGCTCAGAGAAAAATACGAATCGAAATATCAGTCAATTCTTGAAGATTATATCGCCCATCACTATGCCGCAAGGATCGCAATTTACGGCGAATAAAAAATACAAAATCACAAAAAGCTGCCATCGGTAATATCGCAGGCAGCTTTTTTATTGTGTTTATTTCTCCCGGACGTTTTTCAGTATAGTCCGGAAGGCTTGATTTGTATACATTTCTTTACGCAGCAGAACGTCGGTAAGATAGGAGTCAACTGAGTAATGGTAAAGTTTCATGCTTGTCATTCCCTTCGTCTATGCTGTAAAACTGCGATTTATCGCTTTAATATCATCCTTATTTCTGTGGCTGAAATATTGGGGCTTGTCATCTCTGTGCCATCTGGCAGGAATCCACACTTTTCATAAAAGCGAATAGCTCTTCTGTTTTCTTTCAAAACCCATAGATACACTTGTGAGAAGCGTTTAATATGCTCCAACCCTGCATCCATTAGTTTGCGGCCAACGCCTTTTCCATAGTAATCAGCCAAAACATATAGTGCAAAGATCTCACCAATATCCGGAGCCTCTTCGCCCCTGTCACCATAGCATACAAAGCCAATTACATTCCCGTTTTCTTTTGCAACAATCGTATTGTCAGGCCAGCTAAAGGCCATTTTTTCGCACTTCTCCAATGTGAGTTTGTCAAGATATTCCTGACTTACGATTCCCACGTAGGCTTCATGC
>JAEEGL014353868.1_pt1 | contig 74830 bp, 78 predicted proteins | sample 9134231 | NCBI WGS metagenome assembly JAEEGL01 (sample SAMN16246548, study PRJNA631951) | gut metagenome | biome: gut microbiome; feature: rumen; material: fiber-attached | host: Bos | place: Iran: Karaj | collected 2018-10 | reverse complement strand
GTGTGTTCCTTTGCCTTCTCAGAGCCATGTTCCGCGGTCCTTTCTCTTCCTATTGACCCGATCCCTCGCTGCGGTACGCTCTGCTCTTGAAAAATTAGCGATTATAATCGGGCTTTGCCCGATATATATCGCTAAAAATATTTATAGACGGCGGATCATCCATTGTCTGGTACGCTCGATTGAGATAGCGGCAGCTATGCGCCGGCTCTAAGGAAATCGGAGAAAATGTTGGGTCCAGCACCATGTTTTTGCACAGGATCTGGACCAAATCGATGTTTTTGCACGAGATAATAATTCATTTGAGATGTGCCGAATCCACGAATGAAGAACTGAAATGACCAGCAACAAAAACGAGCGGCAAATTCCTCGAGAATGGAACGCAAGACATGAAAAGTGCGACATTCATTCTCGATTGCCTAAACAGAGGAATGCCGCATGAGATACATTGGTTTGGATGTACATAAGGATAATATCACGGCTTGCGTGCTCACGAGCACTGGCAAGCCGAAGTTTGAGAAGAACTTCACCAAGGATTCAGAATCCTGGAATCTTGACGAGCTGATGGAATATGGTGATAAAGACGGATTCTGTGTCCTGATGGAGTCAGGGACCTACGCATATCCGCCGTACAGGTTCTTCAAGGACAGAGGCGTGGACGTGGACGCAGTCCACGCCCAAGGCTTGAAGGTCATCACGCAATCCGACAAGAAGACGGACAAGAGGGATGCATACACGATCGCCAGAATGCTCAGGCTTTACAAGCGTGGCGAGATCGAACTTCCGATAGCGTACATGCCCACACGCGAGCAGTGCGAGCTCAAGGACATCTGCAGATACCGCGAGGAGATCACGAAGAAGATCAGTGATGAGACCAGGAGGATCAAATCGCATATGACTAGGAATCTCGAACCTCTCCCGAAGTCATACGACAACTTCCAGACCAAGAGGGCGAGGAACTATGTGAGGTTCAATTTCTCATCGGACCTGACGCTGATGTACAGGATCAATGAGTTGGAGAGGCTGTTCGCCGATAGGGATGCCGTACAGAAGGATGTAGAGTCCAGACTTCCGGATTCGAGGGAGGTGGAGATCCTGATGACCATCCCAGGCGTCGCCAGGCAGACAGCGGTCCAGATCATGTCCATGATCGTGGATATCGACAGATTCGAAGATGCGGAGAAGCTTTGCGCATACTTCGGCCTTGTCCCGAGGGTCAGGGATTCCGGCGGCAAGGAACACCACGGACGCATGACTAAGAAGGGCGACAGGATGATGAGGGCGATCATGGAACGTGTGACTGAGTCGCACGTTCGCAACTGCGATTCGTGGATCACCCAATATTACAATAGGAAGTGCTCGGAGATGGGCACCAAGAAGGCTCTCATAACGGCATCCAGGAAGATGCTGTCGGTCATATTCGCGATGCTGAAGTCCGGTTCGGACTTCAGGCTCGCAGCTTGAATCGATATTCGATCCAAGCCTAACTCCCGACATCCGATGCCGTTCATGGGATGCGAGGTCCGAGGAATTCTACCGTCTTTTCCTTTTGCGGCTTTGACCGCCTTCTGAAATTACGGAGTCAACTGACGACCAAGCGCGAAAAGTCATCTTACGGCCATCCGGACCGTCTATAGTAAAATGCGTTGGCATAGCAGGATCGGTGGGTCGGATGCGGGAATCTCCCAGCGTAAGCTATAAACAACAAGTAAAAACATGCGGTTTTAACGCTCGTTTTTGTCAAGTAAAGGAAGAAAAGGTGGACCGGCGGCATCATTCGATGCTTGCCAGCCCTTTGTAGTAGACTTTGATGACCGCCTCACCCATCTCGGTGGGCAGGTACTTGTTGCGCTTCTTCTGATCCTCCACCAGCCAGCCTCTCCTGACCAGCGGCTCGATGTAGTTGCGCTTGAGATACATGCGCTCCTTCTGGAACTCGTCGGTGCGGGTCTTCTTGATCTCCGGGGTGTAATCCCAGATGCCTTCCTCCTTCAGCCTGTCTATGATCATCCTGAAAGACTGGTTGTTGGACCTCGAATCGGGCTCCCCGAATATGGCCAGACAATCGACCAGCTTGTCATCCGGCGTCTCCGAGCCGAATGTCATGACCATGACCGGATCGGATACCTCTATCGCCCTTCCTGTGGGCTTGCCGTCCACAGACAACGGCTCTAATGCCTTTTCTATGTTGTCGTTCCAGTTGGTGGTCCCCACGGAGAACGCCACGATGTCCGGCTGCTGCATCGACACCATTATGGCGGATGCGACGAACTCTGGCGTGCCCGAGGATACATTCACATAGATATCGACGAAGTCGCCGCAGCGGTTCCTCTCCTCTGTTATGATCTGGAGGATCGTCCTCAGTACATCTTGTTGATTCGTGGTATCGGTGTAATCCACCATCAGCTCCGTGCGGCCCATCCACTCGATCCTAGAGCAGGCCTCCTTCAGGAAGCTGCCGAAGAACCGTCCCATGCGGTCATCCTCGCCCTTGCTCCTGTATGCGATTATATGGGTGCGCGTGGCCTCATAGAACCTTACAGGTTCGACCACCTTCATGACCTCGGTGGTCAGGCAGCACAACACCACCCTTTCCTTCTTTCCAGACAGGCTCATCTCGCTCACCTCTTCCTTTCATATGTATGGCAGGATGCTTATCCCGATAGGATATGCAAACCGTTCAGACATACACTATTAAAGACCACTTAATGAAATAAAAAATTTTAGATGCCTATATATACTGATGGAGTAAACAGTCACCAGATTAATTGTGAATACAACTGCTCTTTACACCACTAAAACATGCATTAATAACCATTAACATCGGTAAAACAGGCATACATCGACCCATTATCCTTTCAATGGCCGCCAGGAATTCGAGGCATGATGCGTGCCTGTCGCCGCCAATGGCGCCGCGGATCCGCTTCCTCGGAGAGACCACGGACCATACGGAATAGTCGGGATCCCCCATGAAAGTGAGCTTGGCACGGATGTCCCCTACATCCCATATGAAATCCAGCTCATAGGGCTCCTCCGCATAGAACGTGAACTCGGCATCACTGAAGAACGCCATATGGCCCGGCACCAGCTCCTTCAGAGCCTCGCAGAACATCCCCGCCTGCTCGGCAAGATTGTAGCATTCCAGATCGATGATGTACGACCTCATGATCTCGGACGGATCGGTTGCCATGTATCGTTCCTCCGGACAGCGGACATGCGGCTTCCGACTGGATTGCATGGAGAGTGTGAAGTTCGCTTCTGCTCGCTGACATCACACATGGAATGCAGTCTGCCTATAAAATCGGCAACAGGTCGATCGAGGGCAGATCCAGAACTCTGGGAATGCGATCACCAGGTCTTGTTCGGTTCAAAGTACGTATGATGGCCTTCGTTCGGATTGAAGCCGTTATGCAATCCCATCTGTGCCGTTCTCTGTTGCATTCACCGATACATGGAACATTTGACCGTAACTCTTCGTAACGTCATCATCTGAATATGAAGTGATGGAACGCATCGAAAGCCAGCAGCGGTCATCGAACATTATGATCAGGAAGTCCAGGACTATTCTGCTATGATCGTCCGACCCGCCGGATTTGACGAAAACAGTAGCGAATCCAGTCGCCCTGTGCATGAAGGGGTCCTCGTTCGTGCCGTATTGGACACCACCGATCAGTTCTTTCTTTGTATTGGCCATCGAACTCTCCGAGCTTATCTTGAGCCCATCCATCCTAACGTCGCCGTTGCAGTTTATTATCGCTCTGTCCAGCGACATCTCCGATTCGGCTTCGACTTCTACAACAAGAGATACGCACCTGTGCCCCTGGATCGGCTCCCTCTCCAATATGGAGAAGGCGTATGTGATCGTACCGGCATCCGTTGTCACCTCCTCTCTCCATTCATCCCCGAAGGACACGGATACATCTACAGGATCTATGACACTGTCTTCCGGGTCGACACCATCATACGTCACCAGCAGCAGGACGGCGAACAGTATCACACCTACGGAGATGCATACAATACCTGTCATCGTCCTCGTCATCATGGTATCACAAGTCCAGACGCGTTATCGCCCTAAACGACAGCATGTTCATCGCAAGTATGCCGGCACAAGCGATCAGCAGGATATACGGTTCGATTGTCAGCAGACGGGCCACGGACAGATACAAGATGATCCCGCCGTATATGGCCAACACCGGCACAGCTACTATGAATGCGGAATGCGCACCGAAAGACGAATACGCCAGCAAGGCAGCCGAGAACACCAGTGCGACACCTATCAATGAGACTACCAGTGCTGGAGCCACATGTGCAAGAATGCGGGAATCGAACAGCATGAGTATTAATATGGCGATGATGCAGCTGATCGCCACCTCCAGGTAGAACGTCGCCATGATCGAACAGATCATCCCCTTGCGATCGTTACGATACGATACGACGAAGGAGCACCATCTGCTCTGCACGTCGTTGTATGCGCCGATCAGAGCGAATGAGGATGCCACGAGAAGGGAGCAGATCAGCGGGAAGGAGAAGTACTGATAGTTCCTGTCTCCGCCAATCCACGCTGCTATCATGAGCAGGGATGACAGTACGGGCACCAGGGTCACCACGTAACGGGATGCACGCAGATTGCCGGATACGAGCGACCTCACGACATCGTTCATGGACTCGGCCCTCCGTGTACAACGCCAGGACCTCCCTGACGGATGCTTTCTCCACCACCGTGTTACCTACGGCCTCCGGCATCCTGCCGCTATTCCTGACCAGGTATACCGACCCGTATCCTTCCTTCCTGACCTTCACCAGATCGTCCGTACAGATGGCGATGTTCGGGTCGGTGGTCCTTACGATCATGAAAGAATCCTGCAATGTGGGGACGTCGGTGTCTAGTACTACCATTCCGTCCCTGAGGATAACGATGCGGTCTGCGAACCTTTCCAGGTCCGAGGTGTCGTTCGTGGACATGACCACGGCGTTATCATCATCGAGATTGGCCTTCACCGCCTCCATCACAATCCTTTTGGAACGGTCGTCGAGACCGGAAGTGAACTCGTCCAACAAGAGCAGATCCACCTTATGCGACAGATTCACGGCGACCTGCAGCTTCATCTTCGAGCCTTTGGACAGTTCCTCGATCCGCCGGCCATCTTCAAGACCGAAACGGGAGCACAGGTCCGAAAAGCACCTCTGATCCCAATCCGGATAGAGGCCGGACAGCAATTTGGTCAATCTCTGTATGGTGTGCGACCCTGGGTAAGGGCATTCATCAAAGACGAAGCCCACCCTCAACTGACCGTTCTCCTCCTGATAGCTTCCGTATCCCCTGTCGCAGACGTACTGCCTTCCCAGGCACTTCAGAAAGGTGGTCTTCCCGGATGCATTGCTTCCGAGCACAGCGGTCACAGCGCCCTTGTGGATCTTCATGTCGATAGGGCCCAGCACGAAATCCTTGAATGATTTCCTGAGGCCGTTGACCTCGATGACCTCGCTCATCGGCATCCTCCTCGTACAGCATCCTCAGGACCTCTATCATGTCATCCAGGGACATGTCGCACATCCTCGACTGCTCGATGGCCTTCCTGAGGGACTGCTCCACCTCCTTGTACTTGTATTCTGACAGGAACTCCAGATTGTTCTCGGATACGAAGCTTCCCTTTCCGACCATGGAGACTATGAAACCCTGTTCCTCCAGGTCCTTGTAGGTGCGCTTGGTGGTGATCAGGCTTATACCCAGGTCCTTGGCAAGGTCCCTCATGCTGGGCAGGGGGTCCCCTGGAAGCAGCCTCTTCGTGATGATCAGATTCTTGATCTGCTCCTCCAGCTGCTCGTAAATCGGTTTTCCGGACGTGGGGCTGATTACAAGGTCCATAATACACTCATTATTAGGCAAAACTACTATTTATAGTGTATATTGTAATTATTGAACATACACAATATATACTAGTTGATCGATGTTATATCAGACCTAAGGAGGTCGAAGAAATGACAATATACGACATACAGGAGGGAGAATCGTGAATCCTAGGGCACTCTACATTGTGTTTGCGACCGTTCTGATCGTCGGTTCCGCGTGCATCGCCATAGCGACGATAGAAGCCTCCGAGCAGGGGGAGTTCCGCGAAGCGACCGGTACCGACATACCGGTGCTGATCCTGTCAGACGAAGCCTCGGACATCTCGGAGAAGATATCCTTCGGGACCAGCGATATCCGTACCAGCACCGAGCTGACAGATGCGGCGGATGCCAAGGCGGTCATCATCGATGATGATTGGGCGAAGTCGCAGAATACGTCGAAGATGGATGTGTACGTGAAATCTCTACTGGATTCCGGCGTTATAGTGACGGTCCTGGACTCGCCGGACCTGTTCCTCAGGAACCCCGTACTGAACTTCAAGGCCTTCATGGAGGATTGCGACACATACAGCGCGTTCAAGGCCTCCGATGGCTCGAGCTTCAAATGCAGCAGCATAGACGACGGCGGAACCGGGAAAGCGATGGCCAAGACATACTGCTGGATATACGAACAGGTCAAGAAGGGAGGGTATCTGCAATGAACTCCTTCGAGACCGGCATGGACCAGAGGGAAATGTACAGGGGGCGGATGCAAGGATGGACGGCAACAAGGTGAATGTCTACTGCACATTGTTCATAAGCGGATGGATCATGTTCCTCGGATCCTTATTCTTCGAGATCATGGGCGGTAATTTTCTGATCAGTACCGGGCGCATCAGCAAGATATTCTATGTCGCGGACGTACTGCCCTATCTCGGATTGTTGCTAGTCGCGATACCGACAGTGGCGTTCGTAATCAGGTATTTCCGCAACCGGCAATCACATCGCGATGCTTGACGGAACTGCCTTCCAACGACCAACCATAAACAGGTGTCCGTGACCGTTCAGACGCGGACACCGGATTTCAAATACATCCGTTCATGAAACAGTCCATTCAACGCAACACACCCGTCCAAATACGGCTGGATGCAATAGACGAAAGAAACCATACTGGATCGTAGCTATCAGAGACGACTCAACGAGACGAACCTGTCAAGAACAAGTGGGTTGGTTTTTCGAAGGGATCGAACCCACAACCTCATCAGATCACATACTTGAGCGATTATTAACGGTAAGATTGGCATCCAGAATCCACGCTGATAGCTCAATTGCAGGGAAAATCCAGTAGAAATGAGTGGGCCCGCCCGGATTTGAACCGGAGTCAATGGCTCCCGAAGCCACAAGGATACCAAGCTACCCCACGGGCCCACAAAATCTGACAGATAATCGTCTGATAAATACTTAACGTGGACCTGACGGTCGGCCTGCCACACCGCATCGGACCATCCAGATAGAACTGTCTGGCTGGGTTCTTCATTGTCCGTGCTGAAACATTCATGTACAAAGAGCATGAAATATCTATTATATGCAATGATTATAATGCATGTTCATGAAATGTTGCATGAAATATGTCCATATTTCATGTCCAGACAATTCGGACAACGGAAAGGCCTCTTCCCACATGATCGACACCGCCGTTCCGGCTCCGGATCGTCTTTGCCGCATTTCCATGGAGGGATGACAACATGGAGGAAACCAAGACAGTCAGCGTCAAGATAGGGGAGAGTCTCGACACCCGTAAGAACGTCAACAAGGAGCCCCATTCGTACGACGAGCTGCCGGAGGAGGTCAAGAAATATATCAAGGACAGGAGGCGCAACGGCGGGGACAGGGGCACAGTCATCCATAAGCTCGAGGGCAAGCACATGCTCTCCCTCATAATCTATCTGGACAAGATGTCCCCCGTTATCAAGAGCGACATCTACAACGACGTCGCCAGGACCGGCACCATCCTGGACAAGATCAAGGACCTCGAGGATTACGGCATCATCCGCATCTACACCACGGGCAAGACGAACAACAATGTGATAGTCATGACCGAGAAGGGCCATGCGGTGGCCGAGAAGCTGAGGGAGTTAGTGGGTCTGGTAGAATCTGATTTCTGATCCCCGGGATCACATCTTCTTCGAGGAGCCGATACCGATCGTCTCCTCGGCGATCTTTATGCAGGCCAGAAGGTCATCCGCCGTGTTCCTCAGCGAACCGGCGTTGTCCGCTTCCATAAAGAATCTGAGAACATTATCCTCACGGACGGTCTCGACGTATCCCCCGTTGTCGGGCTCGAGCGACTTCATGACGGCCTCAGCGACCTTCGCATCGGGATATTCGAACCTGAGCTCCAAAGACAGCATGATGACTCCGTAGGCTACGTCCTAATTAATAGTATGGCCGGGGAAGGCCCCGGCCTTGAATCATTTCAGCAGGCGAAGTACCCGTACTTCCCGAGCATCCTCTTCTTGACCAAATGACTCCCGAAAAAGTAGATGCATGCGATCAGTGGCATCCACAGCATCGCCACGGGAGCGATGTCGTTGAAGAACACACTCTGGAATATCTCGGCCGGGAACTCCGAGATGTACTCCCAGAGGCCTCCGGTGAAGGGCAGCAGCGTCCCTACAGCCAAAGCAAGGAGCGCGGATACCACCAGGGCCTTGCATGACCAGGTCTGGAAGAACGGCAGCTTGTTCGTACGGACGATGTGGATGGACCATACCTGCATCCAGTACTGCTCTATCACCCATATCGCCTGGAACCATGCCTCAACGCTGGTGCCGCTCAGGTCCTGTCCGGACAGTATGAGCGCACCTATGTTCTCGTACGAGCCTGCGGCGAACGCGACGTTCCCGTCCGCATCCAGGATGTCCATCATGGACATCGACCCGAATATGACGAATATCATGAAACCCCAGGTCATCAGATCCGTCAGCGGGCACATCGGACCGTAATGGAACATGACGTTCTTCAGATTGACCGCATCCCACTTCCTCGGCTCCCTGACGAACTCGTCCTCCACCTTGTCCCACGGGATGATGAGGCAGGCGAAGTCGTTGATCAGATTGAATATCAGGATCATCACGGCGCCGATCGGGCTAAAGTTGAACAGGATCGTGGCCATGATCAGCGAGAACATGTATCCGAAGTTGATCGAACCGATCATCTTGACGTACTTGATGGAATTGACGTAGACCTTCCTTCCCTCGATGGCCCCGTCCTTGAGGATGCCCAGGTCCTTCTCCAGCAGAATCATGCTAGCCGTTTCCTTTGCGATGTCCGTTCCGGTGTCCACGGATATGCTCACATCGGCGTTCTTCATCGCCAGCACATCGTTGATACCGTCGCCCATGAGTCCGACGCAGTGGCCGTTGTCGCGCAGTGCGACGACTATGCGGGACTTGTTGTCCGGAGTCAGCCTCACGAACACGTCGTTGACCTCGACCACCTTCCTGAGCATATCGTCGGACATCCTGTCGATCTGCGGGCCGGTGATGATCGATGATCTCATCTTCTCCAGATCCGCATCCTCGATCATGGAGATGTCCTTCTCACCGACATGGCAGTTGATGCCGATCTCGTCGCAGACGTAACGGGACACGTACTCGTTGTCGCCGGTGAGGACCTTCACCCTGATGCCGTAGTCGTTGAGGTCCTTGATCGCCTTCCTGGCGGTCCTCTTCACCGGATCGGTGAACACGACGAACCCGGCGAATATCTGCTCGGTCTCGTCTGAGGGCGAGAACTCGCCCTTCCCGTGGGGGAAGTACTTGTGGGTGACCCCCAATACGCGCATCCCCTTGTTGCTGTACCATTCCACCAGACCGAGAATCTTGCTGACGGTGGCATCGTCCAGGTCGGTGATCTCCCCCGCCTCGTTGAGGTATCTTGTCGATATGGCGAGGATCTCGGGCACGGCACCCTTGGTGACCATCAGGTCTATCTCCCCGTCCTTGGTGACAACGACCGTGGCCCTCCTCCTGACGAAGTCGAACGGCACGTCGCCGACCCATTTGTATTCATCCAGCCCCTCCATAAGGTATTCGTCCTCGGCGTGCTCCTGGATGGCCCAGTCGATCTGGTTGGTGGCGGATGTGAGCTTCGTGCTGTTCAGGCAGACAAGCCTCTCCACCAGCGTGCTCTGGGTCCCGTAGATGTCGTTGCTGGACTGGACGAAGATCCTGTTCTCCGTCAGGGTACCGGTCTTGTCTGAACATAGGACGTCCATCGCTCCGAAGTTCTGGATGGCGTTCACGTCCTTGACGATGACCTTCCTCTTGGACATGTCCACGGCGCCCTTCGCAAGATTTGTAGAGACTATCGTGGCCAGCATCTCGGGCATCAGGCCTATCGCCAGAGATACGGTGAACTGGATCGCTCCCCTTATGTCCTCCTCTAGGAAGGCCCCGCTGTTGAGGTATCCCTTGAGGATCATGATGATGAATACCGGAGGGATGGTGTAGAGCATGAGCTTCACCAGGACCTTCACGATCGCTGTGCTTCCCTTGTCGTACGTGGTCTTGACGGACCTGGCCGAGAGCTTCTCCGCCATGGATCCTATGACAGTGTCGTCGCCGACGGCGATGACCACGGCCTCGGCGGAACCTTCCATCACGCTCGTTCCCATGAAGGCCATGTTGTTGCAGTCCAGGATGCTCCCGTCGCATACGACCGGCTCCGAATACTTGGTTGCCGCCTCCGACTCCCCGGTGAGCGCGGACTGGTCCACCTTCAGATGATTGGATTTGATTATCCTGACATCGGCGGGTATGATGTCCCCGGTGTCCAGGATCAGGATGTCCCCGACGACAAGGTCGCAGGAGTCCACCTCTATCTCCACGTTCTCACGGCGGACCGTGATGATCGTGGTCACCATGTTCACCAGTTTGGCCGCTGCCTTGCTGCTGCGGGTCTCCTGGATGAAGGTCATCGTACCGCTGACGAGGATCAGCGTGGTCAGGATGTAGAAGTATATCATATCGGGCTCCCCGCCGACCTCGTATCCTATGCCGGGGGTGAGCCAGAGTATGTCTATGACGACAAGGGCGATGATGAAGATGTTCACGAATGAGTGGTACAGCCTTCTGAGGATCACATGGGTGTTGTGGTTGGAGACCACGTTCTCGCCGTACCTGATACGCGATGTCGTGAGCTCCTCGTTGTAGTGACCCTCGATCCTGCTGTTGTACTGCTCGATGACGGTCTCCACATCCGTAGATGCGGCCACCTTCATCCTCTGTTCCGGGGTAAGCGAATCCGTTGCCACAAAACGCTGCGTATCAATCCCTGTTCTTAAAACTGTCCTTCGCCGAAAACCCGTCGATTGTCCCCCAGGGATACCTGCTGTCTCTGAAGGGACAAACAAGATACGGTAGGGACAGATTCACTCCGAGAGACCATCGGAATCGTGGGCCTGCATCTCGTACATCTCGATGATCTCGCCGACGGTGGTGCACTGCTCGGGGGACTTGTCGTCCCTCACACGGCCGGTGAACCTGGGGAACCTTATGCCCAGCCCGGCGTCCTCCTTCAGGACCCCTCTGGCAGCCGTGTGGATCGGGCTCAAGGTTATCTCTGCGGCCACGACCTCCAGGACCACGGACGGCTCGAACCATACGTCGGGGACCATCTCGGCATCGACGGAGCGGGGCCTGCTCTCGGAGAGACCGGAGTTAAGCAGCTCGGGCATGGAGTCCAGGAACGCGTCGTCGAATCCCGTTCCAAGCTTGCAGACGGTCTCGAACCTTCCGGAATCCTCGTTGAACGCGGCCATGAGGAGCGCACCGTACTTCCCGGCCCTCTTCCCCATGCCGTAGAACGCTCCCACGACGGAGAGGTCGAAGGAGTCGGTCAAGGCCTGCTGGTAGTCCTTCTTGTACTTGATCCACAGGAATCCCCTGGAACCCGCCCTGTATATCGATTCGGGCGCGACGGACTTGGCCATTATCCCCTCGCACCTCGCTGCAATGGCATTGGCGAAGAAGTCCTCGCCCTCCTCGGGGCTGTTGACCAGGCGCATGGTGGTCATCTGCACCTTGTCGCCGATCTCGAACGACGATTCCAACTCCGACCTGCGCTGCAGATACGGAACATTGGTCATGTCCTCCCCATCGCGGAAGAGGATGTCGAACATGAATATCCTGACGCTGACCTCCTTTACGGCCTCGTCCATGCCGTGCTTCTTCCTGCGGTGGGTGACCGCCTGGAACGGGAGCATGAACCCGGTCTCCGGATCCACGGCCACGCACTCTCCCTCGATGATGACCTCCCCGTACCTGCACCTCTCCCTCAGCGCCTTGGCGATGTCGGGGAAGTTGCTCGTGAGATCCTCCAGCCTGCGGGAGTACAGCTTGACAGAATCCCTGCCGATATGGGCCTGGACCCTTATACCGTCGTACTTGTACTCTATGGCGCACTTGCCGCCCATCTTGGCGACCACCTCGGACACCGACGGCAGACGCTCCGCGAGCATGACCTTGATGGGGTTGTTTATCGTGACCTGCACGGCCCTTATGGCGTCCATTCCGCCTTCTGCTATGGTCTCCGCAACGAAACCTATGTCGCATGTGATGTTGAACGCCCTCTCGATGGCGGGCCTGTCCTCCTTGGAGGCGAACGCCTCGGCCAGGGCGTCGAGTATCGTCATGTCCCCTGCGCCGACCCTCATCCTGCCGGTGACTATCCTGCAGAGGTAGCGTGCCTCGACAGGGCCGGAATCGTGGAGCATGTTGGACAGGAGCTTCATCTTCTTGTCCTGGGAGTCCTTCCCCTCGGCATCCTGGATGGCCGTCAGGCCGTTGTACACCCTGTCCACGGTGAGCTCCTCGGCGAAGAGCGTCATCTGCTTCTTCTTCGAGATCAGCTTCTCCGCCACCTCCCCGGGATCGCCGGTCTTTATCCACAGCTCCTCGGCCACGGACTCCTGAGTACCGGACGTGAATGATATCGCCTTCAGGACCAGCCTGTCGGCCATCCCGAGCTCCTTGGCGACGAAATCCGGATGCAGCTTCCCCTGGGATAGGTACACGATCCTCCTGAGCTCCTTCCTGTCGACCTTGGCCAGGAAATCCGCCAGGATCGAGGTCATCTCGAGACGGCTGCCGGTGGCCTCCAGTCTGTCGAACATTTCAGCGAGCTCGGAATACAACATGGGACCTCAATCGCAAGGCTCCGTAAAATGGTTTACTGTCCGTCGATGCGGCGGTAGCTGTCCAGTCCGGTCTGGGCGGTATCCTGTATCCAGGGCTTCCCGCGGCTGAGATCCTCGTTGAGCTTGGCTATGTTGGCCCTCATGGCCTCCTCCTTGCGCTTGCTGGATGCCTCCGTTCCCTCGTCCATTGTACCGTTGGCGATGAGGACGTACACGTCGCCGTCGTTCTTCCTGCCTGTACGGCCCCTCCTCTGGATCGTGCGGATCTCCGACGGCACCGGCTCATAGAACACGACGGCGTTGGTGCTCGAGATGTCCAGACCCTCCTCCCCGACGGATGTTGCCACGATTACGTTGACCTCTCCGGAACGGAGCCTCTCGAGGAGCTCCACCTGTTCCTTCTGCGACATCCCGTCCTTGGACTGGCCCACCAGCTTGGCCACCCTGGCCCCGCTTACTGCGGAAAGCTTGGACACCAGCATGTCGCACGTGTCCCTCAGCTCTGTGAATATCATCACCTTGGAGCCGGGATCGTCGTTGAGCGTCCTGCTCACGATGGACAGCGCCTTGGACACCTTGGGATGCTCCACGTTGGTGGAGTCCAAGACCTTCCTCATGTCCTTGTACTCCTGGCGCCCGATGATCTCCCTGGCCGTCCTCCCGCCCTTGTCCTGGGCGGCCTCCGCCTCCAGCTTGTCGATGTACAGCCTGAGCGGCGTTATGCCCTGCGTCTCCGCCAGCTTGATGGCATGGAGGATCTTGTTCCCCTTGGCCGTCAAAGACAGTCCCCTGTAGATAAGCGCGGTCTTCTCCCCGCTGTTCAGCCTCACCTGCAGCATCCTCTGGATGTCCAGGAAGTGCCCCCTGGTCGGAGGCCTGGCGGGATTCATCAGCCTCAGGCTGGTCAGCTCGCTCACGTAATGGCTCAGGAGCGTCTTGAGGAAGTGGTCTATCGCCACGATATCGTCCGGGAGGTTCACCCTGACCTCGGTCACGTAGGTGTCGTGGACATATGGCGATACATCGCGGTCGTCCTCGGACTTGGCCTCTATGCGGCGCAGGTCCAGGTTCACGCACACCTGCTTGATCTTCTCCATGTTCGCACCGGGGGACGCGGTCATTCCGATGGAGCGCATCCTGCGGTTGCAGTACTGGGCGATGGTGACGTATGCGTAATCCCCCACGCCCCTGTGTGCCTCGTCGTAGATTATCAGGGAGAACGGGTCCAGATTGTACCTCCCCTCCTGGAGGTCATTTGAAATTGTCTGGGGGGTGGCGATGACAACGTCGTACTGCGCGATGACCTCCGCCCTCTTCTTCGGCGTGATGGATCCGTTGAGGACGGTGACGGTATGCCCGACCATCAGCGTACTAAAGGTGTCCAGATGCTGGTCCAGCAGCGGCTTGGTCGGGGCGAGGATAAGGATCTTGCCCGAACCGATGTACTCCGCAGCGACACGCAGGGCTATGATGGTCTTGCCCAGACCGGTGGGCAGGATCACCAGCGTGTTGGCCCTGATGCAGCTGGCCACGACGTTGGTCTGGTAGCTGCGCTCCTCGACCTTGTCCGGAGCGATGCAGGGGTGGACTACGGAACTCATCGTCTGACGGTATAGGGAACAATCAAAAATAGATTATGAGAGAAAGTCTGGAAGAAAGGTTTGACGGGGCGCTTGGCCCCTGGATAGGTTTAGTGGCATCCGCCGCCGCAGGAGGCGCAACCGTTGAAGTTGGGGTTGCGGATGGTGAGACCCGTTCCGAAGTTGGGGTCGTCGATGAATTCGATGACGCACTCGTCGAGCTCCTTCTTGGTCTCGTCGTCGTAGTACATCTTGAATCCCTTTGCGGTGTCGTCGATGATGTCTCCCTCGGCCTCCTTCTCCTGGAAGGACATACCGAACTGGGGTCCGGAGCATGCGAATCCCGCGACGTAGATCTTGATTCCATATCCAGTCTTCTGGTTCTTCTCGAGCAGATCGGTTATGAACTTCTCTGCGTCCTCAGTGATGGTTACCATTGGTATCGTCCCTCTTAACAACGACGATAATATAAAACATGGCCCCGGATTCTTCGGGACTTCGGTAGGGTCGGAGAAAGAGCCAGCACGTGGCTGGCTGTTTGGATGGATGCGCCAATGATTACTTGTACTCGATATCGAAGGCATCGGCGTAGGCCCTTAGAGCATAGGACTCGGAGCGCGTCATGGACATCATGGAGCCGATCATAATGCTCTCGAGGATCTCGTCCTTGGATGCACCTGCGTCCTTGGCGTGCTGGATCTGCACCTTCAGGCAGTACTCCCCTCCGACCGCCGCCGCTGCCGAGATGGCGCAGAGGTACCTTTCCTTCTTGCCGATGGCTCCGTTCTTGTTCTCGAGGACCGTCTGGCTGAATGCCACCGACGGGAGGAAGATATCAGGACGGTCACTCAGGACCTGGTTCACCACGGGGATGAAACCATATTCGTTCTCGATGGCCTTCAATATCATATCAGTCTTCTTGCGCTGCTCGGAATCTTCCTGCATGGGTGGCCGACGATGTTGATTCCGTTTAAGCCTTATCATCGCCGCCCCGTGGAAACCACATGGGCGATGGTGCATCATAGAGAAGCGTCTAAGAGACCTCATACGGTGCGCTGGCTTTCCTCTATCCCCTTCAACGCCGAGATGGTCTCGGCCAGGTCGCCGTCTATGCAGATGGATCTGTCCGAGATACCCTTGGGACAGAACGTCTCGCCGAGGTTCAGACACGCATATGTCGCCTTCGGGTTCTTCCACGTGCGGTACCAGAACGGGAATTTGATGATCACCGGGGTGTTCGAACCCACCCCCAGTTCCATGTAAAGGACCTTCTGACCGTCATGCCTTCTCAGGAAATCTGAGTATGCGGCAGATGCCCTGACCCAGCCGTCGTCCTCGGAAAAGGAATCGTCGCTGCGCAGGTTCATCACGAGCGGCTCGCCCGTCGTTTCATCCCTTGGTATGAGTTCGGTGGAAACCCTCATCCTCACACCTCCCTCCGGGATGGCGAACTCGCCGTTCCCGCCCCTGACGAATCCCTGAGATTCCATCATCCTGATGACCATGTCCTCGTTGTCATACGTCCTGCGGTTCCTCCCGTCCTTCGTCTGGAGAAGGCCGTAATCCCCCTGGGTGTAGAAGAGACGTCTCTTGTCGATGCCGGCCCTTTGGAACTGGTGGTCGACATTCGTGGTGATAACGAAGTATTCCCTGCCCTCAAGGAGCCCGAGCAGGTCCCTGTACACCGGTTTGGGAGCGTCCACGTACCGGTTGAAGTAAATGTGCCTGCTCCACCATGCCCATTGAATCTCCGGCTCCGGGAACGGATAGAATCCGCCGGAGTACATGTCCGTGATCCCGTAAGCGACGAAGAAATCCCCGAAGTACCTCATGAACCGTGGTCCGCTGTAGGTGAAACCGGCGGATGTGCTCAATCCTGCGCCGGCCCCGACGACTATGGCGTCGGCGGAATCGATCGCCTCCCTGAGCCTCCTCATATTCCCCTCCTTGGTGCCCGGCCCCCTCATGAGACTCCTGTCGAGGAACCCGATCGCCTTCTGACCTTCGGATATGGTCTCACGGTAGCCGTCCGGGACCTCGAGAAAGAAGTCCCTTGTAGATGCTCCAGTCCTTTTCGAGGAATACATTGAATATCACCCTGTCCATCGAATCCCTGTTGTTCTCGAGCCACCCGCCCACTGCTGATACCGCGATCTCCGCCGCCCGCTTGTTAGGGAAGTGGAACACGCCCGTGGATATGCAACAGAGGGCCACGGATCTGATCCCGTTGTCCCTGCACATGTCGAGGACGTTCCTGTAGCAATCGCCCAGATCCCTCTCCAGATCAGGGGTGAGCGTTTCCTGCACGATCGGTCCGACAACGTGGATGACTTTCCTGCACGGGAGGTTGTATGCATCCGTGAGCATCGGTATAGCAGTAGGCTGCTCGTAGCCGCCCCCGAATCTTGCCCTCAGCTCCCGCATCCTGGCATCACACTCCATCCTCATCTGCATGCCCGCATACGTGTGTATGCAGTTGTCGATGCAGGCATGGCATGGCTGGAAGCACCCCAGCATCTGCGAATTCGCCGCGTTTACGATGGCGTCGCAGTCCAGTGTAGTGATGTCACCCCGCCAGAGGCAGATCCTGTCCGAGAAGGGACGTGTGCTCCCCAGCGACCTGTCGATCGTGGGGATGCCCGCGGAATCCACGACACCTCTCTCCGATCTCCGTGCCGACAGGTACAGGTCCTGTATCCTGAGCAGTTCCTCCGTAGCGGGGGCCGGCCGCCTTATGTTCATGTAGGCGCGGATCAGCATCCTCTGCAAATCGGCGCCGGATATGTCGCCGGTCCGGAATCTTACGTCGGTCTCCGACATGAGCCCTTCCAGCAGCCCCTCCCTGTAATCATCTGATGAACTCATCGATTCTCCTTATTGATGTTCCGATACTCCGCTCCCCAATCCCTCATGGAATCGAGGATCGGTCTGAGCGTCTCGCCCAGATCGGTAAGGGTGTACTCCACCCTCGGAGGGACTTCGGGGAACACCTCGCGGGTTAGCAACCCGTCGGATTCCATCTCGCGGAGCTTCTGCGTGAGCACCTTCTGCGATACCCCCGATACTGCCGCCTTGATCTCACTGAAACGCTTGGTCCCCGTGAGCAGCTCCCGCAGTATCAGCACTTTCCATTTCTCCCCTATCATGAGCAGAGTGGTCTCGACAGGGCATGCTGGAAGTTCTCTCATGTTCCCCGTATCTCCCTTCGACGGTTTATCCTTGTCCCTCAGTCCCTGAAGAGGAAACCGGCCGTCATGTCGAGATAGTTGGAACCAGAATACCCCGGGAACATCGCGTTGACCCTGGCCTTGAAGTCCTCCCTGTCCTCGCTGCCGGCGGCGATGTCCTTGAGCTCCTGGAGGTATGCGATCTTTGCCTCCACATCCTCCCTGGTCTCGGGGCCGTAGTGGGACGAGAGGAAGATCTGCGTCCCCCTGTCAAGGTATCCTCTGAGGTTCCTGATGATCGAATCGGCGTGTGCAGGACTCCCCACGATGGAATGGCAGTCGTGTCCGATCATGTGCACATAGACCGCCTTGGCGGCAGGGATGTACACCTCGAATGCGTCCCCGTTAGGGATGATCTCGAGCTCTATTCCCCCGATGCCGATCGTGCCGGCGCCGATCCTCTCTCCGCTGTTGACCGTTCCCGAATCGAATCCGGAGCCGAATGCACCTGTGAAACCCTTGATTAACTGCGCCCCCTCGCCGTCCGTATTGTAGGCTACCGACGAATCCGTCATGTAGCTCTTGACATCCGGGAGGAATGAGGATCCCGCCGCGTGATATGAGACGAGCTTTCCCTCGATGGAGATGTCCTTCCCCTTGATGTAAGCTGTCATCTCCTCGATGCTGTCGCGGAAGCAGGGGAGCTCTATGACCACTCCCTTCCCTGCACGATCCAGAAGGATCACCTGGTCGTTGATCGCATCGTTCGTGCTGTAGACGCGGACGTTAAGGTCCCCGCATTCGATCGTCGTGACTTTCCCTTTCGAGAGCTGTTCTGTTGTGGTTGTCATTTGTTTCAACTCCGACACTGCATTCACATCGGGATATAAGTATGAAAAAGATACTTACATGTAATAAAGTAACTAATGAGTAACAGCGTTACTTGCAGGTAACCTTTGTACACCGTCGGTACCTTGATGATACTGGAACGAATTCTTTCACTTACACCCTGTAATCGCTGATAAAACGAAAGGCACTGTTACCGTACAGGTCACCTTTATAATCTGCACGCCGAGAGTCCTGGTCCGCTCTACGGCAGAGCAGGAAAAGACAGATGACAGACAATAAGATGCTGACGAGGGTCTTCACCGAGAAGGGCCTGGATTACGGATTCACCCATGTGACCGCCGGCTACTCCCAGGAGACCGACCTCAAGGTCGCCTGGAGGCGCATGAACGGGTCCATAGACTTCTGGGTGAGCGACTACATCGAGGATGCCCCGGAGGACGTCCTCAAGTCGCTGGCGACCACGATCTACTCCAGGATCACCGATGATTCCCAGGTGCCCTACTCCGACAAGGCACTGGAATACCTGAAATCGGACGATTTCGTGAAGAGGAACCAGCCGATCTACCTGGGCAGGCTGGACGGGATGACCCGTGCGGAGGACTTCCGCTACAAGAACGTCCTCGAATCGTACGAGAGGCTTATCGGCCAGAAGCTCGTGGAGAGGGTCCCGAACCTCTCCATCGGCTGGCTTCCGCTGGTCAGAGAAGGCACGGTGGGCCACTCCAGCGCGCTCATGAGGTCCGTGTGCCTCAGCCGCAGGCTGGACGCGCCGATCATCGAAAGCGAACTGCTGGACTTCGGGCTCTACACGCAGGTGACCTTCGTATCTCTGGAGTACGGGGCAGATCCGCTGATCCGCAACAGGCAGTTCATGAGGAAGATCGATGCGTACCCGGACAGCGACAGGCTCATGGAGCAGATGGACTGCCTCGGTATGTCTGTGCTGAAGAACTTGTCCCCCGAATGCTAACACACTCTTTCACGGTAACGACGATGACGCCGATCTCGGAGCACTGACTTACACCGGGGGTATGTGTCGGACCCCACGTTGACCCCCGGTCATTGCTGTGACGACACGTCACCGACTCCCGCGGGAGCCCAAACTAAGTTGGGATAGGGCCACTGTATGCCGTCCCGTGCACATGACGATCACGATATCACGCCCCTTCGCCGGTACGACAGCGCGATGACCCTTTCCGACTATTTAAACAGATTAGTGCAAGGCTTAGTCCCCTCGATATCGGTGACCGCGGATGGTTCGCGATCCCAGCATTTCTCCTCGATACTTGTTTATCTGCGTACGGACAGTCGTCCGTGGAATGAACCACCTCATAATCGATACGGAGAAGTGCATCGGCTGCGGGAAATGCGCGCGCATGTGCATGAAGAACAACATCGTCATAGAGAACCGCAAGGCGAAGGAGACCGGGAACGGCTGCCTGGAATGCTCCCATTGCGTATCCTCATGCCCCAAAGGGGCCATCCAATTGGCGCCGAAGGAGGCGAAGGACGAGGGCCTCTTCGATACGATCAAGAAGGGCAAGATGTTCGATGGCAGGGTGGTCTCGGAAGAGGATCTTCAGGATCTGTTCTACGCGATGGACCACGGCAAAAGGAGGTGCGAGTTCTTCGTCCTCCAGGGCGAGGAGCTCAACAGCTTCATGGAGACCGTCTGGCAGATCGTGAAGGACAAGGAGGCGGACACCCCGATCGTCAGGGAATGGGGCGAATGGAGGGACAAGAGGGACATCCTGCAGCCCAACCCGGTGCTCTGGGAAGGAAGCCAGGTCCTCTTCATCTTCGCAGACAGCGCGGACAGGGCGGTGATCGCATCCAACAGGATGATAGCCAAAGGCCTGGACCTCGGCATCAGGGGATTCCACTCGAACATCATCATGACCGCGGCAAAGCTGGACCGCAACAGGGTGCTATCATACTTCCCCAGGTCCACCAAGGAACTTTACATGGCGTTCGTGATCGGGCATGCCAGACGTCTCCTGGAGCCTGCGTTCAAGCCCCTCGGGAAGATCAAGGGCATCTTCGACAGGATATGATATCGACGTTGTTTAAAATCGTCAATCGTCGAACTAACATCAAAAGAATCGTATGAAAACCATGATTTTTGTTAGACGTATGACGAATTCTACTGATTTCATAATATTTTCACAGAAATTCTACGAAAATCGAATAGAAACTATCGTAATCAGCCAAATTCTTCAATACAGTTCCGTATGTTTTTTAATAAAAGGTTTCTGATTACCAAGCATGAATGGATTACTGACACCCAACTCTGTCGCAATCATTGGTGCCTCCAATGATGAGTCGAAGCTAGGTGGAATGCTTCTCAAGAACATGATCAACGCAGGCTTCAAGGGACACCTCTACCCCGTCAACCCCAAGGGAGGAGAGATACAGGGTCTGAAGGCCTACACATCCATCACCGAGATCCCCGAGCCCGTGGACCTCGCTGTCATCTCCATCAAGGCCAACCTCGTCCCCGACGAGATGGCGAACCTGAAGAAGAACGGATGCCACTGCGCCACAATCCTCACAGCAGGATTCAAAGAGGACAGCCCCGAAGGCAAGATCCTCGAGCAGAAGCTGGTAGCCGCCGCAAAGGAGGCGGGTGTCAAGTTCTTCGGACCCAACTGTTTCGGTAACATGAACCCCTGGGCCGGCGTCAACGCGACCTTCGCGCACCTCCTGCCCCGCAAAGGACACATCTCCATCTTCTCGCAGTCCGGAGCGGTCGGATCCTCGATCATAGACTGGGCATACTTCAACAAGATCGGAATCGCGAACTTCGTCACATTCGGTAACAAGGCCGACCTGGACGAGGCGGACATCATCCCCGAGATCTCCGAGGACCCCAACACGAAGGTCATCGGAATGTACTGCGAGGGAATCTCCCACGGACACAGGTTCGTATCCGCCATCGAGGACATGCCCATCGAAAAGCCCATCGTCGTCTACAAGTCAGGAAGGACACAGGCCGGGGCAGCAGCCGCATCCTCACACACGGGATCCCTGGCCGGGGCCGATGCGGTCAACAACGTCATCTTCAAGAAGCTCAACGTCTACAGGGCCAGCAGCCTGGACGACATGTTCGACGTACTCAACGTGTTCAGCGGCTGCGACGAGATGAAGAAGGGCGGACTCGGAATCATCACCAACGCCGGAGGACTCGGAGTCATGTCCGCCGATGCGGCATACGATGCGAAGAACGTCTACGCGGTCAAGTTCTCCGACGAGACGATCAAGGAGATCAGGACGAGGGTCCCCACCGTCGCCGGTGTCACCAACCCCATCGACATCCGCGGAGATGCGAAGCCCGAGTACTTCAAGGAGGTCATCGACATCCTGTCGCACGACCCCGAGGTCGGTGCGCTGGTCATCATGGGATCGCCCCTCGACACGGCCGATCTGGAATCTGTCGCGCAGTCCATCGTCCAGATCAAGGACGAGATCCCCGTGCCCTTCGTAGTCTGCTTCGCCGGAGGCCACAAGTGCGACAAGGCCAACAACTACCTGAAGGAGGCCGGCATCCCGACGTACCCCACCCCTGACAGGGCCATCCACGCACTGGACGTCCTCAGGACATACACGATCAACAAGGAGAAGACCCACACGCCCATGTCCTACCCCGCCCCCGCCGGCGGAGGAAGGGATGCAGCCAAGAAAGTCATCGACAAGGCCAAGGCCGAGGGAAGGGACTCCCTCTCCGAGGCGGAAGGAAAGGAGATCCTCAAGGCATACGGAGTGCCCACTCCCGGAGAGGCTACCGTGACATCCGCGGATGAGGCCGTCAAGGAGAGCGACAGGATCGGCTACCCCGTCGTCATGAAGATCGTCTCCCCCGACATCAAGCACAAGACGGATGTCGGAGGTGTCGTGGTCGGCGTCAAGGACTCCGCAGCGGCACGCGAGGCATACAACAAGATCATGGACTCATGCACCAAGAACGTGCCCGGCGCCAAGATCGACGGCGTCTCCATCCAGCAGATGGTCTCCGGACAGGAGGTCATCCTCTCCATGATCAGGGATGCGCAGTTCGGACCCGTCGTGTCCTTCGGACTCGGAGGAATCTACGTCGAGATCCTGAGGGAGATCTCCCAGGCGCATGTGCCCATGACCGAGGAGCAGCTCGACGAGATGATCACATCCACCAAGGCATACAAGCTCATGTCCGGTGCAAGGGGTCTTGCCAAGTCCGACATCCCGGCGATGAAGGAGGCCATCAAGAGGATCGCCCTCATCGCGGTGGAGAACCCTGAGATCCACGAGCTGGAGATCAACCCCGTCATCGTCCAGGTCGAGGGCAAGGGAGCCTACGCCGTGGATGCGCTCGTGACATTGGTCAAAGAATGAACTTAAAACCCGGGGGGACCCGGGCCCTTATTATTTAGGAGTGTGAGGGCCGCCGGCTCACTTGGAGATCGACACCGGCTGACCCCCGGGTCGTAAAGTGACCCGGACTTCACCATTCCGATGGTTTTATAACCAATCTATTACGATTGTTATGTCGCCAATCGTAATGGTTAGCCGAAATCCTCCTTGCGGAAGAGGCCGACAATTCATTTGCAGAAGCGCTTAAATCACCTCCTGTCGAGGTCTTGGATCCCTGATTGAACCTCTGCGTCCGCTGTTATCGGACCAGAGGCCCGAACTTCGGCAGGAGACCTTCCCCCACGTCCTGGTTCGAGCGCATCGACGGAATGCTCATGGCATCATGGAACCAGACTGAGCACGTTTTATAATACGATAACATAGACGCGGACAATGACCTCTGAACTCATCTTCGTAGGACTTGGCCTCAGCGGCACGGACGGCATGACAGTTAAAGCGCTCAACGCCTTGAAGGAATGCGACAAGATCTATGCAGAATTCTACACATCGTTCCTGATCGGGACGAAGGTCGAGGAACTCGAAGAGGTCATCGGCAAGAAGATCAAGGTCCTCTACAGGGCCCAGGTCGAAGAATGCGACGACATAATCAAGGATGCCATGGAGATGAGGGTGGGTTTCGTGACCGCCGGCGACACCATGTCCGCAACCACGCATGTGGACCTCAGGATACAGGCCACGGAGCTTGGGATACCTGTAAGGCTGTACAACGGCATTACAATATTCTCAGCTTGCCCGACGGTGTTCGGACTCCAGAACTACAAGTTCGGAAGAGCGGTGACTCTGCCTTTCATCGAGCAGGGATACCACCCCAAGTCGCCTTACGACCACATCATGCAGAACAAGAAGATGGGCCTCCACACCATGATCCTGCTCGACATCCATGCTGACGAGATGCGCTACATGACTGCCCATGAGGCCATCGAATGGCTCATCCTCGGAGAGGAGAAATGGCAGGAAGGCCTCATCGACGACAAGACAATCCTGTGCGTCGCATCTCAGGTGGGATCCCCCAACGAGAAGATCTTCGCCGGATATCCTCAGGACCTCCTGAAGATGGATCTGGGAGAACCGCTGTTCACACTTGTCCTTCCCGGCAACCTGCATTTCATGGAGCAGTACGCCCTCGTGAAATTCGCTGGAGCACCTGAAGAGATAATCGAGGACGAGTGAGTTCACCCGGCTCTGAAAAACTTCGCTAATGTTTGCGACGGGTCAGGCCCCTCCTGACCCTCTTCACCTTCTCATCCATAAGTTATCCAGATCGTCCAGGGGGTGATTGGACCGCTCCGGTAACGACATCCAGTTCTCCGATTTATTTGGAGACGTGCCTTAATTCTGTATCGCCAGTTTGAGTAGTCAAAAAGATAAGGTGATGGTTGCGGAAACCGCAACCATCGTTTATATTCAGGCTGCGAAGGGACTGCCGTTGGCGGTCGCCCAGAGCTTACACTCGGTAGGATCGGCGATTTCGTATGTTGCCGCATCGTACTTTGCGAAGTAGAACACTTCAGACATGGACTGGTGCACTTTCTTCGCTTCGGTTCCATATCCCGAGAAGGAATCCCATCCGTTGGACTTGACAAATGATTTGTAGGCGTCATACTGAGGGTAGACGATACTCTCGGTCGCAGTCGTGGGGTTGGTCAGGAACCAGGTGTAGTTGAAGATTCCCCACGTGCCGTCGTCAAAGTTGGGGTATCCATACTTTCCGTAGTCGACTGTTATTCCCTTGTCCTTGATGGCTGCTGCAAGCGCATCGTCTGCGTTCTTCGCCTTGGCGGTGTACCATCCAGTCTTCGCGTTGTTATCACCGAAGTTGATGTAGAAGTAGTAGTCCGTCTCGGTGGTGTTGTCCACTTTCTTCTGGAAGGGGCTGCCGTTGGCGGTCGCCCAGAGCTTGCACTCGGTGGGATCGGCGATTTCGTATGTTGCCGCATCGTACTTCGCGAAATAGAACACATTGGAATCGCTCTGCTGGAGCTTCTTCCCATCGCTTCCGTATCCCGAGAAGGAATCCCATCCGTTGGACTTGACAAATGATTTGTAGGAGTCATACTGAGGGTAGACGATACTCTCGGTCGCAGTCGTAGAATCGCAAATGTTCCATGTGTAGTTGAAAACTCCCCACGTGCCGTCGTCAAAGTTGGGGTATCCATACTTTCCGTAGTCGACTGTTATTCCCTTATCCTTGACTGCCTTCGCGAGGGCGTCATCGGGGTTGGCTCCAGCCGCTGAATACCAACCGGTCTTCGTATCGTTGTCGCCGTAATTGATGTAGAAGTAATATGTCTCATCCGTGTTCTGGTTGTTATTGTTGTTCATCAGCATAAATGCTGCAACAGCCACAACAACAACTACAGCCACTACTACGACAGCGATAATGATCTTCTTATCTGCCATATTTCCACCTTATTCAGATGTTTTAGTGAACCCAAGCTCATCTGACTCTTCGGATATCCTTTAGGTAAGGAACACCCGCAGAGCCATTAGTTGGATGATATGTAATATTCATCCTATATTATAAAGATGGCCACAATTCACTTGACTATCTTCATCTGTAATACGTTGCCGATGAACATGCTCGCCCCTATAGCCAGACTGGTGAAACAACCAAATTAGTCCAACTTTCCAACTTTTTTAAGTATGAAAATGGTTATTGGATAAAGTATCCAATTGATTGGGACAGGAATGAATGGAGCGTTCCCGAATGGTTGACAATTCATGGATAAAAACGGATAGGGCAAGCAACGGTTCCGGTCCTACCAACGCGACTAGGACCAAGGTAATACTCACCCTGGCGATCATCGTTATCTGCTTCATAGCGACAGTTGCCTGCAACGGGTTGGGATCTAATGCGACTCAGTACAAGTCCGAGGGCATCTTGGTCGATTTCGGAGATTACAACACTGCATGGACCAACGCCGATCTGAACAAGGATGACGACCCCGTGTCCCTGCTCGATGCCGTGAAGGCGGAGCACATGTCAGCGAGCTTCGACTACGTCATCACGGACGGAAAGCTCACCTCAGTCTCCTACAGCGGAACGGTGTATGCTAACGACGCTGACCATTCATGGGACCTATGGTACATCCAAGAGAAGGAATTCGATGCTGTGAAATCCGGCACGTACTCCATCAAGGTATCGGATTATTCTGTCGTCATCTGGGCGTACACCTCCACGGGTGACAAACCTATGCCAGCAGTCGATGCCACCGCGACTTCCATCTACGGTTACGCGGAGCCTGAAAGGATCGTATCCCTGTCGCCCGTATGTACCGAGAACGTCAATGCGGCCCTAGCCATCCAGAAGGTCGTCGGAACCGATTCGTACAGCAACTACCCCCAGTACATCGACGAGGGTCACAAGGACGGTTCCATATCCATCGTGGGCTCCTACACCGATCCCAGCTATGAAGCTATCATGAACACGACCCCTGACATGGTATACTGCGATGCATCCACCTACAACGATGTCCAGATGGCAGGGATGCTCAGGGCCTCCAACGTGAACGCCGTCGTCCTGTACAACGGCGAGGACATCAACACCATCATCAAGAACGTCTTCATTACCGGGGCCTCCATGGGTCACACCCTTGCCGCCCAGGCATACATCCTGAAGCTCAACTACTCCGTCGAGGAGATCAAGAAGACGGTTAACGGCCAGGACGGCCGCAGGGTGATGCTGACTCTCAGCAACGACCCTTCGCCGTGGATCGCAGGAAACTACACCTACATCAACGACCTCATAGGGAACCTGGGAGGGGAGAACGTGTTCGCGGATGTTCCCGGCTGGACCAACGTCACAGCGGAATCCGTCGCACAGAAGAACCCTGACTGCATAATCGTCCTTGACAGCTACAAGTACGGAGCCGACAAATACGACGAGATGATGAAGATCCTCTCCAACGAATGGAAATCAACGGATGCGTACAAGAACGGCGACATCTATCTTTTCGCGGAGGGCCTGGGAGAGATGGGCAGCAGGGCCGGACCGAGGTTCGTCCAGCTGATGGAGATCATGGGAATGGCCATCGACCCCGGCGCATACAGGGAGAAACCGCTTCCCAAAGCGGTCGGAGACGACTACACCGATTACCTTGACATAACCAAAAGGATCAGTGAGTGAGATGGACCGCCGCATCATCCTGGCAATCCTAGTTGCGGCTATAGCCGTATTCCCGCTCCAGTTCCTGTCCGATGAGACGTCTGCCGCAGAAGGCGATGTCTACGGAGGGGACTTCCTGGTCGATTACGGGAACGGTAGAACAACCTGGATAGCACTGGAGAAGGGCGAGGACCTATCATCCACCATCGCATCGTCGCTGAAGGCTGCATCGATCCCGTATTCCGAGGACCTGAAGACCATCGACGGCATATCCGAGGTCACCATCGGTACCGAATCCACCGGCGGATCCCTGTCCCTCCCCGGTGCCACCGGAGTCAAGCAGACCAGCGGATGGAACTTCTACATCTGGTCCGGATCGGAGTGGGTGAAGAGCGACCTCTCATCCTCTTACGACGGATCGCCGGTCGCCGTCGGTTTCTATCCTGAGGACCTCATCCCCGTAGAGACCCCCGACCGCAAGTCCTCCTGGACGGCCATCGAGGGAGATTCCTGGAACAGCGCGAACCAGACCACCGAGTACAAGACCGACAAGTCCGGAAGGTCCTGGGAGGTCATGCCCAAATTCGGCGGACCCGACCCGGCCGGACTGTACGGAGGGGTCCTGGTCACCAGGGACATGGTCATCGCCAAATTCGGAGCGGCATCGGGTACCACCGGGAACGCGGGCGTCAAGGCATTCGATATAGAGACCGGGGAAGAGATCTGGTCCTTCGAGTTCTACGCCAAGATGATGGACACCACCTCCGCCTGCGTCATGGGCCAGTACGTGTATGTCGGAAGCAATAACGGGCATATCTACAAGTTCGATTGGAGGGAAGGGCCTGGCGACAACTACTGCAACGTGACCACCATCGGCGGTGCACCCTACGATGACGAGAAGGCTGTCATCCCCGAGAAGACCATAGACATCGATTGGTACGTCTCCTACACCAGCATCATCACCTCCATGGTAGCGGATTCCGGTTCCATCTACGTCAAGGGATACAACGGTATGTGCTACTGCTTCGACAGCGACCTGAACCTCGTATGGTCCTACCAGATGGGCGGGCACACCTACTATTCCACTCCGACCGTCTTCGACGGATACGTCTTCGCAGGATGCTACGACGGAACCCTGTACATCATCGATCAGGCCACTGGTGAACTTATCACCAGCCAGGTCGTCTATCAGACCGAGGACTTCAAGGGCAAGTGCGGATCCGCGAACGTCTCCCAGGTCTACAAGGATGGAGACGATCTATACACCGTATTCATCACATGCTCCGACGGTCTCGGAATGGATTCCAAATACAGCAGCCTGGTGATCTACACCTTCGATGCAAAGGAGAAGATAACCAAGCTCGTTAAGGACTTCAAGACCACCCTCGGGAACACCGGTACATACTCCACAAGATACGAGACCGACAGTTTCAAAGGGATCATAATAGGATTCTACAAAGGACTCTACAAGGTGGATGAGAACGGTGACGCAACTCTTCTCACGGATTTCATCTCAGGATACCACAGCCTCCACAGCACGCCCGTGCTGGTCAACGGCGAGATCCTGTACATGACCACCTACGGCTCCAAGAGCACGGTGTCGTACGACCTGTCCACCGGCAGGATCGGACTGAATTCCGGCATCAGCAACTACGCGATGGTCGGACCCGTTGTCATTGACGGACTTGTCCTGGTATCAGATGATACCGGCCTTCAAACGTTCTACGCCAACTATCCGGAGTATGCGCCCCCAACGCCCGTTCCGACGGACGACGGACTGTGGAAGATCATAATGTACGTCCTGATTGGGCTGGTCATCTTCCTGATCGCGCTCTGGATCGTCCTGAGATTCGCGCTGAAGTGGGAGCATCCGTTCAGCGACCTCCGTGCGCACATCATGCACTTCTTCTTCGGGGCCGAATACACGCACAACAAAAAGAGCAAGCGCAAGGTGCGTGCAGTGGTGCTCTTCGGAGTGGTGATCACCGTGGCCATCTCGCTTGTATCGCTGTGCGTCGGGTCGGAGACCACCATGAGCATAGGCGATGCCGTCAACGCGGCGATATCCGCTATAAGCAAGGGCGGGCACAATCTGACGTATGAGGAGATGCTGATCTACAACCAGCGTCTGCCCCGTGTCCTCGCCGCCATCGGAGTCGGTATCGGATTATCTGTTGCAGGTGCGATGTATCAGGCGGTCATCAAGAACCCTCTGGTGGAGCCTTACATCATGGGAGTGTCCTCGGGAGCGGGAACGTTCGCCGTGGCAGTCCTTACATTCAATTTCACGTTCTTCGGCCTCTTCGCGGCCAACAGCATCTACCTCACCGCATTCTCTGCGATCTTCGGAGGTCTCCTGGCCTTCGGACTGACGATGCTGCTGGCGATGAAGACCGGAGGCAAATCGATCAACTACGTCCTAGCCGGAATAGTCATAGGACTGGTGTTCTCTGCCGTGCAGTCGCTGCTGATGATAGGTGCGGGGACCAAGGTGTCCAGCGCCCTGTCCTGGCTGTACGGATCGTTCAGCACCATGACATGGGACAAGGTGTGGCTGGTGCTAATCCCCGCCATGTTCCTGTCCATGATCCCGCTGATTTGGGCAAAGGAGTTCAACCTGATCCTCTTGGGAGAGGACCAGGCCAAGCAGATGGGTCTGAACGCCAAGCGCTTCGATGCGGTCATGCTGATCATAGCATCCGTGCTCACGTCGTTCTGCGTGGCATTCTGCGGAGTCATAGGATTCGTGGGACTGGTCATTCCCCACCTCAGCAGGATGATCCTGGGCGGTGACCACCGCCTGATGCTCCCTGCGACGATGGCCTTCGGAGGATTCCTGATGGTAGCGGCCGACCTATTGTCCAGGGTGCTGCTATCTGGTTACGAGCTCCCCGTGGGGGCGATAACGACCGCGATAGGAGTGCCCGTGTTCGCATATCTCCTGATCAAGAGAGGGAGGAGTTACGATGTCTGACGAGGAAAGGAGCTTCAGGGCATCCGCCAAGCGCTTCCTGGACGGAGGCGGCGATACCCACATGCAGAGGAAGAGGCACAGGATGAAGATGATAGTGCTCCTGGGGACCGTCCTCTCCGTGATAATGTTCCTGGCGATGCTATGCATCGGACCCACGAAGATCGTGGATCCGATAACGGCGCTGACGAGCCTGTTCTCGGCCATAGGGAAGGACGGCTCGGTCATGAGCCCGGACGAGATCCTGATCTACAGCTCGCGCACGCCCAGGGCGATAGCGGCCCTGGCCGTCGGATTGGGACTGTCCGTAGCCGGTGCGGCCTATCAGGCCGTCATCAGGAACCCGCTCGTGGACCCGTACATCATGGGAGTGTCCTCGGGAGCGGGCACCCTGGCGATAGCCGTGATCGCATTCGACTTCACGTTCTTCGGACTGATGTCCGCATACTCGATCTACCTGATCGCCGTGGCGGCGATCGTGGGAGGACTGGTCGCGTTCCTGCTCACCATGGCCCTGGCCCTCCGCGCCGGAGGAACGACCAACGCCTACGTCCTGTCGGGAGTCGTCATCGGACTGGTGTTCGGTGCCGCCCAGACAATAATGATCGTGTTCTCGGGGAACAAGGTCTCCAACGTCATGCTGTGGCTGTTCGGATCCTTCTCTAACATCACCTGGGAGAAGGCGATCTTCATCCTGATCCCTGTGATCATAATCAGCCTGTTCATCTTCAGGTACGCCAAGGAGATGAACCTGGTGCTTCTGGGAGAGGGACAGGCGAGGCAGATGGGCCTGAACGTGAAGAGGTTCAACGCCATGATCCTTACCCTGGCGTCCATAATGACGGCCTTCTGCGTCGCGTTCTGCGGTATCATCGGTTTCGTCGGACTGGTGGTGCCCCACCTGTGCCGTATGCTGTTCGGAGGCGACCACCGCCTGGTGCTCCCGGGATCGATAGCCCTGGGAGGCGTGCTGATGATGGCCGCAGACCTGGCGGCGAGAATGATAATTCCTGGAAACGAGCTCCCTGTGGGAGCCATTACTACTTTGATAGGCGTGCCTGTGTTCGCCTACCTTCTGTTCATAAGGGGGAAGATGTACAATGGATGATGAGGTTCCGTTATTAGAGATCCGTCATTTGGATAAGATATACGAAAACGGCTACCATGCCGACAGGGATGTAAGCTTCTCGATCCCATCGGGAAAGCTCGTAGGCCTCATCGGGCCCAACGGCTGCGGGAAGACCACGATGATGAGATGCATCAACAAGATGCACATGCTCACCAGCGGGGACATCCTCATCGACGGGGAATCGGTCATACCGAAGACCCCCACGGAGGTCGCCAAGCTGGTGTCCAACGTGCCGGCGGAGATGACCGCATCCTTCGGACTGACCGTGTTCGAGACCGTCATGCTCGGAAGATATCCCTATCTGCAGAACATGTGGTGGGAGACCGACGAGGACGAGACCCTCGTGGAGGAGACGCTGGAGAAGTTCGGTGTCCATCATCTTCAGGACCGCGCCCTCAACATGCTCTCCTCCGGAGAGCAGCAGCGTGTGCTGATCGCCAAGGCCTACGTGCAGGAGCCCAGGTTGATGCTGGTCGACGAGCCCACGTCCCACCTTGACATGAAGTTCAAGCTCGAGGTCATGGAGTACCTGAAGGCCATGGTCAAGAAGGACATGACGATCCTTGTCGCGGAGCACGACATCTCCCTGATGGCGAGGTACTGCGACCTGTGCGTGATCATGAAGAAAGGGGAGCTGGTGGCCGTCGGAGAGCCGAAGAAGGTCATCACCCCGGAACTGATCAAGGACGTGTACGGCGTCGAGGCCTCCGTCGGTATTGATTCCGAAGGGGACCTGTACGTGCTGCCCAAGAGGGTCAGCATCACCCAATGAGACCGTGGCCGGGCGACCGGCCATGGTATTTTTATCCGTATTCGCATTGGTCGGATCATGACCAGATGCATCAGGGTCCCGAAGAAGGAAGGGGAGAGGGTACGCGCCGCTCTCTTCGACGAAGGACATCTGGACCTCGATGCTAAGATCCGCTCGGACGGCGACTGCCTTCTCATCCCCATCACCTGCGGCTCCTTCGAGGATTACGAGGTCGTGGATGCCGAGCTCGCCGTCCAGGAGCACAAGGTCTCGGATTACACAGAGATAGCCGATGTTCCCGAGAATCTGAGGAAGGACCTCCCCAGCTCGTTCGACGTGGTCGGCGATGTCGCGATGATCAAGATCCCTGATGAGCTCTGGGAGTACAGGACGCAGATAGGAGAGGCCCTCATCAAAGTGAACAAGAACATCCGCGTGGTGTTCCATGACTACGGGGTCAAGGGCGACTTCAGGATAAGGGACCTGGAGAAGATCGCCGGAGAAGGGACCTCGGAGACCGTCCATAAGGAGTTCGGGGTCAACCTCTATACAGACCCTTCCAAGGTGTACTTCAATCCCAGGCTGTCATCGGAGAGGTCCAGGATAGCGCAGATGGTCAAGGACGGGGATGTCGTCATAGACATGTTTGCCGGCGTAGCGCCGTTCGGCACGGTCATCGGGAAACTCTCACATCCTAAAGTGGTCTATTCGATAGACCTCAACCCTGAGGCCGAGCACTTCGCCAGGATCAATGCGGAAAAGAACCATGTCGACTGCATAGTGCCGATGACCGGCGACTCCTCCAAGCTGATCTACGACCTGCCGGAGGCCGATCATGTGATCATGAACCTCCCCCAGATAGCCGATAGGTTCCTGAGATATGCGCTGGACAGGATGCATGCCGGCTCGATCGCCCACATGTACAAGATCATCGAGAGGGCCGAGTTCCCTGGATTCTGCGAAAAGCTGGAAAAGGACATGGGAGAGCTGGGCCACAGCATAGCCATCGACAGCTACGAGCTGAAGACCTACTCCCCCACGATGAGCGTCTATTCTATGAGGATAACTAAGCTCTGATCAGTCCTTCCTTATCTGCTCGAGGGTCACGCCGGTCTGCCCCTGGTAGTGTCCGCTCCTTTCGGAATAATCCTTGATGGTACCGCTGTTCAGCGTCTCGAAGACCATCTGGCAGAACCTCTCGCCTATCGGCAGCTCTATCGGATCGTCGGTCGCGTTGTACGCTCCGAGGGTCAATGTTCCCTCGAATCCCGCATCTATCTTCCCGAAGGAGCCTATGACACCCTTCCTGATCCATGTGGTCCTCAGCCACAGCTGCGCGCAGACATCCTTGGGCATCCTCACCCTCTCGATGGTGGACACGTAGAACATGGTCCTCGGAGGGATCGTGACATTCCCTTCGGTCTTGAGGTCCAGGTCCCCTCTTACCATGATCTCCTTGATGCGGAGGTCGTAGCCGTTGGGGGTCAGTCCCCTCTCGTGGTAGTCGCTGATCCCCAGATATCCGGTCTCCATTCCTTCCAAGATGTCCTTGTCCGACAGTATCGCCATGCCACCGTCATCGGTGCGGGCCGATAAAGATTATCTCTTATCTTCCGATTCATGGCATCATGATAATCCCGAAATTCCTCAAGGAAGGCGACCTGATAGGCGTGACCGCACCCTCGTTCGGCGTGGTCGACCCGGTGGATATCGCACGCTTCGACCACGGCAAGGAGAAGCTCCTTGAGAGAGGGTACCGCGTCCTTGAGACACCCAACGTCCACACTGCGGACGAGACCGGCAGGAGCTCGCCCATGATGCAGCGCGTGATGGAGCTCGGGAGCCTTCTGGAAGATGACAGGGTCGGCGTGGTGATCTCCGCCAGCGGAGGGGACTACCAGTGCGAGATGCTGATGGGCATGGACTGGGATTTCATAGAGAGGCATCCCAAGTGGATACAGGGGTTCTCGGACAACACCGTCCTCCTGTTCAAGATAACCGCGGAGCATGACATCGCCACCATATACGGCAGCAACTTCGGCGACTTCGGGATGGAGCCGTGGCATCGCGCCGTGGAGGAGAACCTCGAGTTCCTCGAAGGGAAGAGGACGGAGCAGGAATCGTTCCTGATGTATCAGGACGGATTCTCCGAGAGGGAGACCGGGCTGGAGCCTTACAACGAGGAGAAGGTCGTCATCTGGGAGTGTCCGGACGGCGATGCCGAGTTCTCCGGAAGGCTGATCGGCGGATGCATGGACGTCCTCGAATGGTATCAGAGAAAGGGCATCGTCGACATGTCAGGGTTCACCGGCAGGTATGCCAAGGATGGCATCATATGGTACATGGAGACCTACGACATGGACGAGGCCAGGGTCAGGAAGATGTTCGAGGGCATGTCCGATGACGGGTGGTTCGAGGGTGTGAGCGGATTCGTTTTCGGCAGACCGCTGTTCTACAAGGGCGGGGACTACAGGGAAGTCATCCTAGACTGTCTGAAGGATTACGACGTGCCCAAGGTCTTCGATGCCGATATCGGCCACAAGGCACCTAGGATGACCTTCATAAACGGTGCCAAGGCCACGTTCACAGTGACGGGCGCGAAGGGCAGGATTTCGTACGACCTATCCGGATGATCATTCGACGGTCACGGTGTACGTCTCGGTCTCTATGGGATGGCCCTCCCACTGACGGGCATAGTCGAGCACGATCCTGTACGTGCCCGCCTCATCGGCTGAGAACACGAACGTGTGCTTGCCTCCGACACCGCATCTGGGCGGGCCGTCGACCACATCCGTCGCGTACCAGTCCCTGACGAGCCTGAGACCGTCGTACGAGGTGGCGAACCAATGGAAGCCGGTAGTGACGTTCCCTCTGAGCGTTATTCTGAACTCCTCTCCTGCCTTGACATTGATAACTCCTTCATCCATGATATCCGACTCCGCAGGGTCCGCCGTTTCTAAGACCGCATCGTCTGCGGCCCTGACGGCATCCGGCTGTCCGAGCTGCACGGCCACTGCTATCGAGACCGCTATAATCACAGCCGCAATGACCAACATTGAAGGTTTCGACGACATATCCGTGCTCCGATGGATGGACGCATGTAAGGGTACAAAAACCAAACTGTCAGAGTATCAGTTTTATTGTAAGAAACACATACCGTCAACATGGGTCTAATCAAGGCGATAACCGGCGCGGTAGGAGGTACCTTGGCCGACCAGTGGAAGGAATTCTTCTACTGCGAGTCCATGCCTCCGGACGTGCTGATGGTAAAAGGGGTAAAGCGTACAGGACCCCGCTCCACGAACACGAGCGGAAATGACAACATCATCTCCAACGGATCCGGAATCGCTGTTGCGGACGGTCAGTGCATGCTGATCGTCGAGCAGGGAAGGATCGTTGAGGTCTGTGCCGAACCCGGACAGTACACATTCGATAAGTCCACCGAGCCCAGCGTCTTCGCAGGTAGCCTCGGAAAGAGCATCATCAACACATTCAAGACGATGTTCGGACGTTTCGCCTACGGCGGGGACACCGGCAAGGACCAGCGCGTCTACTACATCAACACCAAAGAGATCATCGACAACAAGTTCAAGACAACCAACCCCATACCGTTCCGTGTCGTCGATATGAACATCAACCTCGATATCGACGTCGCAGTCACTTGCTCGGGAACGTTCTCGTATAAGATTGCGGACCCGATTCTGTTCTATGTCAACGTGTGCGGTAACGTATCCGAGAAGTACACGAGAGGCGAGATCGACGGCCAGCTCAAGACGGAGTTCGCCGCGGCCCTCCAGCCGGGATTCGGAAAGATGTCGGACATGGGGCTCCGTCCCAACCAGATCGTCGCCCATGTGGACGATCTCCAGTTGGCAATGAACGACGCCCTCTCCGATAAATGGTCCCAGCTTCGCGGAATCGTCGTGGTATCCATAGCCATCGGATCCCTGACCCTGCCCGAAGAGGACGCCCAGATGATCAAGGAGGCGCAGAAGACCGCTATCCTCCGTGACCCCAGTATGGCTGGTGCGACCCTTGTGGGAGCCCAGGCCGAGGCCCTCAAGGCCGCTGCCAGCAACGAGGCCGGTGCGGTCACCGGACTCATGGGTATCGGTATGCTGGGCCAGATGGGCGGAGGAAGCATGAACGCACAAGGATACTACAACATGGCGAACCAGCAGCAGGGCTATCAGCAACAGCAGGGATACTCCCAACAGCAGGGATACGCTCCCAGACAGGGGACCTCTCAGCAGCAGGGGACCCAGCAGATGTCCGCAGACATGTGGAAATGCTCGTGCGGTGCCATGGCTGCCGGAAAGTTCTGTCCCGAGTGCGGCTCCAAGAGGCCGGAGGAAGGATGGAAGTGCTCGTGCGGTGCGGTGAACAAAGGCAAATTCTGTCAGGAGTGCGGTGCCAAGAGACCCGAGGCAGCTCCTGCAAAATGCGACAATTGCGGATGGACCCCCGAGGATCCGACCAAGGTCCCCAAGTTCTGTCCCGAGTGTGGCAGTCCGTTCGGAAACAAGAGTTGAGTGATAATATGTCTGATACTTTCGATCACAAATGCCCGTGCTGCGGTGCAACGCTGCAGTTCGACGCCGGGTCGCAGATGGTCAAATGTCCGTACTGCGACAGCGAGTTCGATGTGTCCACTACGATGAAGAACGAGGGGGACCTGTCCGTAGCTGCGGACAACGTGGATCTCGCATCCGACGGAGGAATGGAGTGGTCCGAGAAGGAGCTGTACGGTATGACAGAGTACCAGTGCAACTCCTGCGGAGGAAACATCTACTCGGAAGAGACCACATCGGCCACGATCTGCCCGTACTGCGGCAACGCGGTCATCCTGAAGGGACGTCTCAGCGGTGTGCTGAAGCCCGACAAGGTCATGCCGTTCAAGCAGACGAAGGAGCAGGCCATAGAGGGTCTGAAGAAGCACTGCGGAGGACAGAGGTTCGTCCCCAAGAAGTTCATCGAGAACAACAGGCTCGAGGAGATCAAGGGCCTGTATGTCCCGTTCTGGGTGTACGATGCGGACCTCGATGCGGACGTCACATACAGGTGCACCACCGTGCACAAGTGGACCTCCGGTGACACCGAGTACACGGAGACGAAGTACTACGATGTCAAGAGGTCCGGACAGATCTCGTTCGACCATGTCCCCGTGGACGGATCGACAAAGATGCCCGACGACCTCATGGAATCCATCGAGCCCTTCGACTACGACCAGGCCGCGGACTTCACGACCGGATACCTGTCCGGATACGTGGCCGACAAGTACGACCTGGACCAGGACCAGCAGCGTCCCCGTGCCAGACAGAGGATGGCCGACGGCGCCGCCGAGCAGTTCCAGACCACCGTCAACGGATACGATACGGTCAGCGTGGAGAGAAGCGACATCTCCGCCAGATCATCCACCGTCAACTACGTCCTGTACCCCGTGTGGCTCATGAACACGGATTGGAACGGACGGAAATTCATCTTCGCAATGAACGGTCAGACCGGCAAGATGGTCGGCAACCTCCCGGCGGACATGCTCAAGCTGGGCGGAGCGACCGCAGGGATATTCGCGCTGGTGTTCGCGGTATTCTTTGGAATAATGTTCCTGTCCTCCGAGGGAGACCTCATCTCTGGACTCGTCATGGGTCTGATATTCGGAGGTATCGCGGCAGCGATCTTCTACTCGCACTTCAAGTCCAAACTGAAGTCCGTCGAGTTCCAGCACGGCGCCAGGAACTACTACCGTAGCGGAAGCATGAAGATCGAGCGTCAGAGCGATACCTTCCTCTACAAACGCACCACCAGCAGGCGCATAAACAACAATTGAAACCCGGGCCCCGGAAGGGGCCCCCTATTCCCACTTTTATATCATGACCCCCATCGGAATGGCATGTATGATGTCCTGACATCCCAGAGGAGGCCCTGATATGGGCTGCAGCGGAGGGTCCTGCTCCACGTGCTCGTCATGCTCTACCGGCGACGGCCGCGACGACAACGAGCTCCCGCCGGGGATGCTGGACAGATACGATCTGGACCAGTCCACCGCGGACGGAGTCCTAGTATGGCTGGAGGTGCTGCACTGCCCCGAAGGACCTAGGATATCCGATTGCAGCATGCAGGCGCTGTCCAGAGCCACCGGGATCAACGAGGGGCGCACATACGCAGTGATATTCGGAGGTCAGGACCTGAAGCCCCTTTACCCGTCAGTCTTCGGATGCGGTGCCGGGACCATCTACCATGTGAGGGACAAAGGTTCCGAATGCTACGACTCCAACGTGTATTCGATCACCATATGCGATATAATCGACCGTGTGGTCCCTTCAGCAGTCATACTTCCCGCATCGGAGAGGGGCACGCAGTTGGCCGAGAAGATATCGGAGATACTCGGGGTGGAATTCAATCCGGACTGCACATCTATCGACATGGACGGAAGGATCCTGAGCACGGTCCCGGCTCCGCTGTCGCAGTTCATGATGTCCAATCGCAAGACGTTCCCCAAGGTGGCTACGTTGATTGCCGACACCTATCCGACCCCCGAAACCAAGGAAGGACAGGGGACCGCGATCTATTGGCAGACGTGGAAAAAAGCCTAAGATGAGCCTAAAACAGACTGATAATAGGGACTTTTTAACACGGGTATAGAAGACTAGGAACAGAAAGCGCTGTTTTTATAGAAAAATGTGCAATGATGATTTTTATTGACGAATCTTCATAAAAAATGCCCACTGACCGACACTATTTTTATATGCTAAGTCGATGAGATTTTATGGAACAGGTTACTGCTCTGCTGAAGAGGTATCCTTCTCAGAGGAAGGTGGCGAAGAAGCTGCTCGAGTATGGGATCAGGGTACAGAACGGCGTCGCCTATTGCGGGGATGTCGAACAGACCGATGCAGGCATAGCCCGCGCCTGCGAGGTGGACAGACGTGTCGTACGTACGACACTCGAACACATCTCGTCCATACCGGAGCTCGACCGCATATTCTCCAAGCTCAGGCCCATGCTGTCCATGATAGACATGGCCGATGAGATAGGATGCTCCGCATTGGTCATCATCCCGACCGATTCCAGGATCCCCGGCATCATAGCGGATGTCACGACCGTCCTCTACAATTCAGGCATCACCCTCAAGCAGGCCGTCGTCAGCAACAGCGGCGAATGGGACAGGTCCACGCTGGAGATCGTCGTCGAGGGCAAGCTGCAGGAGAACGTCATCATGATGCTCAAGTCCTGCCGCGGCGTCGCCAGCGTTCTGATCAAGTGACCGTATCGGATGCCATCAGGATCGTCCGTAATCCACGATCCATTCGAACAGTCTCATTGCATCCTCGTAGCTCATGTAATCATCCTTGTTGGGAAGATCGTCGAGGATCTTGCAGACCGCGGCCTCTGGATGGTACTGGACTCCGAACGCACACGTTTTGTCGGTTCTCTCAACGGATTCGATGATTCTGATGCCGTCGGTCTCGGTGTATCCCGTGACCTTCAGCTACGTGTTGTCGACGTTCAGAACAGCCTGATGGTGCCATGAAGGACATCCTGTCAGTAGCTCCTTGCCCATAATGCCATGGATGCAGGATCCCGTCTCCAGAACGACGTCATGAAAAGAGTAGTCCCTGTACCCTCCCTGCGAGGGCATAGGATTCCTGTGCGTATCCCTATCATCGGACAAATGCTCCCTGAAATATGCGGGAATGTCCTGAGCCATCTCCGCACCGGAGACCACGAATAGGAACTGCATCCCCCTGCATATTCCGACCAGCGGGATGTCCTTCTCCAAGCAATATTTCATCGCCAAGTAGTCAGAGACGTCCCTCTCCGGGTCGAAAGCCCTGTCCTCTCCGCTGTCCACCCATTCCTGTGGAATCTTGTACAGGGAGGGGCTGATATCGTCCCCGCCAGGGAACACTACGAAATCCACCCCTGCTAGCGCCTCCTCGATGTTAGAGCGATGCCAATCTGCGCCTTTCACCTTGTCGGCCGTTTCCTGATCGAGATAACCTATCTCGTTGATGCCGCTCACCAGCTTTCCGTTGCCGTCATACTCCAGGTCGTCGAAGAATATCTGTCCGACTTTGACCACGCTGCCGCCGGCCGCCTCGATGGCCCTGCATGTATACACATACGACTCAGACGACTGGTTGGTGCGCCACATGACGCCCACCGTCCAATCATCATTCTCATCGTGACTGTAGCAGTTCTGCGACACTACAAGACCTGCGATGACGAATATCGCCGCGACTATGGCTGTGAGCACCCTGTTCCGGTCGTCCATGTTAACGGGCGATGAATCCCATCGCCGATAATAATCATACTGATGCCGATTCACATAGGGGCCTTCCGATGGCAACATTTATCGTGGGTGCGTGGATTCAAGGAGCAGGCGTATAGAATGCCGATGTCCAAGAAACAGCTCGAAAAGAAGCAACAGGCCAAGAAAGCTGAACTTGCTGAGCTCCAGAAGCAGGCAGATGCCGGCGATGGAGAAGCAAAGAAGAAGATCGCTAAGCTGAAGAAGAAGATGAAATGAGCTGGGGCCTGAGGACCTCCACCCATGTTTTAAACGCCTTCACCCATTACTTTTCTCAGGTGCGAAGATGGTCAACTCCTGTCCCCCTGAGTCGGACCCGCGTCCGAAGGTATCCGAATTCATATCCAATGATGACGCCAAGGCCCTTGCAGGCCTTGTGGCCGAAGGCACGGAAGCCCTGATGCAAATCGTCGTCGACGAGCTGAGCAGACAGCAGCCCGGATCCAACATAGTCATAATGGACAGGGACCTGATGTCCGACGAGGACATCACGTTCGCAAGGGACTTCTCCGGTTACATTGAGAAGAGGCTGTCCGAAGGGAAGAGGCTGAACCTCATCATCGCAGGGGACATTCCCGTCTCCGGATGGAACCTGGAGCTGCAGAAGTTCAAAGGAAGGGACCTGCAGGTCTTCTACTGCGCCGCGGCCTGCCGTCAGGTGCCGCTTTGCACCAAGCTCACCATATGATGTGATACCATGGTTTTCGCCACACCGCCCGAGACCGACCCAAGACCGCTGGTGGCAGGATTCGTTGCCACCAAGGAGCCCACCGCCATATCCGGAATAAAGACCGAAGGGATGGAGACTCTCATCCAGATAGTCCTGGACGAAATCGCAAGGCAGGAGCCTGACTCCATAATCCTGAAGGTGGACCGCGAGTTCCTGGCCGACAACAGGATAACCTTCCCCAGGGAGTTGGAGGCCTTCATCGGCGACAGGCTATCGGAGGGGAAGAAGGTGAACGCCGTCATATGCGGCAACATACCCGTCCAGAACTGGCATCTGGTCTTCGAGAAGTACAAGGGGCAGAATATAGAGGTCTACTTCTGCGAGTACAACTACAAAGTGGTGCCTAACTGCACCAAGCTGCCGATCTGATCAGTCCATCCCGGCCTCTGAATCGTCGTCAATGAACCTGATGGACACGTCGCGCTTCAGGCCTAGATCCCCGGCGTACTCTATTGCTTTGATGATCGCTGAAGGCACAGGGCATGCCGTATGGGGTATAGGGGTCTCCTGGGCCCACTTGTATACCTCGGACTTGTAGAACTCGGACTCGACCTCCGCATACGGGCTGACAGGCTCCATCCTCCACGACATCTTCAAGATGTTCGGGCAATCGCTCTTGATATGGAGATCGACCAGGCCCATGTCATTGGTAGTGGCCGTGATGATGGTCTTCATCTTGCAGACACCCGCATCCACGCATACTTTGCAATCGGTCATTTGGATCAGTATTCGAATCGGCATCCGACATTATAAGACTGATGCGGTCCGAATCTTCAAGGATAAAACATAGCCAGTATCCAGGAGGATACCATGTGGATGGATGAAACGGGGCGTGGGCCCCAAATGTGTTTCACTCCCTCTTGGAGGGCACCAGGAGCTCGGCGATTCCGAAACCGGTGCGGCCGTCCATGACGGTCTGCGAGATGGTCTCAATGAGCATCATGTCCTTGCTGCCCTGCATCGGAAGCTGGGCGTACTTGAGGATCTTGGCCTCCACATCGTAGGACTTGCCGCTCTTGCCATGCATGGTCATCCTGTAGGACTTGGGTATAGCACCGTCGTAGTCCAGGTCGATATCGATCTTGACGACGGGATCGTTGCAGTCCTTGGTCCCGACGAATCCAGCATCGACATCCCCCATCTGCGTGGACAGCTTGGTGGCGTTCCATCCGAGATCCGCGCCGTAGACGGAGTTGAGCCAGAGCCACATCTTGGGGGATCCCCAGTCGCGGACGCCCTCGCTCTTGTCCCTCTCTCCCGTCGCTTCGACCTGGAATGAGGAATCACCGACGACGACCTTTCCGGTGGCGACTCCGAACTGCTCGAAGTGCTCCGAGGCGGTCTTCGCGGACAGGGCCTCCCCGGCGGCATCCACGCAGTCGTGGTAGTCCATCTCGGGGTTGACGGGTCTCCAGTCGATGTCCAGCGAGGACATGATGGGCACAGGCTCCTTGGACATGTCGAACAGGGGGCCGTTGTAGGTGATCTTCCAGACATCGCCCTTGTTCTCGAACCTGAGTCCGGAGCAGAGGGTCTTGTTCTCGTCGCAGGGCTCGGTGTTCCTGATGCCGAACACGCCGTCCTTGTTCATCACGAATAGGAACACGGATTTCTCGTTCCTGTTAGGCTTGTTGCCGATGCGCATGAAGGCCGTGAGGGCCTGCTTCGCATCGAAGAAGTTGAAGTAATAGCTCTCGTTCCAATCCAATTCTCCGCTCATTCCTTTTCCTCCAGTATCGTTACCTCTCCCTTGCTGCCGTCCACGGAGACCAAGTCCCCTGTGTGCAGCACGGAGGTCGCTGATTTGACCGCTGTGACCGCAGGTATCCTGTACTCGCGGGATATGACGGCACCGTGACATAAGATTCCTCCTGTCTCGGTGATGAGCCCGCCCAGCTTCGAGAACACCACCGTCCACCCGGGATCGGTGTTGCTCGTGACAAGTATCTCGCCCTTCTCGACCTGGCCCAGATCCCTGACGTCGCTGATGACGCGGACCCTTCCCCTGTACGTTCCAGGGCTGGACGCCGCACCCACCAGGGTGTCCCCCTGGGAGATGGGGTCGTCGTCGAAGTCGACCCCGTTCAGCAGGAACTTCGGCGGGAGCCTGTCGCGGTACTTCATGAACTCCGCCTTCCTGGGGGCGATGACCGCCCTCGCATCGGACGCGTCCCCTCCGTTGAGGATCGCCAGGGCCTCGGTGTCCTCCAGGAAGAATATGTCCTCCCTGTCATCGATCAGGCCCATGTCCTTCATCCTCCTTCCCTGCTCGAGGAAGATCAGCCTGTTCCTGTACATCATATGGTCGAGGTAGAACCTCTGGTTCTCCCTGAATATGAGGTATGTGCGCGCATACTGCAGCACCTTGAACAGTATGGCTCTCTTGAAGAAACCCAGCTCCTTGCGAACCATCTCCTCCGTGTCCTTCCTGCGCTGGATACCGTTCTCGAACTCCTTCCTGAGATCTACACCGGAATCGCACATCTGCAAGGCCATGGACATCACGTAATCGGGATCCTCTGCCCACCTGAGGGCGTTCAATTCTCTTGTACCGGACCTGTGCCCGAACTCCTTTATGAATCCGTTATAGACATCCTTGAAGGGGACGTCGGATGTCTGGAGCCACTCGACGAACTCCTCGGCATCCATGGACTCCGCCTTCTTCCTGACATCCTCGTCGGCCCTGAGCGCCACGCCCAGGTCGGAGAATCCCTTGTTGGTCTCGACGGTCTTGTTGTCCTCCAGCCCGGACATCAGTCCGGCATAGACGGAACCGTCATCCTTGAACCATTTGATGGACCAGTTCTTGACCAGCAGATTGGTCATGATCGAATGCGACACCATACCGTAGCGGATCAGCTGGTAGTGCTTGGTGGATCCCACGCGAATCCTGCCGTACCACTCGGCCAGCTCCTTGTCGGATACTCTGGTCAAATCGGTGGCATCGAACTCGTCGCACAGCTTGAGGAATCCCTCTGCCCACTTCCTGTAGACCTTGTCCGTCCTCCAGATCATCCCGTCCCTGTCGCGGATGAGCAGACAGAGCTGCGACTTGATCATTCCGAGGAAATCGTTGGGGTACTTCGAGATCCTCTCCTGCTCGCTGCGGGGGAAGTACTCGAGCAGTTCCTTCGAACGTATGAACTTGGGATAGTGGGCGAAGATCCTCTCCAACACGACGGCGGAGAAGTACACCCTCGACTTGTGGAGCTTCGTGAGCGGTCCGGACTCCAGATCCTTGTAGCCCATCATGTGCGCTCCCTCGTGGTTCACGTAATCGGTCAGGAGCTTTCCCATGACCGTATAGAACATCGGTGTGGTGGCATCCGCCCAGTACTCGTCGCCGTATCCCCTGGACCAGAGGATGTCGTCCTTCTCGGACATGTCCGGCAGGGTCGTGATCGCCCTCGACTGGAGTATGTACACCTTGCCGGCCTCGACGGCCCATTCGATGTCCTGGGGGCATCCGAAGTGGTCCCTGAGCTTGAGTCCCTCGGCTGCGATCGCTTTCAGCACAGTATCGTCCGCACAGCGCACCGAGACCTTGTCGGGATCGATGGGGACCTGCCTGTTCTCCCCGTCGACGAGGAAGAACCCGATCTCCTTGTTGTGGACCTCGGCGGACAGGACCTTCCCGTCGTACGAGACCTTGTAGCTGTCGGGGGTGACGAGCCCGGACACTATCGATTCTCCGAGACCCCATGACGCCTCTATTATGACATGCTCCTCACCGGTGACCGGATCGGATGTGAACATGACCCCGCTGATGTCGGATTTGACCATCTTCTGTACGACGACTGCCATACCCTGCGAGAGATGGTCCTTCGATGCATCATGCCTGTATTTCATCGCCCTTGCGTTCCAATACGACGCCCAGCAGGCCAGGACCCTGGAGATGATGTCATGCTTCCTCACGTTCAGATAGGTGTCCTGCTGACCTGCGAAGCTGGCATCGGCCAGGTCCTCCGCCACGGCGGAAGAGCGGACCGCGAAGTACTCGCCTTCGAGGTTGAAGAAGTTCTTCTTGAGGTCTGAGATCTCCTCCTCCGGAAGGGGCACCTCGGTGAAGAGCGAACGTATCCTGTCGGATGATGCGTTGAGATCCGCATCGTCATCGAAATCCGTCCTAGCCAGTATCTCGGCGATCCTGCCCCTGAGACCGGTTATGTCCAGGAACATGTCGTATGCGTCCACGGTGACAGAGAGCGCCGGTGGCACGCTGAATCCGCTCGAGATCATCTTGGCTATGTTGATCCCCTTGCCTCCGACCAGACCGATATCGAGTTCGGAAGAATCCAGAGGGACCACTGGACGTGGATTTGATGATGTCATCTGAGAACCGTAAAGCGGACTCTATTTATTGGCTTGTTGCCAGCATGTACGACGTATGTCGAATTATCGGAAAAATCATCGACCATCGCCGTGGATGACGGGGCCGCATGCCGACGGCCCCTTCTGAACAAGGAGAAGGAGGTCCCATGAAGGGACCTGTTTGAGGGACGGGATCAGAAGACCTTGATCTTACCGTCCATTGCAAGTGCGAACGACAGATAGATGTTGAAGATGAAGTTCAACAGCGCCGCGATTCCTATCAACCAATGCCAATAGTCCCCTCCGACTATGCCGGAGAGACCTACGGTCAGGAAGACCAAGGCGGTGGTAAAACAGATTATCGTCAATGCTTTCGGAGCCTTCACATTCAAGGACCATATGATGGCCAGCAGGAAGGTCAGCGTGAACGCTATGTCCTCCCAGGGTCCGATCCCCAGTCCGGTCAGCAGCACGGCCGCCCCGACCAATGTGAACACCGTGAATCCGAAATTGCTCTCCGCTCTGTAGGCCAGGAGCGCCACGACAAGGATCAGTGCGCCTATTATCGTGAAGAAATCGCTCGAAGGTCCGACCTGCCCATCGATCAGATTGACGATCGCGAGAGGGAATGACACCACTGCCACCAGGAACAATCCGCATGCCGTTGGATCCAATGGCTTGAATTCAGACATATCAGTCTACCTCCTCTGATGAAGTCGTCCGGCGGGGGTTCCCGCCGGATCTGAAGTTTAGACCTTCTATCAAAGACCGTAGTTCTTCAGGTTGAAGTTGGGCACGTCCGCGTACTTCTTGCAGCAGTACTCGAAGAACTTGTCCTCATCATCCGGAAGAGCTTCGAGGTCCTTGATGATAGAGTCGAGGACTTCCCTCTGCTTCCTGGTCAGCTGGAGCTCCTTGGAGTCGTTGTGGTCCTTGATGAGCTTCGCGGCGGTGAGTCCGGCGGCCTTGGCCCTGAGGTAGTAGTTGTTGCCCTCAGAGACGATAGCCTCTCCGATCTTATATGCGTTGTCGTATGCGAGGATGTGTCCCTCGGGTCCCCTCTCACGGTCGGTGATCATGTAGAGGTCTCTGAGGTCCTTCTGCTTGCCGGTCTGGATGGCGGTGTTCATCAGGGCCACCTCGTATCCGAGGCTTCCCATCCAGCACTGGACGGAGGTTCCTCCGAACTCGGGGTGGTACTCGATGGACTCGTTGGACCAGAGGTCGCAGACCTGTGCCATCAGGTTACCCTGAAGATCGGCGTGGGCGCACTGACAGTTCTTTCCCTCCTGTGCGCAGGGCTTTCCTGCGATAGCCTTACAGATGGGTCCCTCGTAACCGCAGTCCTTGTCGGGTCCGGATGCACCCTGCTCCCATGCCACAAGGGTCCTTGCGGCGGAGATCGCACGGGTGACCGCGGAGTAGGTCCTCTGGACATCCTGGTCCAGCATTCCGCCGGCCATGAACATCGAGGTGTTGGCTCCGGAACAGTTGGTGTCTCCTCCGGCGATGACCTTGTTCTTCTTGGCGATATCGACGAACTGCTTCCAGACGTACTCCATGTCGATGGAACCGAGGTATCCGATTCCGAACAGGAATGCGACGATGTCTCCGTTCGTGGTCGCGTAGTCTCCGAGCTCCTTTCCTCCGAGGGTCTCGCACGAGAGGACATCCGCTCCGTTCTCACAGGCGACCTCAGCACACTGGAACAGGTGCTCGGGGTAGCTGTGCTTTCCGCCCATTCCGGGCCTGTATCCCTCTTCCGCCTCACGCTGGTCGGGGATTGTCTGCCTCACGGCGCAGTTCAGTCCGTACTCCTCGTAGTACTTCTCGCAGATTGCCTTCTGGCCCTCGACCACGGGTGTGGCCATCTTGGGGTCTCCCATCTGGGAGATCCACTCGGTCTCCAGCTGGACGTCGGGGAATCCGAGGGTGACGCATCTGTTGAGGACATCCTTGGAGATGTAGTCGACGTACTCCTTCCTGAGTTTCTCGGGTGTCGCCTCGGATCCGGGCCTGGGTCCGTAGTTCAGCTCGGGGATGACCCTGCCTGCTCCGACCTTGATTCCGAAACCGTAAGAGACGGGCTCCTTCGCGTGTCCGAATACCATCTCTTCCGCACTGCCGTATGCCATCTTTGTGTACTTTGCCATAACAATCACTCTCCTACGATGTGGTCCCACTCTTCCCTGATCTTTCTCCAGTCGTATCCCTCAAGGATCTTGTCCGCAATGGGCGGGGTCTGAGGCGCCTTCTCGGAATAGATTCCGAGGTCGAAGGACTCCGAGAAGTCCCTGTTGACTGCTCCTCCGGCTGCCATGAACGGGATGTTGATTCCGGCTGCGACGAGCTTCGCTGCGGCGCGGGGGAATGCTGTCATGGTGGTCGTCATGAGCGCGGTTCCGGTCACCATGAAGGGCTTGATCTCCTTCACCTTGGCGACGACATCGTCCACTGCGACATCCTTTCCCATGTCGACGACGGTGTATCCGGAAGACCTCATCATGACGGCGGCGATGTTCTTACCGATGTCGTGGGGGTCTCCTTCGGCGGCATGCATGACGACGGTTCCCTTTGTCGTCCTTCCACCGGGGATCTGCTTCTCTGCGAGTGCGATTCCGATCTCCATAGTCTTTGCGGCCATCATGATCTCGGGCAGGTAGTAGATGTGCTCTGCGTACAGTTTCGCGACACACTCCATTCCGACGACGAGTCCGTTGTTGATGATATCAAGAGCATCTTTCGTCTTCAGCGCCTCGGCGGTCGCGGGTCCCACGTCCTTGAACTTCATGTACAGGACGCACTCGGCGACCTTGTACAGGACGGGGTCCTTCGGCAGCATTGCCTTGGCCACGGACTCAGGTGTCATTTCGTTCTGACCCTCAACGTCGTAACGCTTGAGGATCTTAGAAAAGTCTACTTTAGAGTAGTCTATCATTGATTTTCCTCCTTATTATCTAGGGGGCTGCCGTGAACTCCCTATGGTTAGTTGGATGTATTTCTAAACTATTTAATGGAATGGTTGGTTGGATGAAATATCCCAGTAACTTTAAATACTTTGGATATAAGTTTTATATAGTATTGACAATGACAACAAAAAAATTGACTAAACATCAGGTAAAAGTTGCCTTGTCTAACATACCATTTTTATGTTAGGTTCTATTACAAAAACATAAGAAAGACCAGATAGGTCAGGTGGTAACGATGAGTATAGGAATTTCTTTGGATATCGGTACGAGCGGTACAAGAGGGCACGCCGTCGACCTCTCGAACGGCAAGATACTATCAACCTCCGTCACGGAATGTCATCCGCTGCCCGGAGCGAACATCATGGATCATCTAACGTTCTGCATAAACGCAGGGACGGACACGGCGCACAAGATCCTGATCGACACCGTCAACAAGCTCATTGCCACCCTCGGCGTGGACCTGAACAAGGTCGAGAGGGTCAGCATCTGCGGTAACCCGATACAGCTGTCGCTCTTCCAAGGGATCCCGGTGGACGACCTGGCCTTCGCGGGCGAGAACGCGCACAAGGCCAGAGGCATAGTGGCGCAGAAAAGGGATGCCGGGGTCTTCTCGGCAGTGGATGTCGGACTGAATGTCAGGGATGGATGCGAGCTCTGCGTTCCCCCGGCGATCAGGCACGAGATCGGCGCCGATGCGCTGGCCATGATGTACAAGAGCGGATTCCTCGAGCAGAAGGAGAACTGCCTCGTCACGGATTACGGTACCAACGCCGAGATGGCCCTGAAGATAGGGGACGACATCTACACGGGATCCGCGGCGGCGGGACCGGCCATGGAAGGGCAGTCCATCAAATACGGTATGCTCGCTGGACCCGGCGCCATATCCGATCTCGAATATGATTTCCAATACATATGCAAGGTCCTGAACGACGACATCATCCCCGAGAACGGGGCCAGATGTGACTTCGGCCTGGAGTCCGTCACCCCCGAAGGGCCGATGAGCGGCAAGGCCACCGGTATCACCGGTACCGGAGTCATCGCCGCCGTCGCCGCGGCACTGGACTGCCACCTCTGGAAGAAGGGGAAGCTCACGACCTCCGACGGACTGCTCCACCTGCAGGACGGCATCTACATCGACTCGCATGACATCTCCGAGGCCATGAAGGCGATCGGAGCGATGAGGGCGGGACACTTCACCCTCCTGGAGCATGCGGGCATCAAGTTCAGCGACCTCGACATCATGTACATGGCCGGGGCATCCGGAACCTATGTGGATGCTGTGAAGGCAAGGGAGGTCGGTCTCCTGCCGCCGTCATGCAACACCATCTACCAGTACGGTAACACCTCGCTGGCCATGGCCACCGACATCCTCAGGAACCCCGAGCTCCTGGACACCCTCCAGGACATCGCCAACGGAATCAGGGCCAACCACATCATGTTCGCAGGCGACAAGATCTTCGAGCAGATCTACACCCAGGAGCTGGCCGTGTGTGACGAGGGCATGAGCATGGAGATGTACAACAGGAACAACGCCATCGCAGGCATCCAGGAGCTCCCCAGGCCGAAAGGCGTGCCCACGGTCCACAGAATCGTACAGCGTGACATTCCCGACCTGGGAGAGAGGGGACTGTACATCCTCCACGACATCGGTACCGAGCTCACCGGATACATGGAAGGCTGCACCGGGTGCAAGAAGTGCGAGAAGGAGTGCCCCGAGCACGCGCTCACCGTCCAGGAGGACAAGAAGATCGTGGTCAAGACCAAGAACTGCCTCGGTACCGCATGCTACAGATGCCAGTTCAGCTGCCCCCAGAAAGTGTACAAGTACGACGACCTCAGGCTGTCGTTCTGAGGCGGTACGATGGATGTATTCATAATCGGAGGATTCCTCGGAAGCGGAAAGACCACCATGCTCCTGGACCTGGCCAAGGTCTATACCGGCAAGGGACTGAAGACGGCTATCATCGTCAACGAATCCGGAGAGGTCGGGGTCGACGGAGCGACGATCAAAGCCGAAGGGTACAGCGCGACGGAGCTGCCCGAGGGGTGCATCTGCTGCACCCTGGTCGGCACCCTCCAGGCCACGCTCAGGAACATCAAGAGGGACCTGGACCCCGATGTGCTCATCATCGAGCCCACCGGTCTGGCGCTCCCCCACAAGGTGAAGCAGTTCGTGCACAACGCCATGATCGACGAGGATTCGTGTTCGATCATCGGACTTGCCGACGTGGAGAGGTTCGACACGCTCCTGGAGAAGAAGGAGGCGTTCTACAAGATGCAGATGTCCGGGTCGGACCTGATCCTCATCAACAAGATGGACCTGGCGAAGCCCGGTCAGATAGAGCACATCAAAGCGTGGTTCGAACAGAACTTCCCCGGAAAGCCCGTCCAGGAGGTCTCGGCCAAGACCGGCGAGAACATGGACAAACTCTACGACTTCACACTATCGAAGAGGCCACGAGATAGGTCTTCGTGACGAAGCCGATCAGGGAACCGACTATTATGCCGAGTATGAGCCCCAGGCTTATGCTCGGCCTCCCCACCGGCATCAGCAGCGGGATGAGGAACAGGAACACCGAGAACCTCCAGAAGTAGGTGACGGAGAACGAAGCCGCGAAACCTATCGCGAACACGATGTAGAACACCTTGTCCCTGAATATGTCTCTGATGTCCAATCTGCCCGCCCTGTTCCCGGAGTACATCATGTTGATCTCGGGCGCTACCTGATCGCGGATGGGCAGCTCACGCACAATGTTACCGCATTCCGGGCATTGGAACTCCTCATCCTTGAGGTACCTACCGCATCTGGGGCAGAAATCCATAATGTTACGAGGATTGCCCTGTTTATAATCCTGATTACGGATGTATCGGACTTTTCGTCATGATGACCAGTTCGGATGATCCATCCATCTGTTCCCTCACGAGCATCGACATGCCCAGACCGATCAGTTTGTCGATGTAGGCCTCCGCCGTGGGTAGCCATGAGCCCCCGTAGTTCTTCTTGCCCTTCCCGTCCCAGGTCCTGAGGCTCCACTCCAAGTTCCGGATGCTGTCCTGCGATGTCGCTGGCAGATGACGGCGGAGAATCAGAAGGCCTCCGTCTGCCACCGCCCCGTGGACACGGTCGGCCATCCTGATGTCCGATGTGGAAAGATTGAACGATGAGTACACCACATCGTAAGGGCCACCGAGATCGTCCTTATAGAAGTCGCCTGCGATCGTACGCAGGGGCACGCCGTACCTCTCCGAGTTCTTCATGGCTATCGGGCACATCATCGGCACATCGAACACGGTTGCCTCCAGATTCGGATGCCTGTGGACCAGGCCTATCGAGTGCAGACCGTGACCTCCTCCGAGATCGAGAAGGGTCCTGTATCCTGACAGATCCACGCGGGAATCTATCTCGTCGACGATTGCACCGACGCTCCCATCGAGACACGACTCGGCTATCGCCCGGAGCCACTTCTCCCCGAACATCTCCTCCCTGTGGACATATCTTGGACCCATTACGAGGCGTTCCTCCAAGTGCATCCATTCATCCATGTTGTCGAACATCCCGTTGAGCGTGTTGCCCTGATAGGTGTCTGAATCGCGGCAGAGATATGCCGATGCAGCGTCCGAATCCACGTATCCTCCTTCCACCCCGTCCAGCAGGCCCATCTGCACCAGGCTGTCGCAGAGCATCACGGTCAGATCGGCATCCAGACCTGCCTTTCCGGAGATCTCTTTAGCGGATACCGGGCTGGCGGCAATGTCGAACAGCCCCAAACGGAAGGACGTCCTCAGTATCATCGCGTTTGCGAACCCCGTCATATATCCGCCGAACTTTCCGCGGATCACTGCGTCGCGGTCGTTCCTTACAGGGTGCATAAGCCTCTCCGGGTCCTCTGCCATCGTATCGTTCTCCATCATCATGATCGTCATATTTTATCGAATATCTGGGGACCACCATGGGAACCCCTCTGTGGCGGATGACATCGGCCTCGACGCCGTACACATCCTCTATCAGCTCCCGGGTGACGATCTCCTGTCCTCCGTAGGCCGCGACCTTGCCGTCCTTAAGGAACAGGAGTCTGTCCGAGTAATGCACCGCCAGGTTGATGTCGTGCATGGTCATGATCGTGCACATCCCCCGCGAACGGACTATGTCCATGATCATCCCCATTGTGCGATGCTGGTTGGAGATGTCGAGATTGTTCGTCGGTTCGTCCAAGATCAGGACCGACGGCTCCTGCACGATCGCTCTGGCGATCTGGGCCTTCTGGAACTCCCCGCCGCTAATCTCGTCCATGTACTTCAGGGAGATGTGCGACATCCCCAGGGCGTCGATTATCTCTGATACGCGGTCCAAGTCCTTCTTGGTCGCGCTCCATTCGATGTACGGCCTCCTGCCGACCAGTATGGTGTCGAACACGGACATCCTGGATGCGGGGACGCTTTGGGGAACGTATGCGATCTTCCTCGCCAATTCGCGTCCCGACAAGGCGAAGATGTCCGTGCCATCCACGGTGATCTACCCGGAGCTGGGCCTGCGGGCCCCTGTGATGCATCTCAGGAAGGTAGTCTTACCGGTACCGTTCGGGCCGAGTATCGATATCACAGTGTTGGGCTCCGACTGGAAGGATATCCCCTTCAGCACCTCGTTCTTCCCGTACGAGAACCTGATGTCCTTCACATCGATCATCTTCTTCTGCGCCTCCCTATGAGGATGAGGATGAACAGGGGTCCGCCTATCGCCGATGTGATTATGCCCACCGGTATGACCGTGTAGAATGCGTACGACCCTATTATGTACGCCAACAGCAGGACAAGCGCCCCGATCAGCATGGAGCCTATCAGGACGTACCTGCTGTCGTTGCCGATCAGCCTCTTGACTATATGGGGGCCGATCAGCCCTATGAACCCGATCACGCCCATGAACGATACCACAACGGCTGTCAGAACCGCGGACAGGACCAATCCGATGATGCGGGTCCTCTCAACGTTCACACCCACGCCGGCGGCCACGTCCTCCCCGGACTCCAGTGCGTTGTAATCCCAGCGCTTGTGGATGAAGTACAGTGCGACGAGGACCAGCACGGCACCTACCAGGTACAGGTTGGACCAGCTTACCTTGCTCAGGCTTCCGAACTGCCAGAAAACGATGGCGGACAATGCGACATCGTTTGCCATGTATTGCAGGAACGCCAGTCCCGCGGAGAATATCGAGCTGATCGCCAACCCTGCCAAGACGATGGATTCCGGGGTGCATTCGGTCATCTTGACAAGGAGGAGCATGATGCCGGTGGCGATCATGGCCATGGCGAACGCCATGACGGTGACAAGGATGGGGTTGTTGACGTTCGCATAGGCGGCCGTCTGCCCCACGATGGTACCGCCCTCCATGAAGAGGATGGCCAGTGCCGCGCCGAACGCCGAAGCGTTCGACAGGCCTAAGGTGAACGGGGAGGCCAGCGGGTTCCTCAGGATGCTCTGCATCACGGTTCCCGCGATACCGAGTGCCGCTCCGGCGAATATGGCCGCCACGATCATCTTGAAGCGGAGATCCCAGACCACCGTGCTGTCCCACGAATCGTCCGGGAAGAACAGGTATCTCAGGATGTCCAAGTACGAGAGATCGGTGGCACCGAGACCTATCGTGTATACCGAAAGGATCGCCAGCAGAACGGCCGTTCCGATGAGGAACAGCCATTTGCTGCGGGCGTACCTCAGATATCCATCCTTGGTACTGTCTTCCGTCCCCGTCCTGTCCATCAGCACCCTATCAATCCCTTTATCGAAGTTGTCATGCGGCTGCAAGCGCGTACATGTCGCCGTTCTTGACGACCTCTACTTCCTGGAAGATCGGCATCTCCTGTCCGTTCGATGAGGATTTGCCCTCAAAGAAGGTCTTCATGTCCTTCAGGACATTATCACCGTGGGTTCCGTAGAACGTCTTGAAAACGTTCACGACCTTCTGCTCCAGCTGCTCGAGGGTCAGCGACCCCTGGTAATTGAGGTACGTCACAACAAATGCGCTGGCCAGGGCGCAGTCGTAGTTGATACTGTCCCACACTATGGGCACGGTGATGTACATGTCCGGCCTCTCACTCTCATCGAGACCGTAGAGGTACGATAGGACCGCCTGGCTGTCCTGCTCCTTCACCTTGTCCGAGGATGACGGGTCGATGATGATCATGTCGATGTCCATCTTCGCCACCTCCTCGGGGCTCAGGACCACTTTACTGTCGGTGGACCCGCCGGCGTATGCGTTCTTGGAACCGGTGAGGTCGAAGGGGATGTATCTGGGGAAGGTCGTGTTCAGCGTGTTGCTGCCGCTGATGGTGACGCCTGCGACGTAGATGCTCCTGTCCGATGTCCCCTTCAGAGACGCTATGTCTGCGATTATTCCGTTGATGCCGTCGATGACCTCCGTGGCACGGGACTCCTTCTTCAGGACCTTTCCAAGGAGCTCGATGTTGAACGTGATGAATTCAGCGAGCTTGCCGTCCTCGGTCATGTACTGCATCTGCTGATCCTTTAGCACCATAACGGTGACCTTCTTGGCCAGGGTCTGGAAGTTCTCGGCATAGTTGTTCCACACACCGGCGGAGGTTATGACCAGGCTGGGATTCTTCTTCCCTATAGATTCCACCGTCGCCGATTCCAGCTTGTTGTCGGCATGGGATTGGGTCTCGACATCGAGCTTGTCGTAGGGATATGCATAGGAGTACGCCCTTCCGTTCTTGTTGTCGGTTATGTCGCCCTTGTCGACCTCGATGATCCTGTCATACACATCGAAGATGGAAGCGAATCTGAGAGGCCCGGTGCTGCCTATCGTCACGATACCGTTGTCCAGGTCGGACGGGATCTTGATGGTGCGGCCGAGAGCGTCGGTCACCTCTCCGGTCGGGGAATCATTGTTGCCGTTGTTGTTCAGGAACATGAATGCGCCGATGCCCACTATGATGACAACTACCGCAACTGCGATTGCTAGAACAGCTTTGGATTGCATGGTTTTAGCATTCAGTTTGGTAATATTTATTACTAATTCGTGTTACTATTGGAGTTAGAAAACAATGTGTCCAGTACCGAATTCCATGGATGGTATCTGGTCACAATTCACTAGCAAATCCGCACCGCGGAGATAAATGTTTACGCTGGGCGGATCGCAGCGGCGGACCCATACATGACATCGGTCGCACGACTTTCTTACAATCATATCTCCCGGAATCGGGATTTATTGCCTTTTCAAAAAAATAATATCTAAAATATGAGCTATTAACCCTATAAAAATACTTTAATATCTCACATTTAATCTATTGAATGTCAATGAAAATCACCACAACCTCTGACCCGACAGAGATCGCATCCGAATTATCGAAAAGGTTCAAACAGTACAGGATATCCTATCCCATGACACAAACCGATCTTGCCGAGAAATCGATGGTGTCGCTCAGTACCATCAAGAGGTTCGAGAACGGTTATGACATAGGCCTCTCCAACCTGTTGAAACTTATGGAAGCTTTGGACCTGCAGGGCAATTTCGAGATACTGATCCCCGATCAGTCCATCCGCCCGTCCGCGTTCGTCGAGAACACGAAACCTAGACAGCGCGCCAGGAAGAGAACGACCAAGACCAGGCAATGGAAATGGGGAGATGAGGAATGATCAGCACCGTCGAGGTCCATCTGTGGGGCAGGAGGATAGGCATACTGCATCAGGGTGAGGATGATCCCGTCCCCACGTTCGAATACGACAGGGATTTCATCGGCAGTGGCATCGAGCCCGCACCGCTCATGATGCCTCTGTCCGACAGGGTCTACGCATTTCCCGCACTCGGGAATTCAGCATCCTTCCACGGCCTTCCTGGGCTTGTGGCGGATTCCCTTCCGGACAGGTTCGGCAATGCGGTCATAGACCTCTGGCTGAAGCAGAACGGGAGACCGGTCGGGAGCATGTCGCCGTTGGAAAGACTTAGCTACACCGGAAGACGCGGGATGGGAGCCCTGGAGTATGTGCCCGCCGCCGACATGGATTTCCCGGATTCGGAAGTCGATGTGACCAAACTGACAGAACTGGCGTCGATGGTGCTGTCCGGTAAGGAAAGCGCCTCATACGACATCGACCGGATCACGATGGCGCAGATGCTGGAGATCGGCTCATCCGCCGGGGGTGCCAGGGCGAAGGCCGTGATCGCATTGAATGAGGAGACCGGCGAGATCAGGTCGGGTCAGACCCTTGCCGCCCCGGGATCGGATCATTGGCTCGTCAAGTTCGATGAGGTCAGGGGTAACGGGGACCACGGGGAGAAGGATCCCAAACAGTACACCCTCATCGAATATGCGTATCATCTCATGGCCAAGGATGCCGGGATCGATATGAGCGAATGCAGGATATTGAAGAAGGACGGGATGTCCCACTTCATGACCAGGCGTTTCGACCGCGAAGGCGCGAAGAAGCTGTTCGTGCAGACGCTAGGTGCTATCGGACATTACGACTACAATGAGCCGTGCCTATGCGGATACGAGACCTGCGCATCCGTCGCCAGGAGATTGGGGATTCACAGGAGCGGGATGGAGGAGATCTACAGAAGGACGGTGTTCAACGTCGGGGCCATGAACTGCGACGACCATGTGAAGAACATATCCTTCATCATGGACAGGGATGGTGTATGGGACCTTGCGCCGGCGTATGACCTGACCTTCGCCTACAACCCTGGCAACAGATGGCTACGCGGCCATCAGATGACAGTCTGCGGCAAATCCGAAGGCATCACCGAGGATGATCTCCTGTCATTCGGGAAGTCCATAGGATTGAGCGGACGCTTCTGCAGGAATGTGCTTCAGAAGACCGGACGGGTTGTGGGGGATTGGCGGCAGTACGCAGAACAGTGTGGGATAGAGGAGACGACTATTGCGGCCATCGATTCGATCCTGAACCGCGGATGAACCGGTCTGCCGCAACGCATCATTCCAGGAATCTCAGGTCACCCTCTCTGACCATCTTCTTATAGAACAGCGCCACGGCCTCAGAGTGGGTGAGACCGTTCCTTTCGAGCAATTCCTCGGCATCATGCAGCAGGATCGGGTCCATGCGGACATCCACAGCCGCGTCGCGCAAGAGGTTGGCGTTCCTCAGCCCGAGGCCCTCGTAGATGTCTGAGATGAACCTGTTGTACCTCACACCCTTCTTCCTGGCCGCTCCGCGGATCAGGTCGGTAGTGCTGGAACCATATTGAGATGCCTTCTTGGTGCGATGGGCCAGAACGGGATATCCGAGATCCGAGACCACCGTCTTGAGCACCGATTTCCTGTCCTCGAGGGACTTCGGCCTGAGCTCGTCGGGATCCAGCCTTCCGACCTCCTCCACCACAGCAGGGTCCAGATAGGGATAGTAGAGTTTCTTCTTGAAATGGGCGGCAGCGGACATCTCGCAGGGGATCGAGACCTTCTCCAGCCTCTCCAGGCCCCAGTCGGTGAACTCCCTGTACTGCGAATCGTCCTCGTTGACGGAGTTGGCGCATCCCCCGAAGTACTCGTCGCTGCCCTGGCCGGTAATGATGACCCTCTCTTCCGCCTCGCGGCACACGCAGAACAGCTGGAGGTCGTATGAGATGGTGAAAGGGTCGGAGACCTTCGTGGCGAATATCATCTCGCGGACGGTGTCCTCGATGTTCTCCTCGGAGATCCTGCACTGTACCCAAGGAAGACCGAGGATGTCCGCCAGCTCCCTGCCGGCCGCCACGTCGAAGGAGTCGTCCGAACCGCAGGTGTAGCATGTGACCGACTTGGCGTACTTGGATGCCAATGCGGCCATAAGACCGGAGTCCATGCCGCCGGAGAAGGCTATGCCCACACGTTTGCCCTCGCAGGCCCTGCGGACCGCATCCTCTATCGCGTTGCCGAGCGCTTCGTATCTCATCTGTTCATCTCCGTTCAAGGCCTATGCTATTCCGACATCCAGATATATAACGGCATAGTGGCGGAAAGTTGGTTCCTATCCAGCCTTATGCCGACCCGTTCTCAGATCGATGACACCGGGAGAGCGTAGATCCCTTTCTCTATCGGATACAGCTTCTCCGTGAGGCACAGGACCCCTTTCGCCGTTATCGGATATTGGGTTGGGATCCCCCTGGCCATCGCCCGCTCGTCCTTGTCCCTGAGGGACACGTGTCCGAATCCCTTCTCGTCCCTGAGCTTGAGGCATAGTGTGGTCTTTCCTACCTGGCGGGCACCTGTTATGAGAGTGACCGGCCTGACAGAGATGCTGTGGAGTATCTGCTTGTAGATGGTTCTCTCGATCATCGTTCCAACATCATCGTCGAACTTTTTTATGATTTATCGGAATTGTATTCCGAATTTTCATAACTATGACCTATGGGCCGGACCGGCCCCCAATTCATTGAATCGGGCATCGGATGGAGAACGGTCCTTCTCACCTCATCATCGTTTAGATGGTCTCCCGAGCAGCCAATCGATGACGTTGACCACCCCTATCCCTTCATCGGACCCCATTCCGAACCTGTCGAGCGTCAGAACGGTCTTGTGGTAATTGTCCTTCACGCCCTTCAGCGGCCTCATCTCCCTCTCTAGATGTCCCTTGCCATCATGGTCGGGCATTGTCATCGCTCCGATATGCCCGTGGCAAACTGGCTAAAGTTATATGTATGGCGAAACAATGGATTATTACATAATAAAGGTGAACAGATGCCGAAGACATACGAGCAAATCAACGAGAAGATCCGTTCCGGTAAAGCGGTGGTCTACACCGCCGAGGAAGTAATCGACCTCGTAAGATCCAATGGAGCGGAGAAGGCAGCGGAAGAAGTGGACGTCGTGACGACCGGGACTTTCGGAGCCATGTGTTCCTCTGGAGCGTTCGTCAACTTCGGACATTCGTCCCCTCCGATCCGTATGACAGACATCAGGCTGAACGATGTCCCCGTGGACGGAGGACTGGCCGCCGTGGACACCTACATCGGTGCGACTGCGCTCACCACCAATTCCAAAGGCGGCTACGGAGGCGCCCACGTCATCGAGGACCTCATTGCAGGGAAGAAGATCCATCTCCACGCCTGGGGTCCGGGTACGGACTGCTACGTCAGGAAGGACATCGACACCTACATCACACTCGACGACATCAACGACGCATACCTTTACAACCCCCGCAACTGCTATCAGAACTACTCGATAGCGACCAACACGTCCGACAGGACCATCTACACCTACATGGGAAAGCTCCTGCCCAGGATGAAGAACGCCACATACAGCTCCGCAGGACAGCTCTCACCGCTCCTGAACGACCCCCATCTCGAGACCATCGGTATGGGCACCAGGATCTTCCTCGGAGGAGGAGAGGGATACGTCGCATGGCCGGGCACACAGTTCAAGACCAATGTTGAGGAGGTCAACGGGGTCCCCGTCGCAGGGGCCAGGACACTCGCCCTCATCGGAGACATGAAGCAGATGGACGCCAAGTACGTCCGCGGACTGGACATCACCGGATACGGGATCTCCATGGCGGTCGGTATCGGGATTCCCATCCCAATCCTCAACAAGGAGATCATGGAGAGGTGCGCCATATCCGACGACCAGATCTTCGCGGACATGGTGGACTACAGCCAGCCGGTGGACAGACCGCCCATGGCCAGGTACAGCTACGCCCAGCTCAGGACAGGAAAGGTGGAGTACAACGGGAAGCACATCAGGACCTCGTCCATGTCATCCTACTCCGGAGCCAGGGACGTCGCCAACAGGCTCAAGGACTGGATCGAGCACGGGGAGTTCATGCTGAACAAACCCGCTGATGTGCCGTTCCCCAAGGAGAGGAAGCTCAACAAGCTCGAGGAGAGGAGGTGCTGATGATGACCGAGAAGAAGTTCAAGATCAATTTCACGGAATCCAACGTCCAGGATTCGGTAGCGTACATCCTCGTATCGGAGTTCGACCTCAGGCCCAACATCCTGAAGGCGGAGATCTCCGGCGACGGATCAGGAGTCATGATCCTCTCGCTTGTCGGCGACGAGGAGAAGCTGGTCAAGGCCGAGGAGAGGCTGGAGGAGGCCGGTTTCGACATCAAGGAGCTGGAGAAGCGCATCCACCGCGACGAGTGTCTCTGCTGGAATTGCGGAGCATGCACCTCGATCTGCCCCACCGGATGCATCAGCATGGATCCCAAGACCTTCCTCATCAACTTCGACGACAGCAAGTGCATCGCATGCGGCGCATGCCTGAACAGCTGCGCCGTCCACGCCCTCGGCCTGCACATATGAGGACGCGCTTCCAATACAAGGAGACCATCGTCAGCATTGTCTGCGAGGAACCCTTCGCGAAGGTCGCCGAACAGGCGATATTCGAGGCCAGGGACATCATCGAGAGAAAAGTAGCAGAGGACCCTTTCTTCAGGATCACCTACGAACCCTATCCAGCCAGTTCCGATGACGACACCCTCATCCAACGCATGTGCAATGCATCCGAGATCTCCGGCGTAGGCCCGTTCGCCGGAGTCGCCGGCGCCGTTGCCGTGCATGCGGTTGAAAGGACGAAGGAAGCGGGCGCCAGGGAGGCCATCGTGGAGAACGGCGGGGACATCGCGTTCCTTTCCGACCGTCAGGTCCCTGTGGGGCTGTTCGCGGACCACCCCGTCCTCAAGGACGTGGCCTTCATGGTATCGTCCGACGGCATCACCGGGATATGTTCTTCATCGGCAAAGATAGGACCTTCGGTATCGCTGGGCTCCAGCAATGTGTGCACCGTGTTCTCCGACGATGTCATCCTCGCAGATTGCTGCGCCACGGCGCTCGGGAACCTCGTGACCGACGAGGACTCCCTGTCGGAAGCCCTGGAGAAAGTAGGATCGCTCCAAGGGGTCAAAGGATGCATGGCCTGCATCGGCGGCAAGGTAGCGTTCTACGGAGACGTCCCTGAGATGGTCGAGGCCGATGTGCAGAGGATAATCTGAACCAGGATCGAGCGATTCAACTCTGATGGACCTCATCCGAAACAAATCTCGATACATTTTTCAACGTGTAGATTTACCGATGAACCGAGGTTACCAACATGGGAAAAATAGTAGCAGTGATCTCCAGTCCTAGGAAGGACGGGAACTCCGAGACCATCGTCAAAGCGATGGTCGACGCAGCAAAGGGCAAGGGACACGACGTCCAGGTCTTCAACGTCGCCACACTCAAGGACAGAAGGGGATGCATCGCATGCATGGGATGCAAGAAGGCAGGCAAGTGCGTACTGAAGGACGAGCTCACCCCCGTGCTCGATGCCATCAGGGAAGCGGACGGGGTCATCCTCTCCACGGCGGTCTACTTCGGACAGCCCACAGGACAGTACAGGCTCCTCGAGGACAGGTTCTTCAGCTTCATCGACGGATCGTTCACACCCAACATCCCTACGGGAAAGAAGGTCGCGGTCGTCGTCAGCGCAGGATCCGCCGGTGCGGACGAGCTTGCGGCGCAGATCGCCGGAAGGATGGTCTCGTACTTCAAGATGGAGCCCATCGGCAACATCACCATGGTGGACGGGAACAACCCGCACACCGCCGAACAGAACCCCCAGCTCCTCGCTCAGGCAGCTGAGATCGGATCCAAGTTCTGAACACCACTTACCGGCCCTCGGGCCGGGCATCTTCTCAAAGCAATACCGCGAATATGATCGCGGTGATGATGAAACCGACCACAGCACCCATCAGCAGCTGCATCGGAGTGTGCTTCTTCAGCACATAACGGCTCCAGACCACCGGCGGAAGGATCAGGAAGTATGCGAGGCCGACAGGCCAGAAGCATATTGCAAGACCCATCGAGGGACCGACCACTCCGCATGAATGGATGCTGATCTTCCAATAGGGCGTGATCAGCGTAATCACTCCGGTGACGACCGCGTAGCATATCATCAACACCGTCGCCAGCCATGGCGCGTTCAGAAGGAACAGAAGGACCACACCCACGACGTATCCCAGAACGCCTGCGATGAGGGGGAGCATCCTGTCCTCCTTGTTGACGACGTCCAGCTTGTCGGTGTTGTTGAACTTCTTGGAGAAGAACATGATGTTCACTATCGGGAGGATAGTAGCGGCGAAGATCGATGCCGCAGAGCAGATGATGCCGAACGTCGTGTCCTCGCACATCGTCATGCATATCGCAACGAAGGGAACTATCGCCAGGAACGGCGGCTGCCCAATGAGCGATACGATCTTGGCGACCTTCTCGGTGCGCGGCGATATATCGCCTTCGAATCTGTGCGTGGGATCATGCATGCTTCCTCACCTCCTCGAGAATGCGTTTGGTCTGCTCGCGGGTCTGCTCCGGCGTGCCGGAGTTGTCTATCTTGATCCATGAGTCAGTGATCATCCCCATGCGGCGGCGGGTCTTCTCAAGGCTTTCCGCCGTCTCAAACGTCTCCAGCTCCTCCCCCCTCTCGTAGATACGCTCCAGTGCGATCTTCGGGTCGATGTCCACGTAGATCTTGACATCGGGGATAGGAAGCACGAATTCGATTATCTTGTATATGGGCTTGCAAAGGGATTCGGGCATGTAGGCGGCGGCTAGGCTGTATCTGACAAATATGACGTCGTCGTACTCCTTGCCATGCTTCCTCTTGTATCTGAGGGAATGGAGCACGTCCAGGATGTAGAACAGTGTGGAGATCATGACTGCACCCTTGCCCTTCCTGCACAGGTATTTGGCAGAGGTCCTCCCATAAGAGGTCTCCGAATTGGGATGGGTGATCTCCAGCACCTTGCGGCCCTCCGCCATCAGCTGCTCCCTGAGGAAATCGGAAGACGTCGTCTTCCCGGAACCGTCCATGCCGTCGACCGCGTACCATGTCATGAGATCACAGTCCTAGGAGTATCATCACGCCGGTCACAGCGAGGCAGTTGACGATGTTGTCTATCCAGCCAGGGGAGAACGTCTCCGTCACCGCCACGACGCATCCGGCCACTATGCAGCACGCCCACAGGGGGATGCTTGCGACCAACGATATCCCGGTAAGATCGGGCAGAGGCATGTATCCCAGGAAGACCACCAGTATCATCGATACTATCGCCGTGGCCACGAAAACGGCCAGGGTACCCTCGACGGATTTGCCGTTGAAGGACTTGTGCTTCCCGAACCTCTTGCCGATTATGCTTCCGCAACCGTCACCCCAGGTCATGGCGACTATTCCGATGGATGCCGCCGTCCAGTGGTCGTTGAAGCAGAGCGCTACAAGGATGACGATGCTGACCACATACAGGAACAGGCCCTGCCTGTGGCCCATATCCTTGGAGATCTCCCCCAGGGACGACCTGGCTATGGCGTTGTCCTTGAGCATGGCGGCGAACAGGATTATCGCGAACGGTATCGCGAAGAAGGCCTCCATCACCCATGCGTGCTCGAACATCCACCAGATGAAGACGAAATTTCCTATCCCTATGTGGATGATCTTGCGTATGTCGAACCTGTCGGCGAAACCCTTGCGAACGAGCAGGGCGACCGCTAGGACGACAACAATCAGTATGTAGACCAGCACAAGGGCGACGATATCATTTGTCGAAATCTGGAAAATATCGCCCAAACCCATGTGCCACACCCAATTTTTACATGCCGTATGTAGTCTTAGAGATAAAGATAGCGTTCGACTATCCGTAGATTCCCGTAGCCAACAGAATTATAGACCTTATCCCATGGTACGGTCATGAACAAGTACCTTCGGCTGTTCAGGCTGAACAACGCACTCATAGGATCCGTGGCGATCCTGATAGCCGCCTTCATGGCTGCCGGGACCTCCATGGTCGACCATTGGGTGAACCTCGTCATAGGTTTCGCCGTAGTGTTCACCTTCATCGCCGGAGGCAATTCCCTTAACGACTACATCGATGTGGACATCGACCGCACTGCACATCCAGACCGCCCGGTGCCATCCGGGGAGATGACCCCGGTCCAGGCCAGGAACGTTGGCCTTGTGATGCTGGCATTGTCCGCGGTGCTGTCGCTCCTTACGATGGACGTGGCATGCATAGCGATCGTCATCATCGCCGTGATCCTGATGTTCCTGTACGAGGTCGCGCTCAAGCAGAGGGGATTCATAGGGAATCTCACCATTGCACTGCTCACCGGCATGGTGTTCCTGCTCGCAGGCGCACTTGTCGGGGATTGGACCGCGAACATCGCCGTCGGTGGGATGGCTGCGCTGGTCTCCGTCGGAAGGGAGATCTCCAAGGACATCGAGGACATGGAGTCCGACGTCGGCAGGAAGACCCTCCCCATGTCCATCGGGGTCAGGAACGCATCCATCGTCGCGGCCATATTCTACATCGCAGGCCCGATCCTCAGCTGGTACCCGATATACCTGGATCCGAACAACTACCTGTACTACTCGGTCATCCTGGCGGACATCACGTTCTTCTACTGCGCCTACAAGGTCTTCTCGGACCCCCATGCGGCGGAGAAGAAGGCCAAGATCGGTATGCTGTTCGGTCTGCTCGCATTCATCCTGAGCGCCGTGTACTACAGTTTCCTCGCGTGATAACGTGAAGCTGAAGAGCGACCCCTCCGTGCCGAGACCGATGGAGGTCTGGAACGCGAAGGTCGACTTCGACAACCTCACGGGAGCGAAGAACCGCCCGGTCATCGTGCTGGACAAGAAGGGGGACGACCTGATAGTATTCATGGTCACATCCCACGGCCACCATCCGGAGACGGATATCAAACTGGTCGATCCATATGAGGTGATGCTCGACAAGACGTCCACGGTCAGGACCGACCGCACGTTCAAGCTTTCCAAGAGCAGATTCAACTACAAGCTCGGGGACCTGACGCCCGACGACTGCGTGATGGTCGCGATGTTCTACGGCAGGGTCAGGAACGGGAAACGCCTGAAGAGCGCGTACGTCCGATCAGGAGTACAGCCTGATTACCTTGCCCATGTTGATCAGGTGGTCCGCCACCCTCTCGGAATCCGAGGTCATCGCAAGGAACTCCGAACCGACATCCAGGGTGCACACGCCTTCGTTGAGCCTCTTGACATGGTTCTCCGCCATCTCCTCGGTCACGACGTCTATGTTCTCCTCGATGTCGTACGCCTGCTCCAAAGCGGTCTCGTTGGATTCGCTGTATGCCTGCTCGATCTTGTCGTAGAGCTGATCGATCAGCCCCTCCATGACCATGGTCTCCTGGAGTGCGACCTCTGAGAACTTGAATCCGAGCTCATCCATCTTCTTGGCGTACTCCATGATGTTCTTGGAATAATCTCCTATGCGCTCCATGTCCGAGATGGTGTGGTACACCGTGGAGATGTATATCTGGTCCCTCTCGCTGAGCTTGTTCTCTGACAGCTTGACCAGGAACCTGGCGATCTCCTTGTTGAGGAAGTTCAGCTCCTATTCGTTGTTGCAGAATTCGTTCTCCTTCGAGAAGTCCATAGTGCGGATCATGTGGCATGCCTTGCGGTAGTTGTCCATGGCTATGACGGACATGTTGAGTACCTCTTTCATCACCTGCTGGACCGCAAGAGGCGGGGTCCTGAGCATGTACTCGTTCAGGAAGTGGAGCTTTGGAATGAACTCGGTCTCCTCGGGCTCCCCTTTGTCGGGGACCAGCCTGACGACGAGGTTGATCAGCTTGTTGGTCAGCGGGAGCATGATTATGACGGTCACCACGTTGAAGAACGTGTGGAACATGGCCAGCTGGGTGGACGGCGCTCCGGGGAACAGGGATTCGAAGAGACCCGAGTACTGGACCCCGAACGTTCCCATGACGAATCCGGCGATGACGAATATCACCACTCCGAACACGTTGAAGAGAAGATGTATGACGGATGTCCTCTTGGCGTTGAGCCCTCCGGAGAATCCGGCAATGATGGCGACGACACACGATCCGATGTTGGATCCCAATGTCAGATAGATACCCTGCTCGAGATTGATGAGCCCGGTGACCACCATGGTGATGGCCAACGTGGTCACGACCGACGAGCTCTGGACGAGCGCGGTCAGACCGATACCGATCAGCAGGAGAAGGATGATATTGTCTATCGAAGAGAGGAACTCGACGACCTCAGGCAGCTCCGCGAACTCCGACATGGAGGATGCCATCATGGTGAGTCCAACGAAAAGCAGACCGAAACCTGTGATGACACCGGCCCAGAGCTTGGTGGAATCATTCTTGGCGAAGGTCATCGCGAAGGCGCCGATACCGGCGAATGCGGAGAAGATGAGGGCAAGGGATATCGAATTGCCGCTGAACATACCGATGGCGGCAAGCTGGGCGGTTATCGTAGTACCGATGTTCGCTCCGTAGATGATCGTGGCCGCCAGAGGCAGGGCCATGATCCCCGCGTTGACGAATCCGATGACCATGACGGTCATGGCTCCGGAACTCTGGATGGCCGCCGTACCTACGGCACCGATACCGACACCATACAGTTTGCTCTTGGAAGCCTTCGTGAACATCTTCTTGAGACGTCCGCTGCTCATGGACTCCAAATTGGAACTCAGCATGATGCAGGCTGTAAGGAAAACCCCTATGCCTGCAAGTAGCGTCAAAATGGCTGATGCGATTACAAGATCGTCCAATTCAGAACTCCCCCAGACCTTTACCTTCCGTTCTGATTGCTCGTATTCTTTGATTATTAAAAAACCTTACAAGTGATGGCTGATGTGTGCTACCAGCGATATAGTTATTAGGCACCTGTCGTTCAGCACGGTATGGACATCTTAGAGCACGTGAAGAAGGACTATCTACTGGTCATCTCAGCGATCCTCGCGCTCGTGTCCCTTTTCATCGTGCCGTTCGACACCGTCCTCTCCTATGACTATCCGAGGATCGTCGAAACGATCTGCACGCTGCTGTTCTTCCTGCTCATCGTGGCCGGTCTGAAGGAGTGCAACGCTCTGAAGAAGGTCGCCCAGAGGATCGTCGGCAACCTGAAGAGCGCCACCGCCCTGTGCCTGGCACTGGTGCTGCTCCCGTTCTTCTGCGCCATGCTGTTCTCCAACGATGTGGCGTTGCTGACATTCGTCCCGCTGGCGATCACGATACTGAGGATGGCGAACATGGACCTCACCATGGTCGCGGTCATAATCCTGCAGACCGTGGCGGCCAACACCGGGAGCTATCTGACCCCGTTCGGGAACCCCCACAACCTCTACATGTACAACCTCAACGGATACTACGGATTCTCCCTGCTGGAGTACGAATCCGCACTGGTGCCGATCGTGGCCGTGGGGACGCTGGCTCTGATGGCGATGGTCCTGATCGTCCCCAAGCAGAAGCTGGATGTCAGCCTCGTGGAGGATGTGGAGATCAAGGACAGGCGCCTCCTGCCGTTCATCATGGCATTGTTCCTGCTAGCGATAGTGACCGTCCTCGACGTGGTGCCGTTCTACGTCACTCTGATAGTATTCGTCGTCGCATTCCTGATAATGATGCCACAGGTGTTCAGGAAGGTAGATTACAGCATCCTCTTCGTGTTCTTCTTCCTGTTCGTCTTCGCGAACGGGATGACCAACATAGAATCCATCCACGACGGGCTGATAGACCTCATGTCCCGGGATCCGATGCTGACCACTGTAATGGTGTCGCAGTTCGCCAACAATGTGCCCACAACGATCCTGCTCCAGCCTTTCACGGACGACTGGGCTGCCGTCCTGGTCGGTGCGGACATCGGCGGTTTCGGAACGCCGATAGCCTCGATGGCGAGCATAATCACCCTGAAGCTCTACCTTCAGGAGGAAAACTCCTCAGTCAGGAGGTACTTCAGGATATTCATCCCGATCAACCTCGCCATGCTGGCTGTGCTGATCCCGACGTACTATCTGTTCGTCTGAGGGGCCTCATCTTCTCTTGGGCTTGTACGCCTTGAGGTACTTCAGGACCTCCTCGTCCTTGTCGGTCCATTCGGGCGTGTATCCGCCCTTGATGTACTCGTTGTACCAGTCCTCGCACTGCTTCATGTACCCGGACATCTCCAATTTGGGCTTCACTATGACCTTGGTGTTGTCGGGGTTGGGCACCCACTGCTTGGGGCGGTCGTAGTCCGGTTCTTCCAAAAATCCCACGAGGAACACGATCCTGTCCAGGTTGGACAGCTCCGCGTACAGCGATGCCTGCAGCATGTAGCTCATGGGGACGTTGGTGTAGCCGCCGTCCTCGTCCTTCCACTTCTCCATGTCGTGGGAGGTCTTGATCTCCAGGATGGTGTCCCTTTTGCCGTCGACCTGGATGTAGCCGTCGACCAGTCCGCCGAAGACCTTCTCGTTGTGGAAGTGGTCGTATCCGCACTGCTCCTTGGGGACGGGCTCCTCCACACCGACCTTCTGCCCTTCTTCAAGGCACAATGCATCCCTGAGCAGGGAGGGCCTCTCGGCCAGATAATCCCTGAGGACCGGTTCGAGGATGTTTCCCGCGTCGATGTACTTGTTGGCCTTGTCTCCGGGGTACAGACCTGCGAGCTCGCAGGCGACCTTGAAGGGCGTCGAGAATTCGCTCATGCCGAGGATCGGGCCCACCTTGGTGCCCGTGATCTTCTTGAACCTGTAGATGTCGAAAATGACCGTCTTCTCTTCCTCGTCGATCTCGACGATGCTCGCCCTTCCGTCGAATGCCATGACGGGCGGATTCTGCCGCGGATTAAAGATACTTTGTCCGGGATACTCGGCGATGTTACGCACCGATGAAATACGCGGAGCGCCTCATGCGGTCCATGAGGAGCCTAGGCACGATGAGGATCGAGACGGAACGTCTCATGCTTCGCCGTTTCTACGAAGAGGATGCGGAGATGTTCTTCCGGAACTACGGCGCCGATCCGCTGGTGCACAGGTATGTGAGCTTCGCACCCTGCAAGACCATCGGAGGGACCAGACTGTTCATCCACAAGCACATGAGGATGTATCAATCCAATGACGATTTCTACGGCTGGGCCATCGTGCTTGACAGCATCCCGATAGGGTCGATAGGGCTGTTCGATGTTGATAGAGAATCCGAATCCGCTGAGATAGGCTACAGCCTCGGCAGCGCATGGTGGGGCAAGGGCTACGCCACGGAGGCGGTGGATGCCGTTCTGAGATTCGCCTTCGGGGAGATCGGATTGCACCGCGTACAGGCCACCTGCCATCCGGAGAACACCGCTTCCGAGAGGGTTCTGGAGAAATGCGGGATGGTCTTCGAGGGCATCATGAGGGAGGCTCAGCTGAACCCAGACGGCTCCCGCTCGGACCTGAAGCTCTATGCGGTTCTGGCCACGGATCGGAGACGATACTTCCTTCCGTTGTGGATGTCCTCGTACAGCCCTATGACGGAGACCATCTCCTCTTCCGACAGTTCCCCTTGCACGAACATCGTGTCGAACCAGGCATCGTCCGATATCACCCTGACGCCGGTGTCCTTGCAGCCGTTCCTGCGGTAGAAGTCCTGACGCCTTCTTCTGATATCGATGTCGGGCGCATCCTGGTCCAGTGGCTCCGTGACCAGGAACATCCTGTGTCCCTGGAACTCCGAACGGAGCATGTCAAGGATGCGCGATCCGTACCCCTTGCCGCGGATCTCCGGCCTCGTGGCGAAATAGATCAGAAAGATCCTGTCCCCGTCTATGAAGCCCATCGTGAAGCCGATGAAGACCCCTGATTCCTCGTACCTGTCCAGGAAAGCCCCGGACGACAGTGCGCGGGAGATGTTCTCCTGGGGGATCTTCTCTATGTCGCTGAAGGATGTCTCGTAGAGGCTGCGGACCTCGCCGTCCATCGACGGCATCCGGACCGTTTCCATCATTCCATCCCCAGCTGCCTGAGGAGCTCCTCGCGCTCCTGCTTGGTGATGTTCCTGTAGCGGCCTTCCTTGAGCTTCCCGAGCTCTATGTTCATGACCCTGACCCTCTTCAGCGTGACCACGTCATATCCGAAATACTCGCACATGCGGCGGATCTGCCTGTTCAGACCCTGCTTCAGGATTATCCTGAACTCGCATTCGCCTGTCATCTCGACGGTGCACTTCTTGGTCACCCTGCCGTCCAGGATCGGGACGCCGTTGGACATCCCCTTGATGAACGCTTTGGTCACAGGCCTGTCCACGGTGACGATGTACTCCTTCTCATGCTCCCCCCTGGAGCGCATGACCTGGTTGGCCAGCTCCCCGTTATTCGTCATGAGCAGGAGGCCCTGCGAATCCTTGTCAAGCCTGCCGATGGAGTATATCCTCTTCGGATAACCGATGAAATCGATGACGTTGTCCTTGTCCTCTGGGTTGGAGGTGCAGGTTATGCCCCTGGGCTTGTTGAAGGCGAGGATGATGTCCTCCTCTTCCTTCTCGATCCTCTTGCCGTTCACTGCTACGATGTCGTCCTCGAACACCCTGTCCCCGACCACTGCCCGCTTCCCGTTGATTGTTACTTTACCTTCCTCGATCAGCCTGTCGGCCGCACGGCGGGAGGCCACACCGGCCTCGCTGATGTACTTGTTCAGACGGGTGCCTTCGGACAATCGGATCAGTCCCTTACTGTGGCCTCTGCGGACTGGATGCACTTGGTGAGGACGCTGTAGGCGTTGATCATGTCATCCTCGCCGACGATGAAGATTGTGTCGGTGTGGCAGCTGACCGTCTCCTCGATGTTTATGCCTGCATCCGAGAGGTTGGTGATCAGGTACGCGATGACTCCGCTGGTGTCCACGATCTTCTCGGGGGACTTCACGGCGATCTCCACGAGGTTCTCCCTAACCTTGATGATGTTGAACCTGCCGACCGTGTCGGTGATCCTGTCCTTGAGCATGCGGTCCGCGATGATCGTGACCGCCGAAGCGGACTGGACGCACTGCATGATGGAGTTCTCGTTCCAGAGGTCCTTGAAGAGGTTGTCCATCTTGTGCAGGACAGACCAGTCGTTCTTCGCGGTGACGATGCAGGTCTTGGTCCTCATCTCGAGCCTGCTGTCCTTGAGGATCCTGAGGATGTTCAGCTCATGGTCGGTGGTGACGTTGAGCTTGGACGCGTAGCGGCGGCATGCGATCATCACGGCCTCCTCGTTGTCGACATTGATGTCCTTCATGATCATCCTCGCCAGGGAGGAGTAGTTGATGAGTCCTTTCGCGACGCAGTCCTTGATGCTGGGATGCGCGTCGATGTACATCCTTGTCTTCTCCGCAAGACTCTCCTTCATCTCGCTCTTTGCCATGGCATAAGGATATGCCGACATAGTATATTATGTCTGTTTTGCGACAATACATAATCAGTATGTGTTCGAATGCAGACAGTATGTCACCGAATAAGATGACATGTCACTGCTCGGACTATGTATCGGATGCCATACCGTCCGCACTACCCGGCACTTATCCTTTATATCGTGTGTGCAATTGAGGGGCGGTTTCGAAAATGTCGAAGATCTGCATCAATATCGCTTGGCCGTATGCGAACGGCCCAATACATCTCGGACACGTTGCGGGATCCCTCCTGCCTCCGGACATATTCAGGAGATACAACCTCCTCCTCGGCAACGAGGTCCTCATGGTCGGCGGTTCCGACCAGCACGGTACCCCGATCACCATCTCCGCTGAGAAATGCGGTATGACCCCCGAGGAATATGCGGACAAGTACCACGAGATCAACAAGAAGGCGATCGAGGATCTGAACATTCACTACTTCTTCAACAAGACACACTGCCCCACCCACTTCGAGGTCACGCAGTGCATCTTCAACAAGCTGAGGGAGAACGGGTACGTGTACGTCAAGGAGACGGACCAGTACTTCTGTCCCAAGTGCGACCGCTTCCTCCCCGACAGGTACGTCGAGGGGGTGTGTCCCAAATGCGGAGCGGAGAAGACCCGTTCCGACCAGTGCGACAGCTGCGGCACCACTTTCGAACCCGGGGACCTCAAGGAGCCCTACTGCACGCTGTGCGGATCCACGCCCGAGGTCAGGCCCTCCAAGCACTTCTTCCTCAAGCTGAGCGCGTTCACAGACAGACTCATCGACTACGTCAAGGACAAGGACTACTGGAGATCCAACGTCAAGACGTTCACGCAGAACTGGCTCCAGGACGAGGGCCTCACGGACAGGGCCATCACCAGGGACATGTCCTGGGGAGTGCCCATACCCGTGGAAGGCTGGGACGACAAGGTCATCTACGTCTGGTTCGAGGCCGTCATCGGATACCTTTCCGCATCCATCGAGTACTCCAGGCAGATCGGCCAGCCTGACTACTGGAAGGAGTTCTGGAAGAACCCCGAGTGCAAGCACTACTACTTCATCGGGAAGGACAACATCCCGTTCCACTCGATCATCTGGCCCGCCATACTCATGGGAGTGGGCGGACTGGAGCTGCCGTACGACATCCCCGCCAACGAGTACCTCATGATCGGCGGAGGCAAGCTCTCCAAGAGCAGGGGCGGGGCGATCGACATCCCCTCGGTGCTGCAGAAGTACGATGCAGACGTCATCAGATACTACCTGTCCGCGGTCATGCCGGACACCCACGATTCCGAGTTCACCTGGGAGGACTTCCAGACCAAGGTCAACACCGAGCTGGTGGCCAACCTGGGCAACTTCTTCCACAGGTCCCTGGACTTCTCCAAGAAGAACTTCGGCACCGTCCCCGCCGGAGAGGACGACCCCGAGGTCACCAAGGCGATAGAGGAGGCCCTCGCCGAGTACAGGGCATGCCTCGACCGCTGCGACTTCAAGAAGGGTCTGAAGGCGGTCATGAACCTGTCCTCCTTCGGCAACAAGTACTTCAACGACGCGGCGCCCTGGAAACTGGTGAAAGAGGACAAGGACGCCTGCGGAAAGGTCATCTACAACGTCCTGAGGATCGTGCAGGCGCTGGCCGTCCTCGCATGGCCCTACGTGCCTGCAGCGACGGAGAAGGTCTGGGGATTCCTAGGCAACGCCGGCACCGTCCAGGACGCCGGACTGGATGCGGCATGCAAGGCCCCTGCCGTCGGACAGACCCTCAACGACTCTGTCCCCGTGTTCAAGAAGCTGAACATCCCCGAACTCAAGGAGGCCAAGAAGGAGAAGGAGCAGCCCCAGCAGCCCGCCAACTTCACCGGCCCGTTCGCGGACTTCAGGAAGCTGGACATCCGCGTCGGCACGATCGTGTCCGTGGAGGACCACCCCGAGGCAGAGAAGCTGTATGTGCTGAAGGTGAACCTCGGAGAGGAGGAGCCCAGGCAGCTGGTCACCAACATCAAATCCATCTTCCCCAAGGACTACATGATGGGAAGGAGGCTGCTCGTCATCTCCAACCTCAAGAAGGCCAAGTTCCGCGGAGTGGAATCCTTCGGAATGCTCATGGCCGCGGACGACGAGGGTGTGGGAGGCGACCACCTCGCACTGCTGAAGCCCAACATCGACGTGCCCGACGGAACGAAGCTGAACTGCGGAATGGAGAACTCGTCCTCCAGGATCGAGCTGAAGCAATTCGAGGCCGTTACGATCAAGGTGTCGTCCATCAAGGACGGGAAGTTCATGGGCAAGGACATCAAACTGCCCGCCAACGCCCCCAGGATGGTCACGGCCATCGTCGACGGGGACAATGTCATCCCGTTCGGGGACGGCAAGGACTGCGTCATCACGGTCGATGACGATTCCGGCATCCTTGACGGAGCAGACGTGAGATGAAGGCCGACCTTCATGTCCACACGATGTTCTCCCTCGACGGAAAGACTACGATGGAGCAGCTTGTAGAATCGGCCAAGGCGCACGGCGTCGGATGCATCGCCGTCACGGACCATAACGAGTTCAAGGCCTACGAACTGCTAAAGGACAACAAGGACGTCATAATCATACCTGCGGAGGAGGTCTCCTCGAAGGAGGGGCACATTGTCGCCCTGGGCATCGACAGGCTCATCCCCCGTGGGCTCTCCATCCAGGAGACCATCGACAGGATCCATGAGGCCGGCGGGTACGCTTTCGCCGCCCATCCCTACAGATGGTGGTCCGGCCTGGGTGAGGAGAACACCCTGGCCTACCCGTTCGACGGGATCGAGGCCAGGAACGGCCGTTCGATCCCTTCCGCCAACAGGAAGTCGGAGGAGCTGGCCAAGAGGATCGGGAAGCCGGTCTCGGCAGGATCCGATGCGCACATCCCCCGGCTCATCGGCGACGGTTACGTGGAGATACCGGACTCCGTGTCCAACTGGCAGGAGGCCGTGGAGGCCATAATGTCTGGCAACATCATGGGGGTCCACAGCAACAGCCGCAACTTCATCGGCACGCTGAGATACGGGTTCAAGTCCATCGGCGAATGGATGTTCCGCGGTTTCCACAAGATGTGACCATCTGTATAGATCGCCATTTCATCAACGGTCGGTTCTTTATCGTTAGGTTCGTCATGTTGGATATTAATGAGATATTAAGGACAGCGTCTTGTTTTTGTTTCCAACATTTTAAGGATAGCGTAACTTTCTTCCATAATTGAAAAACTCGTTTATCTTAAGTTGAAAAAGTGGTCCTTGTTCAGAAAAGGACATTTTCGATATTTTAAATCGAGTGCCATATTGAGAGCATTCGCTAGGATGTAGAGGAAAACCGATGCTGTATCGGCCGTTTCTGAGGATGATTTTCAT
>JAEEGL013978321.1_pt1 | contig 74836 bp, 77 predicted proteins | sample 9134231 | NCBI WGS metagenome assembly JAEEGL01 (sample SAMN16246548, study PRJNA631951) | gut metagenome | biome: gut microbiome; feature: rumen; material: fiber-attached | host: Bos | place: Iran: Karaj | collected 2018-10 | reverse complement strand
CGTAGGGTGTCGCTCCACCGCTCCTTCAAGCCAGCGATTAAGCGGTCCCGTCGGCACGCGCTTATTCCACTTTGCATAGGTGGCAAAGACGGTTTTCATCAATCTATCCAGCCCATACCCGTCTTTAGCCGAGATATTGACGGTGGGAATACCTCTGACCTGCCTTAGCGAAGTTTGCAGTTTATCACTAAGCCGCTCCATAGACTCGGCTTTATCCTTGGCGATATCCCATTTGTTGACGGCGATGACCAAAGCGCGCCCTTCTTTAATGACTTCTGCGGCAATAGTAAGGTCCTGCTTTTCCAAAACGGCATCCGCGTCCAGCACCAAAATCACGACTTGAGCCAAAAAGGCCGAGCGCTTGGTATCCGCCGCCGCCAGCTTTTCCAAATCGTCCTGCCGCTTGCTTTGCCGCCTTAATCCGGCAGTATCGACCAGCTCAAGCTCTTTGCCTTCATAGGAAAAAGGAATGCTGATGGCGTCGCGCGTAATGCCCGCAATCGGACCCGTCAAGACCCTCGCCTCGCCCAAAAGCCTATTAACCAAAGTTGACTTTCCGACATTAGGTCGCCCGACAATCGCGATTTTAATTTGCTTTTCTTCCGGCTCGGCGGCAAAGGCAGCCTCTTCCCCTTCAGGCACTTCTTGCCCCTCCTTCGCCGCCAGCTCTTTTTTCTTTTGCTGGCGCCTGGAAAGTCTCGCACCTTCCACCGGCTCAATATATTCTTTAAGCCGCAAATAAAGCCCGTCCATACCCTCGCCGTGTTCCGCCGATATGGGCAAAGGCTCCGCTATCCCGAGCCCGTAACCTTCGGCAAGCCCGTCCAGCCCCGCTTTTCCTTCGCTTTTATTGGCAAGCAAAAGCGTCGGCTTGTTCTTCCTTCGCAAAAAGGCGGCAAGCTTCTTATCCTGCGGAGTAATTCCTGCTTTAGAATCAATCATATACAAAAGCACATCGGCTTCATCGATAGCAATTTCCGTCTGTTCCCACATAGCCTTGGCGAGCTCGCCGGTCTCCTCAAGCCCCGCGGTATCCACCAGCTTAAAGGCTAAATCAAACAGCTTGCCCATACCCTCGCGGCGATCGCGTGTCACGCCCGCGCGGTCATGCACGATGGCCTTTTTCCTGCCGATAAGGCGGTTGAAAAGCGTGGATTTTCCGACATTGGTTCGCCCTATGATTGCAACTGTTTTCATTAGCGAAACGCCTTTAACCTGCCATCGTCACCCAAAAGCACCAAAGTCGCATCTGCCACGACCGGAGAAATGGAAAACCCTTCCGCCACTTTTGCCGACGACATAATTTCCCCGTTTATGGGGTTAATCTCAACCAAAGAGCCGTCCGAGCCCGTGATTAGCAGCCTCTCTCCGGCAAGCACGGGACCATACCAACTTATGCGCCCTTCTTTATCCTCTTCGTCCTTCCATAGGTTAAGCGGCGTAATCCACAGGATTTTGCCCGTCTTTTGTTCTATTGCCATAGCCTCGCCGGTATTCGCGACCATGAAGAGGAAATCCCCCGCGCCCCAAGGCTGGCTATCCGAGCCGAACCCTTTTTCCCAAGCGCGTTCGCCGGTCTTTACGGAAATCGCCGCAGTCACATCGCCGCCGGAAGATGCGAACATCATATCATCGCTAAGGACGACCCGCCCCTTTATCGCGGACAAGCCGGTGATAAAGCTGCCCTGCCGCACGGGCACCAGCGCATCTGAGAAAATCGGCACGCCGTTTTCGGCTTTAAAGGCGAAAATCTCACCCGAAGAAAATGCCGCAACGACGACTTTTCCACCCGCGGCGGGCGCAGGCGAACCGAGGAAAGTCGTGCTTTCGGCCACCGCATCATAATCCCAAGCCTTCTCACCCGTCTCCAAATCAAACGCCGTGATACGATTATCAAGAGAGACTATGAACAGCTTGCCTTCATAAACGGTCGGCGCCGAGCGCAAAGGGGATAAAAGGTTCTTTTCCCACAACACCTCGCCCGTCTCGGCCAAAAGCGCATACAGGCGCCCCGAGCCGGTAGTCGCAAACACCTTTTCGTCTGCATAAGCAAGCCCTGCCCCGCCAAGAGTATCATTATCATCACCTGCTAAAAGCGACTTGCTCCAAACCTCTGCACCTGTTTCCAAATCAAAAGCGGAAAGCTCCCCTTCGGAATCTATGACAAAGACTTTCTTCTCGGCGATAATCGGCTCGGCAAGGATAAAGTTTTCGTCCGAGGCCCCTTCACCGATACTTACATCCCATAAAAGTTTTGGCGCGATTTCCAGCTCTAAATGCTCCATCAGGTGCTTGGAATTGCCGCCCGCTTGCTCCCACGATAGGGTATAGACGGGCTCGGGAAGGACGATTTTGACTTCGTCCGCGCCTTCATCGGCGGTAAGAGCCGTATCATGCGCAAGGACGGACAGGCGCTCGCCCTCGGCTTTCGGCTTGCCGGAGCTACCAAACCACGAACACCCCGCAAGCATAAGCAAAAGCACTGCCACCGGCAAAACCACCGCCGCCAAGACCACCCAAGACTTTATAAAACGCTTTATTTTTGCCATATTACTTTCACCAAAATCTATTTAGGCAAAGCCGCCAACATCTCGCCTGCGATATTTTTCCACGCAGAGCCTTCTGCCGCCAAGGGCGAAAGGAGCTTTTTCACCTCGGCATAATCGGGCTTATCTGCGTCCATAAGCCTTTGCGCGATAGCCACCGTTGCGACATTACGCGCCGGCTCGGAAAAGTCCTTTGTGCCGCGGATTTCGTATAGCAAAGCCATAGCTTCCTCGCTCTGGCCTTCTTTTTCCAAAAGCGAAACGGAGCGAAGGGCGGCAAGCTCTGCATATCCGGTCGCACGGTCTTTCATCACGGCTTCCAAATCCACTCTGGCAGAGGTTACATCACCCGCCACCGCGGCATTAAGCGCTCTTGTAAAAGCTATGCTGTCCTGCGCCGAAACTTCCTGTTTATAGTATTTTATACCTTCAAAGACAAAGGCTCCCAATAAGGCAAGTATCGCCGCGCTGATAACATAAAAGCGATACTTTTTCCATAAAGCTTTAAGCTCATCGTTGCGAACTTCCTCGTCCACTTCTCTTAAAAGCGCGCGTCTTTGCAGTTCCTCTAAATCATCTGCCACTTTATTAACTCCCAAAATAAATAGTTATAGCCTCTTATACATCAAGCCCTTTCTAATTCCTAGCAAATTTTGCACCCCCGCACCAACCTTAACCCTTAACCCGTAACCCCTTCTATCACCGTATCCAAAACCAACCTTCCCGCTAAAGTCGGATAAACTCTGCCGTTTTCAAACGCAAGCAGCCCTTCTTCGGCATACTCCCGCGCCTTTATGGTATTAACCAAGCTCAAGTCCACCCCTTCCTTTGTCCTAAGCCCCATAAGCACCTGTTCCTCGCGCTTTTCCTCTGCGGTCAAAAGAACCACTTCGGCATTTTTATCCTTTGCTTTCAACCAGTTAAAAGGCGCCCGCACCTGTTCGGTCGCATAAAGTTCCCCGCCTTTAAGCCGCACTCGCCCGTGCGCCGAAGGACCTATGCCGATATATTCCCCATAGCGCCAATAGGTAAGATTATGGCGGCTTTGCGCCCCTTTTCGCGCGTAGTTTGATATTTCATACCAAGGAATACCTGCCGCCCTCATCATCTCGTCCGTCAGCTCATATAAGTTTGCCGCTTCGTCCTCGGCAATCGGCTCTAGACCTTGCTTATAAAAGACACTGGGGGGCTCTATCGCCAGCTGATACAAGGACATGTGAGGCGCCTTAAACGAAAGCGCAAACGCAAGCTGCTGCCGCCATTTTTCGGCGGTATGCTCGGGATAAGCATAAATCATGTCAAACGAAGCATTGGCAAAGACTTTCAGCGTATTTTCAAGCGCCGCCAGCGCCTCTTTGCCGTTATGCCGCCGCCCCAAAAACCTGAGCACTTCATCGTCAAAGGCCTGCACGCCCAAAGAAAAGCGGTTAATCCCCGCGGCTTTCCAAGCTTTTAGCTTTGCCAAAGTAACCGATGACGGATTCCCTTCCATGGTAATTTCGGCATTATCCTCTACAAAGTAATTACATTGTATATACGAAAGTATAGCTTCAAAAAATCCCGCAGGCAGCAAAGACGGCGTTCCTCCGCCGAAATAAACGGATTGCACTCGTCGCCCTTTTGTAAACGGCGCATAAAAATCAAAAGCTTTTTTGTATTCCTCAAGCCACAGGCTAAAGTCCATATCTTCCGGTATTTTTTCGCTCATAAAGTCACAATAGGGACATTTAGACGCGCAAAACCCGAAATGAACATAAATGGCCAAAGACTCTTTTGCAGGAGTTTTTTCTTTCCTTTCCGCGTTTTTTAAAAGCATTCTGCGATGAACTTTTTAAATGCCATAGCGCGGTGAGATATTTTGTTTTTCACCTCATCGGGCAGCACGCCAAAGGTATCCTTATACCCTTCCGGCACGAAAAAAGGATCATAGCCGAAGCCGTTTTCACCTTTGGGTGGCCATACAAGATGCCCGTTAACTCTGCCTTCAAAGGCGCATGTTTCCTGATTGGGCAGAGCCAAAACCAAAACGCAGGTAAACCGCGCACGCAAATCATTTTTTGCCAACGCGTCATCATAAAGGGACTTCATCGCCCGCATATAATCACCGTCTATGGCAAAGCGCGCCGAGTAAATCCCAGGGTTTCCGCCCAAAGCTTCCACCTCTAAGCCGGAATCATCTGCCAAAGTCGGCAGCCCTGTCGCCAGCGCACCTGCTTTTGCCTTCTTCGCGGCATTCTCCGCAAAGGAAAGTCCGTCCTCTACGACATCGGGAAAATCTACATCATTAGCGGACAAAACCTCGGTCCCATAAGGCGCAAGCATTAAGGAAAGCTCCTTAGCCTTACCTTTGTTTTTTGTCGCTAAAAGTATTTTTCTGGAATCAAAATCCTCTAAAGAAAAAACCATCTTTACCCTCTTTCCTTCTTAAGTCCGCCTTAAAGTCAAAGTTCTTGAGGGCTTCTCGTCACTTTCGTCTTTTTCGTCATTTTCATTACCTTCGCCGTCATCAAGAATCACTTCTTCCTCGGTAATTTCTTCCACCTCCAAAACATCATCGTCCTCACCGTCTCCGGTTTCTTCTCTTCCCATATCATCAAACGCCGTCGCCGGAGTAAGCAGAGCCGCCGCCTGCGCCTCGCGCTCCGCCGCCCGTTCCGCGGCCCTTTGCGCGGCAGCTTCCGCCTCGCGTTCGTCCTCTCTTTCCTTGCGGTTAATTTTCAAGACACGCCGCTGCAGCCGCGCCAATTCCTCGGTCCCTTTAAACGCCAAATCCAAAAGCCTGTCCAGCTCCTCGCGGGTAAAAGGCATTCTTTCCGCCGTGCCTTGAATCTCAACGATTCTGCCGTCACCGGTAATACAGAAGTTGGCGTCCGTCTCGGCGTTACTGTCTTCCATATAGTCCAAATCCAGAATGGGCCGCCCCTCGTAAAATCCTGCCGACACCGCGGATATTGTCGAGATAAGCGGGATTTTCTTTAAGATTCCCGCTCTCTCCATGCGCGCCAAAGCAAGATAAAGAGCGCAAAAGCCGCCGGTAATAGCCGCCGTTCTGGTTCCGCCGTCCGCTTGAATAACATCGCAATCCACCTTAATCGCGATATCGGGTATCTTCTTCAAATCCACACACGCCCGCAGGCACCGCCCGATAAGCCTTTGTATTTCCTGAGTTCTGCCGGTTTGAAAGCCCCTTGCCGCCTCACGCTCCATGCGTTCCTCGGTCGAGCGGGGCAACATTCCGTATTCGGCAGAAATCCAGCCCTGCTTCGCACCTTTAAGCCACATCGGCAGCTTATCTTCCAAGGAAGCGACGCACATCACCTTTGTATCGCCGAAGCAGGCCAAACACGAGCCTTCCCCGTATTTGCAGGCATTTACTTCCAAAGTAACCTTGCGCATTTCGTTATTTAATCTTTTTGTTGCTCTCATTATTTCCAGTCCTTTTCTAAGGTTTTCGTTAAATTATTTGCATGTAAATTATTTGAATGTATAGGTTGACTATTTTCTATCCCAAACTTATCTAATAGTAAACTTGAATCTTGTTTTAATGGAGCAAACAATGAAAAAAGAGCAAAAGCAATCCACCCCCGCCGCAACAGACACGGAAAGCATAGAACAAGCAGCCTCTGACGCCGAACTGGCCGCCCTTGACGCGCCTGACAATATTGATTCCTGCCTTGAAATCATCAAAGCGCTGGAAAAGGAAAAAAACGAACTTAAAGAGAGCTATCTTCGCGCGGCGGCAGATATGGAAAACTTAAGAAAACGCACGGCGATAGAGCTTGAAAAGACCAGCCGCTTTGCCATAACGAAGTTCGCCAAGGACCTTTTGTCCGTAGCCGATAATCTTTCGCGCGCGCTGGATACCCTTAACAAAGAGGAAAACCAAACCCACTCCGAAGCGATAAAAAACCTGATTGCCGGCATCGAGCTTACGCAAAAGGAACTGACCTCGGCGTTTGAGAAAAACGGCATTCATAAACAGGAAAGCAAGGGCAAAATCTTTGACCCGCAAAAGGACAAAGTCGTGCAGGAGCGCGAGGATAAATCCGTCCCCGCAGGCACTGTGCTTGAGGAATGGCAACCCGCCTATATGATAGGCGACCGTATCCTGCGCGAAGCCGTCGTCGTCGTCGCGAAAAACTAATTCCTGCCGAAAAAGCTAGGCTTTACCGGACTTTTTGACAGGGTTTCTTTTCTTTGCCGTCGCCTTTTTCGCTTTCTTTTTTGCCGGCTTTTTTGCTTTTTCTTCCTTGACCGATGCCGCGGCAACTTCCTTTCCCGTAGCAAGCAAAGCCTCCTTTACGGTCCCTTTCTTTTTAAGATTCTTAAAAAAGCCGGAATAAAAGGCTTTCTGCTCCTGATACCCCGCTTTAGCTTCTTTAAAAAGTCCCGAGGTTATCTCGCGAATAGTGGGCTGCTTCTCGCCCCAACTGCTCATACGATAAAGCTCATAAACCGTAAACACCGCCCCAAGCGCCAGCAAAAACTCCGAGCGAGTATTGATAAGCGCCAATAACGCTATCATCAAAAGCACCAGATTCGAGCGGAAAACAAACCTTCTGAGCCCCGCAACAATCGCCCCGCTTTGCGCAATTCTAATCGCGAACGGTTGATAATTCTTTGATTTGAAAAGATATTTTTTGATAAAGGAGTATCCCGTCTCGCCCAAGAAATACATCGGCAGGATAAGCGCGAACGCCCACATTCCCGAAGCGGCGGCCTTCATCAACAGCCACCCGAGCACCAGTGCCACGGGAATAACTGCCGCGTTTGTCATCTTTGGCCACACTACAGTCTTGCTCCAATTCCTGAAGCCCGCGATTGCCACACCCAAAGACCCTGCGATAACCCCGACGGCGCCTAATTCGTCCTTACCCATATACGCGAGGAAAATCGCGCCTATAAACACGGCAAAGGCAATAAACGAGCCTTCGGAAACGGCTATCTCGGACACTTCCTTCATTTTCACAAAGGAGTAAATGAGCCACATCCAAACAAGCACCGCGGAGATAATGGCAAGAAGTGCGGGCACGGGCAAATCCCCGAAATCCGCCTCGGCAGGCAAGAACAAAAAGCTAAAAAGCATAACTGCCCCGACAAATCCCGCCCTTATTTTCTGCGCCTTTTTCGTCTTTGGCGCAAAGTATTCCCACAGCATCAGGAACACGGACGAGGACAAAACGACTGTCACCTCAACATCGCTTGCCTGCCCGAGATTTACCCCGAACAACAGCGACACAAGCGCCAAAATCACGAACGCCGGCACGATTATCGCCCCCGCGCAATCGGGAAGGGGCTTGCCGCGCTTTGCCGCATACACCAAAGCTCCGACCGTCGCCATATTCGTCACAAAGAAAAATCCCAGCCACACAAAGGCAAGCACATTAAAATCAACGGATGTCATTTATTCTTTCTCCTTTTAAAAAAGTCGTTTAGTATGAGCATAACTTACTTTTTCCAAAGGACAAATGCAAATGCTAAGAATTGTGTTTTTTTACATTTTGCCTTTTATCTTACCCACGGTTTTATACCTGCTTTGGGCAAGGCATTCGGGCAAGAAGGACTTTCCTTTGGCGCCTTTGCTCATCGCCGGCGCGGTTTTGCTGGGCATCAGCGCCGAAGCCTTTGCTTTATGGGACAGGTCCCCTGCCTTTTCTCACTATGAGGCGCCGAAGTTTAAGGACGGATTGATAATCCCCGCCCAAGTTGGAAATAAGACCAAATGAGCTCGCTTTCGCTAAAAAGCCTTGCCTCTCCCGCCGCGCGCCGTATTTTTAAAGCTCTTTCGGGCAAGGCCATGTTTGTGGGAGGCGCGGTCCGCGACCTTTTGTCGGGCAGTTTTTCTTCCGCCACCGACATAGACATTGCGACTCCTTTCACCCCCGACGAGATTATAAAAAGGCTTGAAGCTGCGGGAATAAAGGCTATTCCGACGGGCTACAAACATGGCACGATTACCGCACTTATAAAAGGCAAGACCTTTGAAATAACCTCGCTGCGCCAAGATATAAAGACCGACGGGCGCAAGGCGGTTGTCTCTTACGGCACCGACTATGTCCAAGACGCCCGCCGCCGCGACTTCACCATAAACGCACTTTACGCCGATTTAAAAGGCACCCTTTTTGACCCTTTAGGCACGGGACGAAGGGACTTATCCCGCCACCGTTTGCGCTTTATCGGCGACCCCGAGACTCGCATTAAAGAAGACCACCTTCGCATCTTGCGCTTTTTTCGCTTTTTAATCTGCCTTGGCTGGAGCGCCCCCGACAAATCCGCGCTTGCCGCCATAAAAAAGTCCGCGCCCTTAATCCCGAAGCTTTCCAACGAGCGTATAAAAAGCGAGCTTTTTAAAATACTTTCCGCGCCCGCACCCTTTGCCGCCCTTAAGCTTATGCACAAAGCCAAAGTGCTGCAAAACATCGACCCCTCACTTACGAATCTGTCAAGATATAGGAAAGCCACCGCTTTCGCCGCACTCTTAAGCGTTCCCGTTTCTCCCGTCTTTGCCCTTTTTAGCTTAAGCAGGAACGCCGACCCCGTCGCCTTTAAAAAGCGCCTGGTGCTTTCCAACGCCGAATATGACGAGCTTTACTTCCTTTCGTCCTGTCACAGGAAAGCCTTTGCCGCCATTCGTAAAAAAGGGGTAAAAGTCGCCGCTTTCACCTATGGGGTGCCGCTTTGCCTTGCCGCCTTTTGCCTTGGCGGAGGCCTTGCTCGCGACTTTAAGCCGAGCAAAGAAAACACCAAAGTTATAAACGAGCTTAAACGCTTTACCCCGCCTTCTTTTCCGCTTACGGGCAAAGACCTGCTGGCGCTGGGCATAAAGCCGGACAAGAATATGGGCATCTTACTGGACCGCCTTAAACAACAGTGGCTTAAATCGGACTTTTCCCTTTCCAAGCGCGAATTGCTTGTAAGTTTGAAAAAAACATCTTATCCTAACAAAGGAAGGTAGGCACAAACGATGATTTTAAACCGAAGCACCAAGCAAGAACGCTCCTCGCAATTGGGGCGCACCATGATTGAAACTCTTATGGTTTTAGCGATTTACGGCCTTTTGGCGACCGGCGTTTACGGGCTTATCTCGCTTGCCCGCCAATCCCACCAAAACTCTGCCGCCGTCTTGGAAATCCTAAACATGACCGACGGTATCCGCGACCTTTACAAATTGCGCGACAGCAACATCACCGTTTCCTCGGATTTTGAGATGAAATATGCGATGAGCGAAGGAATAATAAAGTCCTCGGACAGCGGTTGCCTCGGCTCTGACCCGACCTCTAACGCCTGCAATCCCGCGCACGCCATCTCGCCGATAAGCAGCGGCATAACCCTTTCTTCCTACCGCGTATGGATGGGCAGCGGCGAAAGCTATGGCGATGTTTGCGGGGAAGAGGAAGTAACCGGTTGCAAAGGCGTTTTTGAAATAACTCTGACCAACATCACCGAGGGACAATGCGGCGAGCTTATCTCTGCCGACTGGGGCGAATACATTTTCAAAATCCAAGGGCAAATCGTGAAGAAAGCCTTAAACTATCCTTTCCGCAAGATTGACGCTTTGGCGCTGTGCCGACCGGACGAAAGCTCCGGCGAAATTAACCTGAGCCTGGCATTCTTTTAAAAGGAAATAGGAAAAGGGAAAGGAAAAGGAAAAGGGAAAGAGGAAGACAAAAACATGCAAGAAAAACCAAGCTTTAATTCGCAATCGGGGCGCACTCTTTTTGAAATGCTGGCGGTGATTGCCATTTTAGGGATTATTGCCGGCGGCGTTTTCACCATGGCGCATCAAGCTTTTGTAAAAAGGGACATCAATCATGTCTTGGAAAAAGTGCAACTTTATGTTGATAACATCAAGCAGGCCCTTTCGTGGGTAGGCACCTATAACTTCAGCGCCTCGTCAACTCCGGAAGCCCCTCTTGACGCGTTGACGCAAATGAAGACCGTCTGCTCCGACATTTCCTGCTACTTAAGAGAAGAAAAGATTATCCGTGAAATTGACGGCAGCGGGAAAGTTTATGTCGGCGGCACGGTAATTACTTTTGAATCCGGCGCTTTGCCCGATAACATCAAAGGCACTTTCTCCATCGTGATAAATGGCGCCAAAACTCCGCTTTGCGTGGCGCTTTTAACCAACGACTGGGGCGAAGACCTTTACGACTGGAGCGCGACCTTATCCGAAGCGGGACAAGATTCCTTCCACCAGCCCGGAGCTCTTTCCCTGCCGCCATTACCCATATCGGAAGCGGTAAGCTCTTGCTCCCCCGGCTCGTCCTACACCGTGAAGCTGAAGTTTAAGTAACTGCCCGCGGCAAAACAGGTTGAAGCTAAAAAAGGATAAAAGGAAAAAGATAATTTAAGAAAGAAAAGAAAGGAAAGGAAAAACAAAATGAAAAACAATGCAGACGGTTTTACTTTTCTGGAATTGCTTGCTTACATGGCGATTTACGGCACGGTGAGCGTCGCCATAATCAGCGGCATTTCCTTTATGCTTCGCGAATCCAACATTAAAAAGGACATTGCCGAGCTTCTTATGGTGGAAAAGGAAGTCCGCCGCATTGCCGCCCCTTTAAGCAACTATAGCACCGACTTTCAAAGATCGCCGTATTTGTGCAAGTTTTATAATGACGATTCTTGCAGCTCGTCGGGTAATGTGAGTTTAGAAGACTTTCTGTGCGCCAGCGGCTTTTCCTTTTGTAAATCGGGTAATGTCGCAACCCCGGCAGGCACTGCCTTTTCCGTTGTGGGCCCGGGTGTCATAAGCGGCACCTCTATCGCTTACTCTTTCGGTATTGTCCTGCACGACTTGCCTTACGACTACTGCGTAAAGTTCGCCAATCAAAGCTGGGGGAAAAGCGTTGCCAGCGTCTCCATCAACAACAATCACTACTATGACGGCAAGCTTCTTTACACGGGCGAGACAACCCCGACGGGCGGCAGCGAAAATGTTCACTCTGTAGAGGTATCTGATGAGATTACGAATGCCGGCGTTCGCGAGTGCACGAGAAACGACCAAAACACTTTTGCCCTTTATTATCGCTAACGGGAATTATCGCTGACAGGTAAAGAATAAATGCGCCCTTACTCCCGCCTTTTTCCCTTTCTTTTTGCTTTTATAGCTCCTTTCGCCCTGCCCCTGCCCTGCCACGGATTTGAACTTTATTCCGGAGTTCCCTTTTACGACGCCGCCAAGAACAAAGTTGCGCTTGAGGATTTTACCAACACCGATGCCGCGCCGCCCTTAGTTTTGTTCGTATGGAAGGATAAGTGCGCCATGTGCCGAGCAATGCTCCCCGAGGTAGAGGCACTTAAAACTCTTACCCCCGACATTGCGGTTATTCCGCTCATGATAGACGCCCCCGACCTTTTTGCCGCGCGGAAAATCTACGCCCAGACGAACACCAAGCACCTGCCGATTTACCTTGACACCGACGGCGATTTCGCCAAGGCGGCGGGGATTTTAAGCACTCCCTTAATCATCGTTTACAACCGCAAAGGTGATGAAGTTTTAAGAGCAAAGGGCTTTTTAAATCTTTCATCTTCCGATTTTCGCGCTAAACTGAACTCACTTATAAACGAACCCGAAAAAGGAGAATAAAAATGACTCGTTTCACCAAGCCCTCGTGGGAAGATATGGATAAAAGCCTCTCGGCTTTGGCGGATTTGCTCGCTCCCGTAATTTCCACAAAGAACATTTCGACCCTTTGCGCCGTCACGCGCGGAGGCATGGTCCCTGCCGCTATTTTGGCAAGGCAGCTTCAAATCCACCGCATCGAAACCATTTGCATAAACAGCTATCTTGATTGCGAACAGCAAGACTCCTCGCAAATCATTAAGATGTTGGACGGAGACGGCGCCGGAGTATTGGTTATAGACGATCTTGTAGATTCGGGGAAAACCATGAAAATTGTCAAAGAGCACCTTCCGAAAGCCACTTCCGCCGTTATTTTTGCCAAGCCTCAGGGCAAGCCCTTTGCCGACTATTTTCTGACGGAAATCCCGCAGGATTTATGGATTTGCTTCCCGTGGGAAACCACCCCGCCCGAAGCTTTGGAAAAAGGTTTTTGCGGAATCACATTGTAATTACATTTTCCTTTATTTTAAAACCTCTTGCCAAAAAAACCGAAAAGCTTTACCTTTTAGCCACCAACTCTTTTTTCACGAGGAAAAATATGAAAAAACTTGCTTTAACCGTTTTTTGTTCCGCTTTTGCGGTATCTCTTTGCGCCTGCTCATCTTCTTTTTTCTCTGCCGCCACCCCTAAGACCAAGGCCGATATCAGAGGGGAGACTTTTGCTCAAATCAAGGCGGAGCAAAGGATTTACAATGCCAAACTTGACAGGATTTTACTCATTCACCCGCAATCTCGGGAAATGGTATCTTGCTCGTCTGAGACCTTAACGACCTCGGGCATCTTGTCGGACAGCGTTGAGATTTGCGCCGAAAGAATGGAAAGGCTTGGCTTTGTAAGGGTAACCGACATTCCCAGATTCACCGCTCCCGACGACAATTTTGCCTATACCAACTATCCTTCCCGCCGTTTCCGCGGCACTGACCCCACCCCCAGGTGGTAATCGCGCCCGAGCCGTAAGAAGCCGCATTAGAGGGTAGCAACAAAGCATGGTTGTTAAGGTAAACACCGTTTCCTTTTCCGGTATAGATGTCCTTCCCGTAAAGGTAGAAGTGCAGATAATGGGCGGTATGCCGACCTTTGCCATTGTAGGCCTGGCGGACAAGGCGGTAGGCGAGAGCAAAGAGCGCGTGCGCGCCGCCCTTTCGTCCATAGGCGTATCGCTTCCGCCCAAGCGCATTACCATAAACCTGGCCCCTGCCGACATTATAAAAGAAGGTTCGCACTTTGACCTTCCCATTGCTTTGGGCTTAATGGGCGCCATCGGCATCATTCCGACGGACAGGCTTTCTTCTTACATTGTCATGGGCGAGCTGGGACTTGACGGGAGTATAGCGCCCGTCTCCGGCATTTTGCCTGCCGCCGTCGGCGCCAACATAAAGAGCTTGGGCTTCATTTGCCCTGCCGCCCAAGGAGGCGAGGCCGCATGGTCGGGCAATCCCGACATTATCGCCGTCTCCTCGTTAAAAGAACTGGTCGATCACTTTAAGAACAATGTTCCCGTTCCCAAGCCCGAAAAGCTTTCGGTTTTGGAGATGGCCTCGGATCTAGATTTAAAAGACATAAAAGGCCAGGAATCCGCCAAAAGAGCGCTGGAAATAGCCGCTGCCGGCGGGCATAACCTGCTTATGATAGGACCGCCGGGCGCGGGCAAATCCATGCTTGCCGCGCGCATGGGCAGCATTCTTCCTCCCCTGTCTTCCGAGGAGATTTTAGAAGTAAGCATGATACACTCGGTTGCCGGACTGATAAAAGACGGCAAACTCGTGAGCCGGCGCCCTTTCCGCGACCCGCACCACTCGGCATCCATGCCAGCCATGGTCGGCGGGGGACAAAAGGCAAAGCCCGGAGAAGTCTCGCTTGCACATAAGGGTATTTTGTTCCTTGATGAGCTTCCCGAGTTTGGCCGTCAGACTTTGGAAGCCCTGCGCCAGCCGCTGGAAACGGGCAAAGTATCGGTAGCAAGAGCAAGCTTCCACGCGATTTACCCCGCGCGTTTTCAACTTATCGCTGCCATGAACCCCTGTAAATGCGGCTACTTCGGCTCTCCCGAGCAACAATGCCCGCGTGCGCCTAAATGCGCCGCCGAGTATCAATCCCGCATTTCCGGTCCGCTTTTTGACCGTATAGATATGCATATAGAAGTGCCTGCCGTAAACCCTTGGGACATGTCCGCACCCAAAGCCGCGGAAAGCAGCGCTGATGTGGCGAAGCGCGTTGCTTTTGCCTTAAACATTCAAAAGATTCGCTATAAGGGACAAGGCATTTCCACCAATGCCGAGGCCGACGGCAAGCTTTTGGAAGCCGTAACGCCTCTGAGCTCCGAGGGGCAGAAGTTGTTATCCGAAGCGGCAGAGCGCCTGCATCTTTCCGCTCGCGGTTATCACCGCATTTTAAGGGTGGCAAGGACTATCGCCGATTTGGAAGGTGTTCCTGACATTTTGCCCCGCCATTTAAGCGAAGCTCTTTCCTTCCGCCGTATCGTGCATAAGAACAGCTAGCCGCCCGCCTTAACCTAGGGACGAAGTCCCTTTCATTCCTCATTCCTCATTCCTCATTCCTCATTCCTCATTGGGCGAAGCCTTAACCCTTAACCCCTTAAAAAAACCGTTGCTAATCTTTCATAACTCTTTTATGCTGTCTTTCCATAGAGTTTTAATAGCGGTCGCAAAAGGAATTATGAGCACTCTTTTCAAACGTATTTTTGGCATATTGCTTTTAGGTGCAGGCTTAACGGCGTGCGGAGGTTCCGGGGAACAAGTCGTTCATCATTGGGATGTAAGGGACGATGTCGGACCCAATCAATTTATAATAGATCACAATTCGTGCCTGCGTGACGCGGATGTTTGGCCTTTTGATGTATCTTTATCCGAGGCGTTGGATTTCATCTCGCCGGGCCCTCATGATCCCAAGCACCGCCTGGACCCCAAAGCCACCCGAACATGGGCATCTTTCATTCCCTATCGCGGCGCACAAGCGGTATATGTAAACGACAAGAACAGTGCTTCCACCATTGACGATGACGATTACGAAGCCTGTATGGAGAGCAAAGGCTATGTCCGCGCTTTCAAAACCGAGGTCCGTGAAAATCTGATTAACGACCGAAGAATGGGTTATCGCGCCGATGACTACTAGCTCCCACAGTCCCAAGGGCGTGGCTCCTCCTACCATATTGCAAGTTCTTCCGGCGCTTGGCGGCGGAGGTGTTGAGCGCGGCACTTTGGAAATGGCGGATTATCTGTCGCACATGGGCTGGAACTCGCTGGTTGCTTCCGAAGGCGGCAGAATGCTTGAACAGTTGGAAAAATCCGGCTCCTTACATTTTTCCCTTCCCCTCGCCTCAAAGAATCCTTTAGTTATGCGTCGCAACATCGACCGCCTTGTTAAAATCATCAAAGAAAACAAAGTTGACATAGTGCACGCCCGCTCGCGCGCGCCGGCATGGAGCGCTTACTTCGCCGCCAAAAAAGCCAAAGTAAAGTTTGTCACGACGGTTCACGGCATTTACGGCTTTGGCCCTTTCGGCATAAAAAAGGCGTATAACCGCGTAATGCTAAAGGGCGACTTGATTATCTCGGTATCCGAATTCGTGTCCCGCCTTATCCAAAGGGAATACTCCGTCCCCGAGGAGAAAATCCGTGTCGTGCACCGAGGCGTTGATTTGGACACTTTCTCGCCCGACAAAGTATCAAAAGAGCAGATTGCCGCTGTCCGTGACGCTTGGCAGTTACCGGCGGGCAAAACGGTCATTATGATGCCCTGCCGCCTTTCCAGATGGAAGGGCCACCATCTGCTGCTGGACGCCGTAAATCTGCTTGAGAACAAAGACGACATTGTATGTGTTTTTGTCGGCGCCATGGATTCTCGAAGCGGCTATAAAAAGGAAATACTTAAATACGCCGCCAAGCTTGGCCTTAAACAGAATGTAAAGATTTTCGGCTACATCGGCGATATGGCGGCGGCTTATATGCTGGCGGACATAGTCGTCTCGGCCGCCACCAAGCCCGAAGCTTTCGGTCGCACCATAATTGAGGCGGAAGCCATGGGACGCTTGGTCATTGCCGCGGACGAAGGCGGTGCCTGCGAGACGGTAAAAGACGGCCTGACGGGTCTGCTTTTCAAAAGCCGCGATGCCGAGGACTTGGCGGACAATTTAGAAAGAATCTTTGAGATGAGCAAAAGGGAAAAAGAGGTTATGCGAGAAACCGCGCAAAGTTGCGCCAGCACCGAATTTTCCACTAATGCGATGTGTGCGAAAACCGTAAAAGTGTATGAAGAGCTTTTATGATTTTTTTAGGTTTAACTTTAACTGATGGAGAAGTTTCATAGGTAAGTTTGGAAATGATGCGCGTCCCACCCGCGAGGGTCCTCGCGCCAATAGTGAAATCACCGCGCCGTCGGTGCGTTTAATTCTTGCTGACGGAGAAACCGCCGGCGTTGTAACTTTGTCTGAAGCCTTGCGTCTTGCCGAGCAAAGCGGCCTTGATTTGGTGGAAATATCCCCCAACGCCGAGCCGCCCGTATGCAAAGTCTTGGATCTTGGCAAGTTCAAATACGAACAACAAAAAAGAAAGGCCGAAGCAAAGAAAAAGCAAAAGATTGTCGAGCTTAAAGAAATAAAGGTAAGCCCGAACATTGACACTCACGACTATGATGTAAAGCTGAAAAACGCCACTCGCTTTTTGGAAGACGGCAACAAAGTAAAGTTTTCGCTAAAGTTCAAAGGGCGCGAGATTGCCTACCAGCAAATGGGCTATGAGCTCATGCAGAAAATCGGTGCTGACCTTGACCTGCTGGCGAAAATTGAACAGCCCGCCAAGCTGGAAGGCAAGCAAATGATGATGATTTTGGGGCCGAAATAATACGCGCTTTTGTTAAGGATTATTAAGCTTAGTCGCCGCCACCCACCACGAAGGTCGTGCCGCCGCAATTTTTAAAGCGGCTTCTTTGGCGGCTTCTTTGCTTTCATAAAGCCCGAAGCAAGTCGCCCCGCTGCCCGACATCGCCGCGAACAAGCACTTACCGTCAAGCCGCAAAAGGCTTAAAACTTCACCTATCACGGGCTGCAATTGCACCGCAGGCGCATATAAATCATTGGTCGTCTTGCTTAAATCCTCTGCCAAATCCGCCGCCGAAAGATATTCTTTTCTAAAGGTAAACGCCGAAGAAAACTTCTTCCCCGAAAAGAGTTTAAAAATCTCTTTTGTGGACACGGTTACTTTAGGATTTACCAACACCACATAGACCTCGCCACCTATTTTCGGAGCAGGAGCAAGCGCTTCACCGATACCGGAAACCAGCGCATTTTTACCATATAGCGACGAAGGCACATCGGCACCGATACCCAAAGCAAGCGCGAACAAATCCTTTTCGGCGGGCGCCGCTTCCCACAACTCACACAAGCCGCGAATTGCCGCTGCCGCGTCTGCCGTCCCTCCGCCGATTCCCGCCGCCACCGGCAAGTTTTTGATAAGCGTGATTTTTGCCCCGAGCTTGCCGCCGATAAGCAAAGAAAGTCCCCTTGCCGCACGGATTACACTATTGCTTTCGTCCGCCGTAAGCCCTTTTGCAAAAGGACCTTTTATGTCCAAAGAAATCCCGTCTTGCTCGCCGTCTTTCTCAAAATAAAGCTCGTCGCCAAGCTCCGTAAAAGCGAAAAAGCTGGATAAAAGATGATAGCCGTCCGCCCTTTTCCCCGTGATTAACAGGTTAAGGTTTAGCTTTGCCGCCGCGCGCTTATAAATCTTTTTCATCTTTTTTCCTGCTCGCTTTAGTCCCGCTTTTAGCACCGCTTTCTTCGGCTTTTTCTTTTTCATACACATCAAGCCCTACGGCTATTTTGCGACGAATTGCCTTTGCTTCTTCGGGCTTAATGTCTTTGCTTTGCTTAAGCGCCTTTTGCCATTGATAGCCGGCTTCCCGCACTCGCCCGCTTTTAAAATACGCATCGCCCAAGTGGTCGTTTATAACCGCATTAGCAGGCTCAAGCTCCAGCGCCAACTCCAGCATGGAAACCGCCTTGGCATAATCGCCGGAAAGGTAAAAAGCCCAACCGAAACTATCAATAATAAACCCGTTATCGGGCGCTTTTTCCACCGCCTTGGCAATCATCGCTTTGGCTTCATTAAAGTTCTTTCCCTGCTCCAACCAAGTATAGCCCAAAGCATTTAAAATCTCGGGGCTTTCGGGATTTATTTTAAGCGAGGCGATATAGTCCTTTTCCGCCAAATCGTCTTTGCCGAGATTGCTATAGACATCGCCGCGATACCCCAAAGCCGCCGCCGTAATCGGGCTGTTTTTAGGAAGCTGCTCCAGCGCCTCGTCATAGTAAGAAAGCGCTTTTTTATAGTCCTTCTGCTCATAAAAAATGCCGGCAAGTCCCATTGCTATCGCAGGATTGGCAGGGTCATCTTTCTTCGCGTTTAAAAGTGCTTTTTTGGCACTTTTATAATCGCCGAGCTTTAAGAAAAGGTCTGCCTGTTTAATCAATCCGGCGGCATACATTTGCGTGCCAACAGGCAATTTTTGATACTCGGCAATCGCCTCTTTAAACATCTTTTTCTCTTCCAAAACCTCGGCAAGAAGCACCCGCACGGTGACATTCCCTTCGTCCAAGTAACTCACTGTTTTCAAAAGCAAAAGAGCCGTATCTTTGCCCTCGCGTTCATTCATGAAATTGGTTGCCATTCCCAAAAGCGCTTCACCTAACCCCTTAGCGGCAGAATCAACCGGCGCGGCGGGATCTGAAGGATACAAAAAGTCATCACCGACGGACGCCGGCCTTTCGGGGTGCTTTTTATACATTGCCAAAAGTTCCTTTGCTTTTTGCTCTTGTCCGCTGCGGCGATAAAAACTTATCATCACCTGCACCGCGCGAATAGAGGCGTTTTTGCCCCCTTCCCCGATAAGCTCAACATAGTATTTCTCGGCGCTTTTATAATCGCCCGTCAAATCCGAAATAAGCCCTTTATGAAACAAAAACGGCCCTTCAAACGCTTTAACTTTTGCAATCTCGTTCAGCTTTTTAAGCGCGGCTTGAGGCTTGCCGTCCCCCACTAAAAGCCACGCTTTCACCAGCACATTAAAGTATTTTTGCGCCCCCTTAAGCGGTAAAGAATCCGCTATGGCAAGGGCCTTTTTATACTGCCCTTTTTTGGCATAGTCCGCCACGACCAAAATCAGCGGCAGATAGTCCTTCTTGCTTTCTTGCAAATCCGCAAGGGCAAAGGCCGCCGCCTCGTCAATTTTCCCCGCCATCGCCAAAGTGATATAAGTATATCTTACCGCAATTTTAGGCGCATCTTCCTTGCCCGAAAACTGCTTCAAAAGGCTGGCGGCAGAGTCCAAATCATAAAGCCTTCTTGCGTGCTGAGCGGAAAGGAAAAGCCCTGACTTCCCGACTTTTTTAAACTCCCGAGCATCAAAGGAATAGGGCTTTGTCGCGCCGGCGTTCTCTCCCGCATCAGGCTCCAAACCGCTCCCCGCCGCGACGAGGCCTTCCTGCTCCACCGCGCTTTTACCGCTTTCGCCTTCGCCTTGCCAAAAACAAACGCCTGCCCAAGCCGCCATAAAAAGCACCGGCATCAGCACCCACCACCATTTAAATTGCATTTTTGTTTGCACCGTTTTATCCGTTTAACTATTTTCAAAATTAGGCTATAAGCTAGAATAAGTTGAACCTTAATGCAATTTAAATCGGGGCGCCATGACGAATATAAGAAAAGACTGCTTACTGGACGAGCTGAACTGGAACTTAAGCGCCGGCGCTGATGAAGTCATTGCCGAAGACCCTTGCGACTACTTTGCCGTAAGCACCGCAAAGCCCGCCAAAGAAGCCCTTTTGCCAACCTCCGCTACAGCCGCGCCCGCCGCCTTTACCGCCGCCACTCCGGCTGCGCCTGCCACTGCCGTTGCTGTACCCGCCACTGCCGCCACTGCCGCCGCATCAGACCTTAAGACCATCTCGACCCTTGCCGAGTTAAAAGAGGAAATGCTTTCGTTCAAGGGCTGCGGCTTAAAAACGACCGCGACGAACACCGTCTTTGCCGACGGCGTTCCCACCGCGCCGGTAATGATTATCGGCGAGGCGCCGGGCGCGGACGAAGATCGTATCGGCTTGCCCTTTGTCGGCAAATCGGGAATGCTGTTGGATAAGATGCTGGAATCCATAGGCTTATCGCGCGCAAGAAATGTCTATATCTCAAACATTTTACCCTGGCGCCCGCCCGGCAATCGCGCCCCTACCCCTGCCGAAGTCGTCGCCTGCCTGCCGTTTATAAAAAGGCACATTGAGCTGGTTGCGCCGAAAATCCTTGTCTTTTTGGGGGCGAGTGCGGCAAGCGCCCTGCTCGGCGTAACCGAATCCGTCTCGCGCATAAGGGGCAAGTGGTTTAAGTATGAAGGCACGCCTGCGCTGGTTACCTTTCACCCCGCCTACCTCCTTCGCACACCTTTACAAAAGAAATCAGGGTGGCAAGATATGTTGGCATTAGAGGAAAAACTCGCCGAGGAAACGGCAAAAGAAACAAAGGAGGAGATGTAAAATGGAACCTGTTAAAGTGGCCGTCATCGGCACCGGAGTTATGGGCGGCTACCACCTTAAAAACTACGCCAAAATGGAAGGTGTCGAGCTTGTCGGCGTTTACGACATCGACATAGAGCGCGCCCGCACCAAAGCCTCCGAAGTCGGCACCACCGCCTATGACGACTTGGACGAGCTGATAAAGCATGTGGACGCCGTCAGCATTGTCACTCCGACCACGACTCACTTTGAAGTGGCAAAGAAGTTCTTATCCGCTTCCATTCCCTGCTTGATTGAAAAACCTCTTGCCACCACAAAGAAAGACTGCCAAGCCCTTATTGACCTTGCCAAGGGAAAGGACACTTTTTTCATCGTCGGACATGTGGAAAGATTCAATCCCGCGGTGCTTGCGCTTGCCTCTATCCTAAAGCGCGAAAAGCCCGAGATATACGAGATTAAGGCGTCGCGCATTAACGAGGCCTCGGGGCGCATCAATGATGTGGCGGTGACGACCGATTTAATGATACACGATTTGGACATCGCACTGGCGTTTATCGACAGCCCCGCCGAGATCATAAAAGCCGAAGGTGACAGGGACGAGGCAAAAGCGACCATCGTCTTTAAAAACGGTGCCGCCGCGAAGCTTTTGGCGTCACGCAAGACAAAGGACAAGGTGCGCACTCTTGAGCTGGTAACGAGCCTTGGCGTTTTCTTCCTTGATTATGTCGCGCAAACTCTGACGCTCTCGGGCAAGGACATTCCCGTGGATAAGGGCTTTAGCCTTGAAGGCGAACTCAAACACTTTATCGCCTGCGTCAGGAAAAAGGAAAAGCCCTCGGTAACGGGAGAAATCGCCTTAAGAGCGCTTGAAGTAATGTGGGACATTGAAAAGCTTTTACCGCTTTAAACGCTAACGAAGAAGGAATAGGAAAAGAAAGGGGAAAATATATGGCAAGCTTACGCTCCTTGATTACGACCCTGAAAAACAAAATAAGCGGCACCATCAACCGCTCAAACCGCCTTAAAGCCCAAGCTCCAAAGGAAAAGGCCGGCGCCTTTTTTGACGCTGTTAATCAAGACAAAGTTAATGTCACCATCACCAAAAGAAAAACCAAAGGACTAAATAAGTTTTTGGCAGATGTATGGATAGTCATCACCATGCACATGAAAGGACTTTATTGGGTCTCGCGCATGAACAGCCTTTTTATAAAAAAGCCGCCCAACCCCACCGAATACGGAACGATGCCGAATGTCATGCGCCGCCAAAAACGCGTCACGGACAAGAAAATCATGCGCATGCACGACCGCTCCATGCGTAAAGTATCGGGCTCATACTACATGCCGGCGAACAAAATGGCCGAGATAAAGCGCTCTTTACAGGCGAAAAAGGCCGCATATCGCCAAGAAGCACTGGCGAAAAAGCGCCAAAGCTATCTTGCCGCCAAATATGCTGCCATGGGAATGAGCGCCGAGGCCGCTGCCGCCTACGCCTCCCGGCAGGAACAAGCAAGACGCCGCGCCTCGTTTTTAGAGCTGAAACAAGCACAAATGCTGCGCGACTCCGGCCGCGAAATGGGCGACTAGCACTTCTTCACGCATAGGCACCCTAACCCCTTTTGCCAGGAGCTAAGGACTAAAAATCCAGCTCGGAGTAATAAGAGGGAGGGATAAATCCCGACTGCCTGTCCTTTAAAATCCCACGGAACGACTGGCGTGATTTTATGCGAGAATACCAATCTTTGGCGTCGGCGAACTTATCCCAATCTATATCGCCAAGATAATCAACAACGGAAATATGCGCCGCGGCGGCAATATCGGCATAAGAAAAGTCCGCTCCGGCGAGCCAGTTACGCCTTAGCACCAGCCATTCGATATATTTCAAATGCTGGCGCAAAAAGCCTTTGCTCTGGCGAATAATGTTTGAGTTGGGAGTCCCTCCGATTTTAAGGCTTTTTATCACTTTTTCCCGTAGCAAAGGCACCGATACTTCCCGCGAGAACTTCTCATCAAAGAACCGCGTAAGCCGCCGCGCCTCAATCCTTGCCAAAGGCTCTTTGGGAAGCAGCGAAGGTGTGGGATAAGCCTCTTCCAAAAACTCGCAAATGACCGAGTGATCGGGCACTACAGTTCCGTTTACATCAACAAAAACCGGCACTTCGCCCGCAGGATTCATTTTCAAAAACTCTGCTCGCGCCGGCACAAAATCTTCAGAAACAAGCTCGCAATGAAGCCCTTTTTCCGCCAAAGCAATCCTTACTTTGCGGCAAACTGGGGACAAAATATGATGATACAAGCGACGCATAAAACCCCTTCTCGGTTTTTAAAAAAGACTCCAAAGAGCCCCCATTTTAAGGCGCGCTTATTTAAGAAAGTCTTAAAAAGGCTTGAACTTCATAACTTTTTTAATTATAACCAACCTTCGCAAAAACATTATTTTTAAAGGGAAAATCCATGGGCAACGCCTTTTTTATAACCTTGATTGAAACACTTAACCAAATCTCGCCGATGTGGGTAGCGGGCATGGAGTTTTTTGCCGCTTACGGCGCATTACTTTTACTTTTTCGTTTTTTCGGCAAAGAAGGCTTGTTCGCTTATGTCGCGATAGCGCTGATTCTGGCGAATATCCAAGTGCTAAAAGTCGTATCCTTTCCCATTCTTCCCGACCCTTTGGCGCTGGGAACGATAGTCTTTGTCTCAACCTACCTCGCCATTGAAATCATTAACGAGCATTATGGCAAAAAAGAGGCATTAAAGCTTGTTTCGCTGGGGTTCGCCAGCTACTTTATCTTTATGCTTTTGATGACGATTGCGCTGTCTTTCAGCCCGCTGACCGAGGCACAAGTTATAGAAAGCGGCTCCGCGCCCGAATCTTTTGCTTTTGCCTTTCCCATGCAAGATCATTTAATGGCGATTTTCTCGCCCGCGCCGTCGATTTTCATCTCCTCTTTGTTGTCGTTTGCCGCATCGCAAGTCGTAAATGTGCATGTCTTTTCGCATTTAAAGCGCCTGATGAAAAAGCGCTTGTTGTGGGTAAGGGGCGTTGTCTCCTCGGCCTTAAGCACCATCATGGATAATTTGGTTTTCTCGGTCTTTGCTTTTATCATTTTTGCCAAAGAGCCGATTGGCTGGGATGTTATCTTGTGCAGCTATGTTCTCGGCGTGTTTATCATAAGGCTGATGCTGGCGGTATTTGATACGCCCATGCTTTACCTTTCCTATTTGTTTAGGCCCAAAAGCCTGCGCGCCCCCATACCTTTTGCCGCAGACGCACCTACGAGTTCAACCGAGGATAAATAATCTTTTTGCCTATCTTTCCTTTCCCCGCTCTTCTTGTTATAGTGCGCGGAAAAGTAAGCTGGAAATAGGAGTTCTCCCATGGAACAAAACACTTTGGCCGAGATGATTTTAACCAAGTTTTGCCACGACATTGCGGGCGTGACGGGCGCCTTGCAAAACGGTGCCGAGTTGCTTTTAGATAGCCTTGACGACAAAGACTTTTTAGCCGACGCGGCAAGGGCCTTAAACGACAGTGCAAAGGTGCTTTCCGCGCGCCTTCGCTTCTTTCGCATGGCGTTCGGCTCAAGCAAAGACGGCTTTGAAGGGCGCGCCGCCGAAGGGCTTATAAAAGAGTATTTAGGAACCGTAAACGGCGTGACCTTTGCCATAGATCCTTTTGGCGAGGAGGATTTTGCCCTTGCGCGGTTAAAAATGATTTTGGCGCTGATAGCGGCGGAAAGCTTTTCCCGCGGAGGCAAAGTCACCATTCTTTCGGATAAAGTCATTGCCGACGGCGCGGGCGTTGCGCTGAAAGAACCCGTCCGCCGCGCGCTTATGGGCGAAGATTCCTCTCTTTCCCCCGAACAACAAAGTGAGGCCGCAGTGGGGCTTTTTCTTGCCCTTCTTGCCAAGGAAGCGGGCTACAAAATCACCATTATGCAAAAACCGGACAGCGTCGCTTTTTCCTTAAAGTAAAATTAAAAAGATATTAACCAAATGACTTTATTTATAAGGAAAACACGAAAGGACCTTTCTTTGTAAATGAAAACTTTTTTAGTCGTTGAAGATTCGAAAATCATAAGAACCATTGCCGCGCGCGCGTTGCAGGACATGGGCTTTGCCACCGTTGAAGCAGGCGACGGCGAAACCGCGCTTGAGACTTGCAAAAAAGCTTTGCCCGACGCGGTTCTGCTGGATTGGCTTTTACCTAAAAAGGACGGCTTTGCCTTTATGGCGGAGTTTAGAAAAATCCCCGGTGCCGAAGATGTCCCCGTCATCTTTTGCTCATCTAAAACCGAGCCCGAAGATATCCAAAAAGCCTTGGACGCAGGCGCTGACGAATATATCATGAAGCCCTTTGACAGCGAGATATTAAAACTTAAAATCAACCTGATAGAACTAGAGCCGGAATAAAATGACACCCGAAGAATTTACATACTTGTCCGACCTTTTAAGAGAGCAAACCGGCGTATCCTTATCCGAAGATAAGTCCGCTATTTTGGAAGCAAAGCTTATGGCTGTGGTGCGCTCTTTTGATTTTAACGGCCTGTCCGACCTTGTCGCGGCATTAAAGCAAGGCGACGGCGAAGTTATGGAGGCCTTTACCGAAGCTCTTGCCGTGAACGAAACCTTGTTTTTCCGCGACATTCTCGCTTTTAGACACTTAGAGGAAATGGCCTTTCCCTTCCTTTTAAAAAACCGCCGCGAAGGCTCAACGATTCGCATTTTATGCGCGGGCTGCTCCAGCGGACAAGAGCCCTATTCCGTCGCCATGGTGGTCAAGGATTTTCTGGAAAAGAACCCCTCGCTCAAGGTTGAAATTGTTGCGATTGACATATCCGCATCCATGCTTTCAAAGGCAAAGGGAGGTATTTACACTCAATTTGATGTCCAGCGCGGCCTGCCGATAAAAATGCTTTTAAAGAACTTTACCAAAGAGTCCGGCGCATGGCATATAAACGACGATCTAAAGCAAATGGTCACCTTTAAAAAGCTCAATCTTTTGAATGACTTAACCCCGCTGGGCAAGTTTGATGTTATCTTTTGTCGCCACCTTATAAAGCACTTTGACCTTGTCTTAAAGCCGGTAATTTTGGAGAAGTTCGCGGACATTTTAAACCCCGACGGGCTTCTTTTCCTGGGCGAAGGGGAAACGACGCTGGGACTTACCGAATCCTTTAGAAGTGTTGTAAAATCCGTCCCCTACCTTTTCCAAAAGATAAGTGCATAAACCTTATTTTTTCTGCTTTTTAAGGTAGATGTAAAAGGCACCGCCGCCGCCGTCTTTAGCCACCGCCTCGGTAAAGGAAAGGATAAAGGGGCGAATATCGGGATTATTAAGCCAGTTAGGAAGCTCGACGCGAAGCTTGCCCGTTTTATGCAAGAAACCAGCTTCATCCTCAACCATTCTGCCCTTGCCCGTCACAATAATAACCAAGCGCGCTTTGGCATTATATGATGAAAGGATAAAATCCCGCACCTTTACAAACGCCTCTTTAAGCGTAAAACCGTGCAAGTCAAGCCGCGCCTCTGCCTCTATTTTTCCTTTTCTAAACCGCTCTGCCAACCGCCTGTCCAAAGAAGTAACATCGCCAAGGGTAAGCGGTCTTTTATTATCCTTATTAAGCCGCGGTAAAACGGGGCAAACTTCCTCGCAAATCTTGACCTCGGCGCGCCGCCGCACGGGCGCCGGATTCTTCTTATTTGCCGCGGCAAGGTGCTTGTCCTTACGAACGGTTTTGGCAACTTCCTGCCACAAATCCTCATCTTTTAGGAAGGAGCACATAATAAGTCCCTTTCGCTTTCATGGCGCCGGCTTTGGCAAAAGCCTTCTCACCGAATCCCCAGAAAAAGTCGCCGCGCACCGGCCCTTTTATCGCACTGCCGACATCTTGCGCCAACATCAATCTCTGCAAAGGCACTCCGTCCGCATCGCTGGTATCGAGCCACAACGGCACGCCCAAAGGAATATATGCCGGATCAACCGCCATGCTCCGCCCTGCGGTAAGCGGAATCCCCATAGCCCCGAAAGGCGCTTTGCCTTTGGTTTTCTTAAAGAAAATATAGCGGTGATTCTTTTTCATAAGCTCTTTTGCTTTTTTGGGATTAGCCAAAAGCCACTTACGAATGTTGGGCATGCTTGCCTCGTCGGCGGAAAGATAGCCTGCCGCAACCATCTCTTTACCTATGGAAGTAAAAGGTCTTTCGTTGCTGGCGGCATACCCGACCTTAACCTCTTTTCCGTTTTCCAAAAGCACGCGCCCCGAGCCTTGTATTTGCAAAATAAACAAATCCACGGGGTTATCAAGCCACATCAACACGGGCGCTTTAAGGTCTTTTTCTATCTTGCCCCGTGAGGGATAAAGAACGAGCTTATCCTTTACCACCTGCGCAAAAAAGCGGCTTTTATCCGCCGTAATCCCGAAGTCCGTCAGGTTTATTTCTATCAAGTCCGCGGGACGCCCGAGCAAAGGATATTTATACTTCGCGCTTTTCTTATAAGATCCCTTGACCCCCGCTTCATAATAGCCGGTAAAAAGCCCTTCGGATTTACTCGCGCCCCTACTCGCACCAACGCCGACAGCATCACTCGCGCCCTCACCCGCCGCAACGATTGCGAACGGTTGAAGTTCTTGTTTTATAAGGGTTTTTAGCGCGTCATTATCCCCTTTAAATCCTGCCAACTTTCCGCATACTTCCTGCCAATCCCCGACTTTACCGAACTCGGCTTTCCCCGGCAAAAAAGGTGTATCCTCGGGCTTTTTTAAAATAGCCTCACACGAGTGCAAAAAGGCGGGTAGTGCTTCCAAAAAATTATCGTTTTCAAAGGCGGGTAAATCGGCAAACTCTACCTTTTTAAGAAAAGGCGCTTCGCTCTCGGCGGCGTCGGTTGCAGGCTCTTCCGCAGCAGGTGGCTCTGTCGGCTCTAAAAGCGCCGGAAAGGGGTCAAGCTCCTCTACCGCGAACGCCTGCTCCTCGTCACTGTTTTTAAACCGCTCGGCCGCAGCAAAATAAAGTTCCACTCCGCCCGCGGCGGCAAACAGCATCGCCCCGATAAAGGCTATTATTTTTGCCGCGCGTCCCATTATTTAGCTTCCGCCTTTAGCGCTGATGAGTAGCCAGTTAGGCGATTTTGCCTTAAGGTCGCGCTTAAACTCCCATATATCGATAACCGTGCTTATCATAACCGCATCGCCCTCGATAACCGCTCCGTTGGCATCAGTTACCACCTTTGCCTGCTCGGTCTCAAACTCCACGGTTATTTTTGCCTCTGTCCCCGTCAAAGAGGCATTTAGAATCTTGGCTTCCTTAAACCCTACCAAAGTCTGCTCAATTTTTTCGCCGCGCGCTTTATATCCCTCTATCGCCGCGGTAAACTTATTTAAAATCTTTTCATCTACAAGGTTTTTAAGCGTCTCCGTATCACCTTTATTAAACGCTTCGACAATCATTTCAAACGCCTTTTTAGCGCCGGTAAGAAACTTCTCCTCGGAAAAGTTTTTATCCACCTTGCGCATATCATAAAAAGCCGCTTTTAAAGGATCTCTTTCACCTTCCTCTTGCGCGCTTTTCTCTTTTTCGGCTTCTTCTTTTAAAAAAGCGGCTTCAATTTTTCCCGGAAATTGCACGATGTTACTTTTGTTTTTCTCTTTTCCTTCGTCTTCGAAGCGTGTTCCCAAAGTCTTTCCAAGGCGATACACGAGCACCGCCGCGATAATTCCTAAAATTAATATATCTAAGTATTCCGAACTCATTTTTCATTTACTTTCTTTAAAAAGGATTGTATCTCTTAGCGATACTAAAAAATATCCGTTTATTTATCAATTTAAAAAAGGAAACTTTAAATGACAGACCAACAAAACCAAGAAAACCAACCCGCCGCCGCTAACTCTGAACAACCCGCCGCGCCGTTAATCATCAACACCCAGTATTTAAAAGACTTATCTTTTGAATCTCCCAACGCTCCCGCTATTTTCGTTGATATGAAGCAATCGCCCGATGTAAGCGTAAACCTTGATGTCAAGGCGTCCAATATCAAAGACAACCTTTTCCGTGTATCCCTTTTAATCAGTGCCGAGGCCAGATATAAAGACAAAGTTGCTTTTATTTGCGAATCCGAGTTTTGCGCAATTGCGACCATTAATGTCTCGCCGGAGCATTTAGAGCCGGTCTTGCTGGTAGAAGTGCCGAAGTTCCTTTTCCCTTCGGCGCGCGAGATTATCGCCACCACCACCAGAAATGGCGGATTTATGCCGCTGCTGCTTAATCCCATCGACTTTATGGCGCTTTACATAAACAAAAAGCAGCAACAACCAGGAGCAGCTCCGGCAACACCCGCAAATGAAGATAAGAAAAAAGAGGACTAATCCTCTTTTTCTTTTTCTTTACGCCATATAGGGTTGGTAATTTTATCTAAAAACTCTTCGTGCAACTTGATTTCATCATCGGGAACGGGAAACGCGCGCGCGGCATGAAAAGGCCTTTCCGCCCTACTCGCTCCGTTTTGCATATCTTTTAGATTACCCATCATAAAAGTCGGCTCATGCCCGCCGATAAGCTCTAAATATACATCGGCAAGAAGCTCGGCATCAAGAAGCGCCCCGTGTTTTGTCCGCGCGGAATTATCAATACCAAACTTACGGCAAAGCGCATCAAGACTTTTAGAATCCCCCGGAAACATTCGTTTAGCTATAGTATAAGTATCTATAACGCGACTCATGGTAATCAATTCTTTATTAGCAAGCTCCAGCTCATTATTTATAAATCCCATATCAAAAGACGCATTATGAATTACGATATCGGCATCACCTATAAAATCCAAAAAATCATCAGCTATCTCGGGAAAAGTCGGTTTATCAGCCAAAAACTCCGCCGTCAACCCATGGATTTTAACCACTTCCTCCGGCACATCTCTTAAAGGATTAAGATATATATGAAAGTTTTTTTCCGTCGCCACATGGTTAATAAGCTCAACACAACCGATTTCAACCATTCTATCTCCTGATAAAGCACTTAATCCCGTAGTTTCAACATCTAAAGCAACCTCTCTTTGCATTTTTACCTCTGCTTATTTTTACCCTGTGGATAACTGTGATAACTCTTATTCTTTTTCACTTATTCAAACTTTTTTAAACCATAAACTAATTTTAAACCCAATTTAACCAACTTTATTTTTAAAATCTATTTTTAAAAGTTGATAAGTTGTATATTTTTATTTTTATGTTAAAAATCAATAAATTAACCTAATATAACAACCTTAATAACTGCGGTATAACCATAGCATAAAAAATAATAAAACTTATCCCCAAGGACTATAAACAACCAAAACCTTTTTATAATATATTATTGTTTAAAAAGAAGGTTCTTGACAAATCGGCACTGACTCCCTATACTCCGAACCATCTTTCAAAAAGTCCGTTCTGGGCTTTTATAAAATCCTTACTTATTTAAACATTTATCAAAGTGAAAATACAATGCATTTAAAAGAATTAAAAGAAAAGTCGCCTACGGAACTTTTAAAATATGCCGAGGATTTAGGTGTTGAAAATGCCTCTACTTTAAGAACCCAAGAGTTGTTATATGCTATTTTAAAGCACCTTGCCACGCAGGAAATAATCATAACCGGCGACGGCGTTATTGAAATTATGCAAGACGGCTTTGGTTTTTTACGCTCACCGAAAGCTAACTATCTTGCCGGTTCTGACGATATATATGTATCCCCCAGCCAAATTAAAAAGTTCTGTTTAAGGACAGGTGATACGGTTGAAGGTGAAATCCGTGCTCCCAAAGAAGGGGAAAGATACTTTGCTTTATCGAAAGTAAATAAAATCAATTATGAAGATCCCGAATCCACTAAATACCGTATTAACTTTGACAATTTAACGCCGCTTTTTCCTAACGAAAAGCTTAATTTAGAAATTTTAGATAGTAAAAACAAAGATTTAACACATCGTATTATTGAACTGATTGCTCCTCAAGGAAAGGGGCAAAGGTGTTTACTTGTCGCTCCGCCTCGGACGGGTAAGACGGTAATGCTGCAAAATATAGCTAATTCCATAGCGGAAAATCACCCCGAGGTTTACCTTATAGTGCTTTTGATTGATGAAAGGCCCGAGGAAGTAACCGACATGATTCGCTCGGTAAAAGGCGAAGTTATAAGCTCAACCTTTGATGAACCTGCCGCGCGCCATGTCCAAGTGGCTGAAATGGTGATTGAAAAGGCAAAGCGCCTTGTCGAACACAAGCGCGATGTGGTGATTTTACTGGATTCAATCACTCGTCTGGCGCGTGCTTACAACACCACCGTTCCCAGCTCGGGTAAAGTATTGACCGGCGGTGTAGATTCAAACGCCTTGCAAAGACCTAAACGCTTTTTAGGTGCTGCTCGTAATATAGAGGAGGGCGGTTCGCTCACGATTTTCGGCACTGCCTTGATAGACACGGGCTCACGCATGGATGAAGTTATTTTTGAAGAGTTTAAAGGCACCGGTAACTCGGAAATCATTCTTGACAGGAAATGCTCGGATAAGCGTATATTCCCCGCAATTGATGTGGGTAAGTCCGGCACGCGTAAAGAGGAATTGCTTGTTGATAAAGTAACCTTGCAGAAAATGTGGATTTTACGCCGCGTTCTTATGCCTATGGGCACGACCGAAGCAATGGAATTCTTGATTGATAAGTTAAAGCAATCCAAGAATAACAGCGCGTTTTATGACGCAATGAACAGCTAGAAAATGTCCGCCGACGATACGATATTTGCCCTTTCGACCGGATTTGTAAAATCGGGAATAGGGGTGATTCGTATCTCGGGCAAAGGCGTAAAATTGGCGCTTTCTTTGGTGTGCGATTATGAAAATCCCACGCCGAACTATGCTAAACTATGCTCTGTAAAAGATATTAAAACCGGCGAAATAATTGACCAAGGTCTGGTTTTATATTTTCGTGCGCCGAAAAGCTATACCGGCGAAGATGTTGCCGAGCTGCACATTCACGGCTCGCGCGCGGTTATAACTAACATATTGGAAACATTAAGTAATATTGAGGGGTTGCGACCCGCCGAGCGTGGAGAGTTCACTAAAAGGGCGGTTATAAACGGCAAGATGGACTTGACCTCTGCCGAAGGTGTAAACGACTTGATAAACGCCCAAACCGACGAGCAAAGAAAGCAAGCTTTGCGCCAAATGTCGGGCGAGTTGGCAGATTTATACGAAGGCTGGCAAAACCGCATAAAACGGCTTTTAGCGCATCTGGAGGCGTATATTGATTTTCCCGAGGAAGATATACCTCAAGACCTTGAAACAGCCTCTACGGGCGAAATAAACGCTCTTTTAAAAGAAATAAAGGAGCACCTCGCCGATAATCACAAAGGCGAGATTTTACGCCAAGGCTATTCTGTTGCGATAATCGGCGCTCCCAACGCCGGCAAATCCAGCCTTTTGAATAAACTGGTAAAGCGCGACGCCGCCATTGTTTCCTCTTTGGCAGGCACTACCCGCGATATTATAGAGGTTTTTCTTGACCTTGACGGCTTTCCGGTAATCCTTGCCGACACCGCAGGGCTTAGAGAAGCAAAAGATATGGTAGAGCAGGAGGGAATAAAGCGTGCTTTAAAGCGTGCCGCCTCGGCAAATCTTAAACTGGCGGTTTTTGATGGCGCAAAGTATCCTGAAATGGACGCCGAAACATTGTCTTTATGCGATAAAAACACATTGAAAATAATCAATAAGTCTGACCTTATCGGGAATCACAATGTAATTACAAAAGAAAATGATGTTATTCTAACTAACTCATTGACGGGAAAGGGGTTAGATGCGGTTTTAGCTTTTATAAAAAAGCGTGTTTCCGACGAATTATCTTTAAGAGAAAATCCGGCGCTTACCCAAATTCGCCACCGTGAAGCTCTGACCGAATGCGCGGCGGCTCTTTCCCGTTCGCTCAAAGCTCCCCAAGCGGATTTAAAAGCAGAAGATTTACGTCTTGCCGCCAGAGCTATCGGTAAAATCACGGGGCAAATTACGGTTGATGAAGTGTTAGACATTGTTTTTAAAGAGTTTTGTATAGGAAAATAAGAAAAGGTCCGGAATCACAATGGAATCACTTCTTACAAATAATTTTGATGTTATAGTCGTGGGCGGAGGGCACGCCGGTTGTGAAGCAGCATCGGCTGCTGCTCGCACGGGCGCCAAAACCGCGCTTTTTACTTATAAGCCGGAAAACCTTGGCGAGATGTCCTGCAACCCGTCTATAGGCGGTTTGGCAAAAGGGCATTTAGTAAGAGAGGTTGACGCGCTTGGCGGACTTATGGGTAAAGTCATCGACGCCTCGGGTATTCACTTTCGCGTTCTTAACCGCTCCAAAGGCCCGGCGGTTTACGGCCCTCGTTCTCAAGCAGACCGCAAACTTTATCGCCAAAAAATGAAGGAGCTTCTGGAATCACAAAGTAATAACACCATAATATATGCAAAAGTTGAGGAATTGCTGTTTGAGGACGATAAAATCACCGGTATAAAAACCGCACAAGGTGTTGAATACAAAGCAAAAACGGTCATTCTTACCACCGGCACTTTTTTAAACGGTTTAATGCACACCGGCGAGCAAAAAACAATCGGCGGCCGCGTTGGCGAGGACTCTTGTTCGGGAATCACATTGTGCTTACGAAAAATGGGTTTTGAAATAGGTAGGCTGAAAACCGGCACCCCCTGCCGCCTGGACGGCACAACCATAGACTGGAGCAAGACCGAGCTGCAAATGCCGGACGAGGTGCCGGAGCCGTTTTCCTTTATGACCACCAAAATTACCGTCCCGCAAATCCCTTGCCATATAACTTACACCACCGCCGAAACCAAGGATATTGTGCTGAAAAACCTTGATAGAGCGCCGCTTTACGATGGACAAATTCAAAGCACGGGCCCCCGTTATTGCCCCAGCTTTGAGACTAAAATCGTCCGTTTTGCCGACAAAGAAACACATCACATATTTTTGGAAAAGGAAGGTTTGGACGACAACACCATTTATCCGAACGGGCTTTCGACCTCACTGCCGCTAGATGTGCAACAGGCGCTGATTGCCTCAATCCCAGGGCTGGAGAACGCCAAGATGTTGCGCCCCGGCTACGCTATAGAATACGACTTCATCGATCCCAGGAACTTAAAACTCACTCTTGAAACCAAAAAGATAAAAGGGCTGTTTTTGGCGGGGCAAATCAACGGCACTACCGGCTACGAAGAAGCGGCAGCCCAAGGGCTTGTAGCAGGCGTAAATGCTGGACTACAAGCACTTGATTCACGTGAAACATTAACTTTATCTCGCGCCGACTCGTATATCGGAGTAATGATAGACGACCTTATTCGCTGCGGAGTTGACGAGCCTTACCGCATGTTTACCTCGCGCGCAGAATACCGCTTGTGCCTGCGTGCCGACAATTCCGACATTCGTCTGACGCCGCTTGGCATAAAGTTAGGTATTGTCAGCAAGGAAAGAGCCGCCGCCTTCACGGCCAAAGTCGCGGCGCTGGATGCCGCCCGCACCCTTTGTCAAAGCTTGAAATACACACCTAAGCAATTGAAAGATAAAGGCTTCCCCGTGAATATGAACGGCAAGAGCCGCTCAATTTTTGACCTTTTATCATACCCCGAAATTGGCTTTTCCGCTCTGTCCAACGCCTTTCCAAAACTGCAATCTTTAACCCCCGAAATTGCCCGCCAAATAGAAATAGAGGGCAAGTATAAGGGCTATCTTGACCGTCAAGAGGCGGATATTCGCCTGTTTAAAAAGGACGAGGAGCTGAAAATCCCCACCGATTTTGATTACGATAAAGTAGGGGGCTTATCCACCGAAATAAAGGAAAGATTAAAGCGCGCCCAGCCCGAAAACATAGGCATAGCCTCGCGTTTAGCGGGCATCACTCCCGCCGCCATTACGGCCCTCATCGGACATTTAAAGAAGTTTAAAGGCTAGGTTTAGTTTATAAGCTTATAAGGTGATAAGTTTATAAGGTGAATTAGGAATTAGTAATTAGGAATGATTGCGTTTTTGCAAAAAGCAAAAACAACTTTTGTTTTTTTCATTCCTCATTCCTCATTCCTCATTCCTCATTAAACTCCCTTCCTTACCCCTTCCTTTTCCTTTTGCCCTGTGCTATAACTTCCACTATCAACGAGGGAGAAAATGGCACACGAAACCTTCACAAAAGAGGACTTTTTAGAAGCGTTTGGTAAAGATGTTTCACGTGAAACGCTTGATAAATTAGCTATTTACGAAGCACTTTTGCGAAAGTGGCAAAAGACCATAAACCTTGTCGGCGCCTCAACTTTAAACAATATTTGGCAAAGGCACTTCCTCGACTCGGCACAACTCCTTAACTTTTTCCCGAAAAAGGCTGTCCGGTTCGTAGACTTCGGCTCGGGCGGAGGGTTTCCCGTCTTGGTTTATGCTCTGCTGCTTGCCGACAAAAAGCCGCAAAAAGCCTATGAAATCCACGCTATTGAAAGCGACGCCCGCAAGACGGCGTTCATGCGCGAAGTCGTGCGCTCGTGCCAGCTTGATGTTCGCGTCCACACCTCAAGAATTGAGCAAATTGCGGCTATAAGAGCAGATGTTATAACCGCTCGCGCCCTTGCCCCGCTTGATACTTTGTTGACATACATGCGCCCGTTTACTACAAACGACACCACTTGCCTTTTCTTAAAAGGGCAAACTGCCGAGGAGGAGATAGCTAAACTTGGCCGTAAAAGGCGAATGGATATAACGCTGCACCCCAGCATTTCCGACCCTTCGGGGCACATTGTCGAGATAAAAAACATAAGGGAGTTTTAATAAAGATGGCAAAAATCATCGCCATAGCCAACCAAAAAGGCGGAGTAGGTAAAACCACCACGGCAGTCAATCTTGCCACTGCTTTATCCGCGATAAACAAAAAGATTCTCTTGATTGACCTTGATCCCCAAGGAAATGCCTCGGTAAGCGTGGGCGAGCAAAGAGCATCGGAGGGGCCAAGCGCTTATACGGTTTTGCTGGGGAAAGACCCTTTGGAAAAGGCACTGATAGCCACCAAAATCCCGCACCTTTCCTTGCTTCCGGCCTCGCAAGAGTTGCTGGGAGTGGATTTGGAGCTTTCCTCTGCCGCCAAGCCGCACTTTTTCCTTAAAACAGCGCTGGCAAAGGCAGAAGAAGCCTTTGATTATATCATCATTGATTGTCCGCCCGCGGTGGGCATGCTGACCATCAACGCCTTAGTTTCTGCCGCGTCCATAATAATCCCCATTCAATGCGAATATCTCGCGCTGGAAGGCGTGGCGGATCTGGTAAAGACGATTGCCAAGGTGAAAAAGCACTTTAACCCGGATTTAAAAATCCAAGGCATTGTTTTGACGATGTATGATGCCCGCAACAATCTGTCGGCAATGATAGCCGGCGATGTCAGAAATTACTTCGGTGAAAAGGTATATAGCACTGTAATTCCAAGGAATGTGCGGGTTTGCGAAGCTCCGTCACATGGCAAGCCCGTCATCTTATACGATTATCGCTCGGCAGGCTCCGAGGCTTATGTCAAACTTGCCGCCGAACTTTTGAAGCAAGAAAGAAAGGAGAAAACCGCCAATGCCAAACGCTAAGAAAATGGGCCTTGGGAAAGGATTAAGTGCGCTTTTGGGCGACGACAACGAGCTTTCCACGGAAACCGTAATGTTTTTAAAAACGCTTTCGCTGCTTCCTTCTCCCTTCCAGCCGCGTAAGAACTTTGAAGGCGATGCCTTAACCGACTTGGCGCAATCCATAAGCGAAAAGGGCGTTTTGCAACCTGTTTTGGTAAGGAAAAAGGCTGACGGCAATTATGAAATCATTGCCGGCGAGCGCCGCTGGCGTGCTGCCAAACAGGCCGGCCTACAAGAGATTCCCGTGATTATTAAAGAATTTGCCGACAAAGAGGCTTTGGAAGTTGCGCTTATTGAAAACATCTTGCGCGAAAACTTAAACCCTCTGGAAGAGGCCGAGGGCTACCGTCGCCTTATAGACGAATTTAAAAACACGCAAGAGCAGCTGGCAAAGGCTCTTGGCAAGTCTCGCTCATATATTGCAAATTCGCTACGGCTTTTGGGGCTTCCCGCCGAGGTTAAGGATATGCTGGCATCGGGGCTTCTGACCGCCGGCCATGCCCGTAGCCTTATAACCGCCGCGAATCCTAAGGAATTAGCGCAAAAAATCATAAATGCCGGACTAAATGTCCGCCAAACCGAAAAGCTTACCAAAGAGGCAAAGGGCAAAGCGCCGACACCGGCAAAAACAAAAGCGGTAAAACCAAGGCAAAGTGCCGACTTGCAGGCGTTGGAAGAGGATTTGTCCGAAAAGCTTAAAACGCCTGTCTCCATAAAATTAAAAGGGAACAAGGGCTCCATAACGATTAACTTCAAAGGCTTTGAAAAGCTGGACGACCTGTTGGAAATTATATCCCGCGCCGCCAAGTTACAAAAATAAAACCGTTCGGAATCACTTTGTAATTACAACTTTTGTTTTATTAAAAGCGTTTTGCGGGAATCACTTTGTAATTACTTTTTCGCCAGTCTGCAAATATTCAAAAGCGCCGCAGAGCATACGGTTTTGGGGACATTGCCCGAGGTTTTGCACTCTATTTCCGTATCAATAAGATAGCGCAGCACGCGTTCAATTTTTGCACTGTTCCAAAGGCGTAGTTGCGCCCGAAAAGCATCTTCCTTTTTAAAATGCACGGGCGGGTAAAGATATTTTGCCGCCTCAAAATAGCTGGCGCCGTTCGCAATCCGTGCCACGGTAAGATGCAACCGCTGGAAATGATACATCGCCGCCCGCACAATCGCCACCGCGGCATTGTCATCTTCGGCAAAAATCCTTGCCATCACCTTGTCCAGCGCGGCAAAATTACCGTCCGCCAGCGCATAAACTAAATCATCCATAGACGCCGCCGAGCCGTCCCCGACGATACTTTGCGCCATCTCCGCGGTAATATTTTCCTCGTCTCCGGCAAAGGTTATGAGCTTTTGTATCTCGGACCGCGTCAGCCCTCTGTCCGCGCCCAAATTATCCGCCAGCCACGAAACCGTAGCGAAATCCGCCGTTTTCCCTGCTTTTTTAATATCTGCCGCGATAATTGACCGCAAAGCTTCTTTATCATCGGCATAAGCCGCATAGGCCGCCATTTTCTCCGAGCTTTCCGCCAGTTTGCGCAGTTTAGAAGCTTTGGTAAGATTACCCGCGCTCAGCACCACAAACGAATCCCCGTCATACTTGTCCAAAAACAAAGAAAGCGGCTCTACCACACTTTCGTCCGCGCCATCCACCTTGACCAGCCGCCGCCCGCCCATAAGCGAGATTGCCGCCGCTTCGTCATATAGAGCTGATGCATTTCCTTTTAGATTCAAGGGGGTAAGTTCTGCCACCCGAAAGGCGTCCGTCAAGTCCGGCACAATCATTTGCGCCACCTTAAAGAAAATCTCGCGGATTGCCCCTTCGTCCTGGCCGAACACGAGAAAGGCCTTTATCTGCGGATTAGGCTTGGTATAAAAAGCCTCAAGTTGAGAGTTATTAAACTTCATCTAACCCGCATTCTCCTTTCGGCTTTTTGCTATTTTTCGTCATTAAGCAGACGCTTTTTAAGAAAGGCGGTCACCCTAAGCGCGATATTCTGCGACAGTTGCAAAATAATTTGCCGCTCCACCGCCGCTTTAGTGGTAACGGTGCTGTATCCGCTTTGCAAAACATTATAGCTGGACTGCGCGAACGCCGAGTCCGTAATCAGCACTTCGTCACCTTTTTTCAAAGTATAATAAGCGGTATAGCCGACAGTAATGCGTGTCGGCACACTGTCCTCACGAATACCCTGCTCACTGTAGAGCGTCCGCTTATTTACCACGGTTAAGGTGTATTCCTTTGCGCTTGTCACCCGCGGCGAGAACTGCGCCACCAGGTTTTGCCGCATAATCTGCCCCAGCCGGTCGGCAATCGGCTCGACATAGATTTTAGAGGTCTCGGCGATAACTTCTTTATCTTCGCTGGGCAAAATCCCACTGTCCTTGGTTGCATAAAGCGGCGTAAATCCGCACGCGGTAAGCGCCCCAACCAAAAGCAGACAAAGCCCTAACTTATACACGATAAACCCCTTTATTTCTGCGGAGTCTGCGCGATTCTAAGCTCTCTTGCGCGAACCAAAATCGCATCTTCCATGGCGGTAGCGGTCTTAGGCGGCAAAGCCACCTCAACCCACGCACCTTTATTATTCATTTCCTGCTTAAAAACCGTAACTTTAATCCCGTCCGCACGCAAAGACTTAGTCATGATAAAGGCGTTCACCTTAAACCGTTCCTTAGGCGTTTCGGGCGGAGTATACCAGTCCGTAATAATCACACCGCCGAAAGGATCCGCCGATGCAAGCGGCATAAAAGCAAGCGTATCCAAGGAAGCGCGCCATAAATAGCTGTTCACTCCGATACCGACGCCGGCGGAGTCTTTGTCCTTTTTATTACCGCCGAACAAAGTAAATCCTTCGCTGCCGAAAATGGAATCCGGCTTTTTTCCCGAGGTCGAATACTTGTTATTACCGATATATTCGGGATAAGAGTACTCTACATCTGCGTCCGAAGCACAACCGCACATGCCGCTGCACAAACCCAAAACCACCAAAGTCGTCGGAATAATTTTTGTAAAAGTCATAATTTTCCCTTTTAAAAGTAATCCAATTGCTAGAGAATAAGAAAAATCTCTAAAAAAAGCAAGAATTAGTTGGAAAATGAAGGAAACAAAAAACCATGACTTCTCTTGATAACCTGAACGAAATCAAGGCAAAACTGAAAGACTCCCGCCCTGCCATCATGGCGGTAAGTAAACAAAAACCGGTGGAGGCCATAACCCCTTTACTTGACGCGGGGCACCGCCTTTTCGGGGAAAACCGCGTTTCCGAGGCGCTTGAAAAATGGCAGGGCTTAAAGGAAAAATACTCCGGCATAGACCTTCATTTAATCGGGCATTTACAAAGAAACAAAATAAAAGACGCGCTTAAAGTTTTTGACGCCATTGATACGGTGGATTCGCGTCAGCTGGCAGAGTTGCTGGCGAGCTGCGATATCTCGGGCAAGACCTTCATGGCCGAGGTCAACACCGGCTCCGAGCCTCAAAAAACCGGCTTCCTGCCAAGCGAAATAGACGCCTTTTTGGAGAACTCTCCCCTGCCGATAACGGGGCTTATGTGCATTCCTCCGGTTGGCGAAGAGCCGAGTCCGCACTTTGCCTTTCTTAAAACGATTGCTAAAAGACACAGTAATATCAAAGAGTTAAGTATGGGAATGTCCGCCGATTATGAAATTGCCGCCGCGCAAGGCGCCACTATCATTCGCCTCGGCACAGCCCTTTTCGGTGCAAGATAGATTTTCCGCTCCGCCCTCATATCGGTCGGCGCATCGCCTGATATACTTTTTATGAAAAAAGATGGAAAAACCTTTGTTTCTGGCGGAGAGGGGGGGATTCGAACCCCCGATACAGTTGCCCGTATACCTGATTTCGAGTCAGGCGCATTCGACCACTCTGCCACCTCTCCATTTTAGGACTTCGCAAAATATATCAGACTTGCTTTAAGTGCAAGAGCTAATATAATCAACCGATAACAGGTTTATTCGTAATTGAGTTGGGAAATGCCAGAGAAAACACTTTCTACCGCCACAGAGCTACTGGAGACGCAAACCCGCATCAAGGAAATTATGGACGCCTTGCCCTGCCTTCTTTACAAAGGCACGATATTCAAAAACGGCAAAATCCGCCTGGATCATGTAAGCCCCAGCGCCAAAGATATTCTGGGCGTGTCTGCTTCGGCTATTTTGAAGGACTCGAGCGCGTTTTATGACGCCATATCGCCCGAGGATCGCGCGTGGATTTTCGCCAATCACAAAAGGCTGCTGGCGGCAAAGAATCCGGCTTTTCTGGACAAAGATGTAAGGCTTGCAAACGGCAGGTGGACCCGCTTTCGCGCCTATCCCAAGAAAGACGCCGCGGGCAATGTCTGCTGGAACGGCATCATCTTTGACATATCCGAAAGGAAAAACGCCGAGGACAAGCTCACCTTTCTTGCCTATCACGACCCCTTAACCGAAGTCGGCAATCGCGAACTGCTGTTTAAGGACTTTCCCGGCATCATTGCCGCTGCCAACAAAAACCACAAAAGCATTGCCGTTGTATCCTTGGCTCCCGACGGGCTGGGGCAAATCAACACCACCGCCGGACTTGCCGTCGGCGACAAAGTGCTCACCAAGTTCGCCCGAAGGGTTGAAAGCTTTCTTGACGCCAAAGAAGACTTGTTCGTCCGCATGGCGGGGCATAGGTTCATTATCGTTTTGGGAGGCTTATCCTCGCATGTCTCCGCCAACAAGAAAATCGGCAAGATTTTAAAAGCCTTCGCTAAGCCGATAAAGGTGGGCATGCAAGAGTTCGAAATGTCGGTGACCATGGGCGTAAGCTTTTATCCCGTCAACGGCAGAACGCCGGAAGTGCTTATTTCACACGCCGACGCCGCGCTTGACTTCGCCAAGCAAAAGAACCGCGGGACGGCATTTTTGTTTTCCGAGGAATTGGCCTTTACCCTGTCGCGCAGCATGAAGCTTCGGCGGGAGTTAAGAAAAGCACTGGAGCAGGGCGACATTGTCCCTTACTTCCAACCGCAGGTAGATGTTAAGACCGGCGCAATTATCGGCATAGAGGCGCTGGCACGCTGGAAAACCGCACAGTCCCTTATCAGCCCGAACGAGTTTATTCCCATTGCCGAGGAATACGGACTTATCGCGCCGCTCACCTGGCAGATATTAAAGGCGTCCTGCATTTACGCCAAGCGCTGGCACGATAAGGGTTACGGCGCGATTCCCGTGGCGGTGAATATCTCGGGCGATTTGTTCAGGCGCAGCAAAGTGCTGGTAAAAGCGGTAAAAAGCATCTTAAGCGAAACAAAGTTGCCCCCGTCTTTGCTGGAGCTGGAGCTTACCGAATCCGCAGCGATGCTTGATCCTGCGGTGGCAATTGCCGTTTTGAACGACTTGGAGGCCGACGGAGTCACTTGTTCCATAGACGACTTTGGCACGGGCTATTCCTCGCTTTCGGTATTAAAAACCTTTCCCTTAAAGAAGCTTAAAATAGACCGCTCTTTTATCATGGATTTGAATGTTGACCAAAGCGACACCGCGATTGTCAAAGCGACCATAGCCGTGGGCAAAGCCCTTAACCTCAGCATTCTAGCCGAGGGAGTGGAGACGAAGTATCACTTTGATGTCTTGCGGCAAATGGGCTGCGACGCCGTCCAAGGCTACCTTTTCTCCTGCCCCGTCTCGGCAGAGGAAATGGAAGAGATGCTTAAAAACTGGGACGCAAAGAAAGTCCTTGCCGATTTAAAATAATTCGCAAGCGGACAAGACCCGCAACGGATAAGATTAATAAATAAGATTTAGCTCATAAAATTTGGCGAAAAGGAAAGGCTGCTAGCTTCTGACCATCTTCTTGGTATTAGCATTCTTGGCGCGCAAAAGTTTGGTTATGCTTCCCACACCGAAAGACTTGGTAATCATGCTGAGCGGTTGGCTTTCCTGATAAGCAAAAACCATATCAACAATCTCGGCATCTTTAGCGGTCTTTGGCTTAAGGATTTGATTCTTTTCCAGCGCTCCGCAAACATCAAAGCCAAGGATTCGTAGCGAAGTTTCCGCCTTTTCCACATCTTTATCGCTGGCGAGCGCGCGCATTTTTAAATATCCGCCGACGGTAGCTTTAAGCCCGCGCGACACAAGGGCGATAGCGCTTTGTTTCATATTGACCATATTCGACAAGACCGCACGGTTTTGCGAATTGTTTTGTAAAGAAACGGTGTTATTCTCTTCCCAAATGTTGGCAAAAATGCGATGAAGAGCTTCCTTTGCCCGTGCCAATTCTTTTTCATAAGCGCTTTCTCTCACCACCAGCACGCGCGCATTTTCGCGCCTTGCTTCTTCGGGAGAAAGCCTGCGAGGCCGTCCCTGCTCGTCCCTTACCATAATACGCATATCCAAGGGAAGCGAGGACAAAGGCACTTCGTCAAACGCTTTGCAAACCGCAGTTACATCTTTTTCAAAAGAGTATTTCTCGGACGCTTCATCGTTTGCGTTCATATTCCTTGCATCTACTGCTTTATCCATTTTGCTGTTTCCTGCTTGTTTTCTACCATAAAGTTCTGCGACCTGCCTTTGCCCCTTACGCACAAAGCCGCACAAAAATCTCGGCAAAGGCTGTTTTTCTTGATTTATCTTTAATAAAAGCTTTTAAACATTGTCGCTCCTTAAATATAGCCTTAATTTACGACAAAAATTGCCGAGAGTCAACAAAATAGTTAAAAAACAGTTAATAATTTATCTTGTATTTGTAAAACTGTCGGCAACCTTGACATATTTAGGTATGCCGAAGCGGCCTAAAAAGCTGCTTTTCTGGTAAGCCGCCACTTTTTTTATAATATTGCTTTCATAATCACTGACCGTAATCAGGCAAGAAGGAATATCAAACGACGCCTCATCGAAATCAAACCCCAAGACTTGCAGATAACCTTCGGCTCTTGCGGCGAATTCGGATTCCGAGGGAACATATTTGCGCAGTCTTAACAAGCTGTAACCCTTATATATTTCGGCAGAGAAAACTTTTGATATATAAGGGATTGCGCGCTCTTTCTCCTTTGCGACATAGTCCAGCAAATAATCACTGTCGGGAGTTTTTTCAAAGAAGATTGCCCCGTATTCCAAAAAGAAAGCGCTGCGATAGGGCTCATTTTTATCGGACAGATAACTGAAGAACATGGCATCAATGCTGTCAAACACGAATTCCTCCGCTTCGGGCTTGAATTCCTGTTTAAACACCATCGCGCGCACGCCTTGTTTTTTGCATTCGGCAAAAGAAAGTTCTTTAGCGCCATCGTTTGCCGGCACGCGAATCTTGGTGTTATCATTAAAGCCGCAGTTTTCAAGCGCGGTAAGCGGCACTTCTTCCAAGGTTATGGCGACACAGCGCGCCCAATCTTTCCAATCTCCCAAGTCCTCTTGGATTTCACCGACTTCCTCTCCGTCCCAGTCTTCTTGAGCTTCATCAATTTTCGGACAATCTTGGTATTCTTGGTTTTCCGACATTTCTTTTTCCCTTCTTATTCTCGTTCTTTTTGTCCTATTTCGGTCAGGGCTTTAATCCGCCCCGGCAAAGATAGCCTGTAACCCACGGCTTTTATATTTTTTGCCAAGCTCTCGTCGCGCGGATTTGTGGCCAGAATATCCCCTCCGGGTAAAAGACCCGCACCGCTTTGCAGGTCAAAATCAATGATTCTGAAGCCGCCATAAGCCCTAAGCCATTTTTGCGACAAAGGCGACACCCACGGTTTTTTGCGTAAAAAAAGCAGGTTACCGTATTCTTTTACCTTAAAAACTTTTGCGATATTTATTATCGCCTTGTCAAATTCATAATTTATATAGTCCATGCAAAGATTATTATGCTGGTTGGGAGGAATAAAATAAAACTGCAGGCGGGGCTCGGTTGTCTTTATGTGTAGCAGGATTTCCTCTTTCTCAAAAGAAGGATAAAACAGCATCATGGTGGCATGCTTTGCGGCTAATTCCTCACCTTCGGTCAGCCCTTCTTTAAAGGCCAAAATCCGATAGCCCTGCTTTTGTGCATCTGCATAGGACATGGTCTTTGGCTTTTCTTCCGAAGACCCCGGCATTTCAAAAGACGCACTAAGCGGCATACCGAACTCGTCTTGCAAGTCTTGAAAAGTGATTTCTTCCAAAGCCATGGCCGCTACGAAAAACAGCGGCTCAACCTCATCTTTAAACCGAAGAGTTCTTTTAAACAAAACAGGAGCGCCCATTATTGCCACCTCCCCTTGATAATAGCATTTGCGCAAAAATATAACAAAACGGGAAGGCGGAGTCAATTTTTTAATTAAACTAAAGGACTTATTCAAAATCCCGCATTAAATAATTATTTTATAAAGGGCGGGGCTTGCATAAGGCACGGGACGTTCTTATATAGAGCCCATCGGTTTAACTTTTATTTTTAAAAAGAGGAAAAAATGGGAAAAGTTATAGGAATAGATTTAGGCACGACGAACTCTTGCGTAGCTATTATGGACGGCAAGGATGCCAAGGTTTTGGAAAACAGCGAAGGCAACCGCACTACGCCTTCCATGGTCGCCTTTACGGAAGGTAAGGAAAGATTGGTGGGCCAGCCGGCCAAGCGTCAAGCGGTGACCAATCCCGAAGGCACTTTATTCGCCATCAAGCGTTTAATCGGTCGCCGTTATCATGATAAGATGGTGGAAAAGGCAAAAAGCCTTGTTCCTTATCATATTGTCGAAGGCGACAACAATGACGCATGGGTTGAGGTAAAGGGCGAAAAATACGCTCCCAGCCAAGTCTCTGCCTTTATCTTGCAAAAGTTAAAAGAGGACGCCGAGGCATATCTCGGTGAGCCTGTGACTCAAGCCGTAATCACCGTTCCGGCATACTTTGACGACAGCCAGCGTCAAGCGACCAAAGACGCCGGCAAAATCGCGGGGCTGGAAGTTTTGCGTATCATCAACGAGCCCACGGCGGCAGCGCTTGCCTACGGCCTTGATAAGAAGAACAGCGGCACTATTGCCGTTTACGATTTGGGCGGCGGCACTTTCGATGTTTCCATTTTGGAAATCGGCGATGGCGTGTTTGAAGTAAAGTCTACCAACGGCAACACCTTCTTGGGCGGTGAAGACTTTGATGCTCGCATCATTGACTTCTTGGCGGACAACTTCAAAAAAGAGCAGGGCATTGACCTTCGCACCGACCGTCTTGCTTTGCAAAGATTGAAAGAGGCGGCAGAGAAAGCCAAGATTGAGCTTTCCTCGGCCATGACAACGGAAGTAAATCTTCCTTTCATCACTGCGGACGCCAGCGGCCCGAAGCATTTGAACATCAAGCTCACTCGCGCAAAAATGGAATCCCTGGTAGAGGACTTGGTTGCCGAGACCATTGAGCCTTGCAAAAAGGCCTTGAAGGACGCGGGACTTAAGGCCGACCAAATTGATGAAGTCATCTTGGTCGGTGGTATGACCCGTATGCCCAAGATAGTGGAAACGGTTAAAGAGTTCTTTGGTCGCGAACCGCACAAAGGCGTAAACCCCGATGAAGTCGTTGCTCTTGGCGCCGGTATTCAAGGCGGCGTGTTAAAAGGCGATGTAAAAGATGTCTTACTGCTTGATGTAACACCGCTTTCTTTGGGTATAGAAACCTTGGGCGGCGTATTCACCAGGCTGATTGACCGTAACACCACGATTCCCACCAGAAAGTCGCAAGTCTTTTCAACTGCCGAAGACGGACAGACCGCTGTCACCATTCGTGTTTTCCAAGGCGAGCGCGAAATGACGGTGGACAACAAACTTTTGGGGCAATTTGATTTGGTTGGTATTCCTCCCGCACCGCGCGGTATGCCGCAGATAGAGGTTACCTTTGACATTGATGCCAACGGCATAGTCAATGTTTCCGCTAAGGATAAAGCCACGGGTAAGGAGCAAACGATTAAGATTCAAGCCTCGGGCGGACTTTCCGATGCGGACATTGAAAAGATGGTAAAAGAGGCCGAGGCGCACGCTTCCGAAGATAAGGAAAAGAAGGAAGCGGTTGAGGCCAAAAACCACGCCGAGGGGCTTATCCACCAGACGGAAAAGACCTTAAAAGAGCTTGGCGACAAGGTGAGCGCCGACGATAAAAAAGCCGTTGAGGACGCGATAGAGCCTTTGAAGAAAGCCCTTGAAGGAAACGACACCGCGGACATTAAGGCCAAGACCGAAGCGCTTATGAACGCATCGATGAAACTTGGCGAGGCTATGTATAAACAGCAACAAGCCGAAGCCGCCGCTACCGGTAGTGCGGGCGACGCGGGCGCTTCCGCTTCTTCCGACGAAGCTTCCTCGGACGATAAGCCCAAGGAAGAAGATGTTGTCGATGCCGACTTTGAAGAAGTGAAAAAGTAACTTTAAACAGCGATAAGGTGATGAGTTTAAACCTATAAACTTATCACCTTATCACCTTATAACCTTACCAACCAAGAAAGCCCTTGCGATATGAAACGCGACTATTACGAAGTTCTGGGAGTAGCAAAAACCGCGACCGAGGTGGAAATTAAAAAGGCCTATCGGACGCTGGCGAAAAAGTATCACCCCGACCTTAACCCTGACGATCGCGAAGCAGAAGTAAAATTCAAAGAAATTACCGAAGCCTACGAAGTTCTTATGGATGGGAACAAACGCGCCGCTTACGACCGTTACGGCCACGCCGCTTTTGAAGGCGGGCAGGGCGGCTTTGGCGGCGGCTTTGGTGCCGGCGGCTTCGGCGCGGGCGATTTTTCTGACTTGTTTGAAGATGTTTTCTCTGCCTTTATGGGCGGTAAAAGGCAATCGGGGCCTCGCAATCCGAACGCTCCCCGCCGCGGCAGCGACTTAAGAACCGATGTGGAAATCACGCTAAAGGAAGCCTTTACCGGCACGACTAAGACCGTCACGATTCCTTCGCATGAAAAGTGCAAGACCTGCAAAGGCACGGGCTCGGCGGACGGTGAAAAGCCGATCACCTGCACGGCATGCGGTGGTCGCGGCAGGGTGCGTCGCCAGCAAGGCTTTTTCAGCGTAGAGACCGTTTGCCCCGAATGCGGCGGCCTCGGCACGATTATAAAGAACCCCTGCACCGAATGCCACGGCACGGGCTACACCGAAATCCAAAAGACCTTTGATGTGAAAATCCCCGCGGGCGTGGACAGCGGCACACGCATGCGTTTGGCGGGCGAGGGCGATATCGGCACCGGCGGCGGCGAAAACGGCGATTTGTATGTCTTTGTCGGAGTTGAGGAGCACCCGATTTTCAATCGCTCGGGCGATGATTTATACTGCGCAATTCCTATATCCATAGTGACGGCAAGCCTTGGCGGCGAAGTTGAAGTCCCGTCCATAGACGGCGAACCCGCGACATTAAAGATTCCCAAAGGCACCCAAAACGGCTCGCGCCTTAAGGTAAAGGGGCGCGGCATGCCTATAATGAACAGCGACAAAAGGGGTGACTTGTTCGTTGATATAAATGTGCAAATCCCCACCAGCCTCACAAAGCGCCAAGAAGAATTGCTGCGCGAGTTTGAAGCCGAAGGAGCAAATCACACCCCCTCTATTTCTACCTTTTTTGCCAAGGTAAAGGACCTGTTCAGTTAAAGGCTTACGGTTAGTTTATAAGCTTATAAACCAACCTTAACCTTTAACCTATTTTCCCCTTGCTTTTTATAAAAAACTCTGCTACAAACCCTTTCATACATTCTTATAAGTTAAAATAAGAGTGGGCCTCGCGCCCGCTCTTTTTGTTAGGAAAAAAGGATTTTTGACTACCGATGCAAAGGTATGAAAAATTAGAAAACATAGTTACTCCCGTGCTGGAAAGTATGGGCTATGATCTTGTGCGCCTGATGATTCGTCACGAAGGCTCGCGCAAGGTCTTACAAGTTATGATAGAAAGAAAGGACGAAGTCGCTATCACCGTTGACGATTGCGAAAAAGTGTCCCGTGAACTTTCCGCCATACTTGATGTTGAAGATCCGATAGAGGGCAGATACTCTTTGGAAATAAGTTCTGCGGGACTTGACCGTCCGCTGACCAAACTGGCTGACTTTGTCCGCTTCAACGGCTTTTTTGCCAAGATTGAAACCGAGGTTCCAATATCGGGACAAAAAAGATTTAAAGGAAAAATAACCGGCCTTTCCGAGGCTGACGAGATTTTGCTTTCCCTTGAAGGGAACAAAGAGGAAGTTGCGCTTCCTTTTTCCGCGATAGCAAAGGCAAAATTGCTGCTCACCGATGAAATGCTGAAAACGCCAAACCAATAACGAAAAAGGTTTTTATTATGGAAGAACAAATTACCGCATTACCCCGTCCCGAACTTATTCAAATGGCTGATGTTGTCGCCAGAGAAAAGGGCATCGACAAAGAAGAAGTTATCATTGCCATGGAGCAAGCCATACAAAAGGCGGGGCGCTCCAAATACGGCGCCGAGCATGATGTTCGCGCTTTCATTGACCGCCGCACGGGCGCGATAAAGCTTGCCCGCTACATTGAAATTGTTGAGGACGGCGCAGTTGAAAACGAAGTCACGCAGATTGAACTTTCCACCGCCAGAAAGAAGGACAAAGACGCCGAGGTGGGACATTACATTGTTGACCCCCTTCCCCCCATCGACTTTGGGCGCATTGCGGCACAAACGGCAAAGCAGGTTATCGTGCAAAAGGTGCGCGAGGCCGAGCGTATCCGCCAGTTTGAAGAGTATCAGGACAAGATAGGCGAAGTCTTAAACGGCATTGTTAAGCGCATTGAAATCGGCAATGTCATAGTGGACTTGGGCAAGGCGGAAGCATTGCTTCGCCGTGACGAGCTTATTGCCCGCGAGACTTTCCGCGTCGGCGACCGCGTCCGCGCCTATGTCACCGATGTGCGCGAGGAACAAAGGGGCCCGCAGATTTTCCTTTCCCGCACCTGCCCCGAGTTCATGGCAAAGCTGTTCACGCAGGAAGTGCCGGAAATCTACGACGGCATTATAGAGATAAAGGCCGTCGCCCGTGACCCCGGCTCAAGAGCAAAGATTGCCGTCATCTCGCACGACTCGTCGATTGACCCCGTGGGCGCTTGCGTAGGTATGCGCGGCTCTCGCGTGCAAGCGGTCGTAAACGAGCTTCAAGGCGAAAAGATTGACATCATTGAATGGACTCCGGACATTGCCGCCTTTGTCGTTCACGCTCTCGCTCCCGCGGCGGTGCTGAAAGTAATCTTGGACGAGGAAACCAAGCACATTGAAGTAGTTGTATCCGAGGATCAGTTGTCGCTGGCCATCGGCCGCCGCGGTCAAAATGTCCGTCTTGCCTCGCAACTTTCGGGCTGGTATATCGACATCATCACCGAAGCCGAAGAAGCCGAAACTCGCCAAAAGGAAATGGCGCGCCGCTCGGCATTGTTCATCGACGCTTTGGACATTGAAGATGTTATGGCGCACTTGCTGGTTGCCGAAGGCTTTAACACGCTTGAGGACATCGCTTATGTTCCCTTAAACGAACTTTCCGAGATAGAGGGCTTTGACGAGGAGCTTGCGACCGAACTGCAAAACCGCGCCAAAAACTACCTTGAAGTCAAGAACAAAGAGGATAAGTCCAGATATAAAGAACTGGGCGTCACCGCCGAACTTGCCGCCACCGAAGGCCTTACGCCTTCCATGCTGGTTGCTTTGGGCGAGGCGGGCGTCAAGACCAAAGACGACTTTGCCGACCTTGCCTCTGACGAGCTTTTGGAAATCGTCGGCTCGGAGAATATGACCAAAGGCAAAGCCGACAAGCTTATTATGAAAGCAAGGGAAAGCTGGTTCGCCGAGGAGGACGCTAAAGCCGCCTCTGCCGCCGCTACGGAAAAGGAGGAAGCCCCCGCCGATGCGTAAGAAAAGGAGCAAAGGTTTGCTGGTCAAGAAGTGCCTGGCCAGTGAGGAATACGGCAATCGCGAAGATATGCTTCGCTTTGTCGTTTCCCCCGAAGGCGTGCTCACGCTTGACTTGGCAGAAAAGCTCCCGACTCGGGGGATTTGGTTCAAGTCCGACAGAAAGACACTGTCGAACATCACCAAAGCCAAGCACTTCATCAACCGCAAATACGGGCGCCAAGGGGCGAAGATGCCTTTTAACCTGCCCGCGGTGGTTGAGGAAGTCTTTATAAAAAGGCTAAAGGATCTTTTCGGACTATGCGCCAAGGCCAAAGTGCTTGAAGTCGGCTTTAAAAAGACCGAAGCCGCACTAAAGGCGGGTAAAGAGCTTTCGGCAATAATCCTTGCTTCCGACGCGTCCGCGGCCAGCGTGGACGGCCTGCTTCAAGGCGATTTAGCGGCGGACATAAAGACCTTTTCCTTCCTTTCCATTGAGGAGCTCTCGGACTTGGCGGGCGAGAAAAATTGCGCCTGCATCGGGCTGATAAAGGGCAGTCTTACCAAAACCCTTGCCCGCGATATCATGCGCTATGAGCTTTTTCGTGGTAAACCCGAAGAAAATGAAGTAAACTCTACTGACACAGAAACCATAAACTCTAACTTAAAGGCTGATTAAAAAGTATGACCGAAGAACAGGAAAAACAAACGACAGAACAACCCGCAAGCACCAAAACCTTAAAGTTTGGCAGCAAGCTCGGGCTAAAGACGCCTGTGAGCACCACCGGCTCGCAACTTCGCCAAAACCTTACGCACGGCAAAGGCTCGGTGACGGTTGTTGAGGTTAAGAAAAAAAGGGTGTTCTCTCCTGAAAGCGAATCTGCGCCCAAGGCGATGACCGAGGAGCAGATGCAACGCCTTAAGCTTTTACAGGAAGCCAAAAAAGTCGAAGAGGAAAACAAGAAAAAAGCCGCCGAGGCCGCTGCCAAAGCCGAAGCCGCCGCCAAGGCCGCCGAAGCCGCCGCCAAGGCCGAAGCTGCTGCTAAGGCCGCCGAGGCCGCTAAAGCCGCTGCCGAAGCTGCCGCCAAAGCCGCCGAGGCCGCTGCTGCTTCTGCCAAACCTGTTTATGTCTCTAAAACGGTAAGACCGCTGGGCAGTAAGTCCTCGCCCATGCCCACACCTCCGCCCAATCCGGAAAAGGCGCAACTGGCAAAGGATTTTGGTAAAAAGTTCTCGGACAAGGAAAAGGACGACGACGATGACAGGTCCGTCCTTGCCCGCCGCAAAAAAGCCGAGGAAGAGGCTTTGTCCCGTTTCTCGCGTCGCAAAGGATCAGACGAACGCCGTGGCGGCGGACGCATTTCCATTAACTCGGTTTTCGGCGATGACGATGACGGCGCCCCGCGTCGCGGCCGCTCGCTCGCTTCCATAAAGCGCGCCAGAGAAAAGCAAATCCGCCGCATGATGGGCGAGCAAAAGCCGCAGGAAAAGGTTTATCGTGAAGTTACTATTCCCGAGACTATCACCGTCGGCGAACTTGCCAACCGCATGGCCGAGCGCTCTGCCGATGTGATAAAGGTGCTTATGAAGCTTGGCGTAATGGCGACCATAACTCAAACCATTGACGCCGACACCGCGCAACTTGTTGCCGAGGAATTAAAGCACCCCTACCGCCGCGTTGCCGACTCGGATGTTGAAGATATTTTAAAGCGCGAAGAAGATTCTGAAGATCAACTTCGTTATCGTCCTCCCGTCGTGACGGTGATGGGCCATGTTGACCACGGCAAAACCTCGCTGCTGGACGCCTTGCGCTCCGCTAATGTAGCCGAAGGCGAGGCCGGCGGCATTACCCAGCACATCGGTGCTTATCAGGTCCAGGTTCCCACGGGGCAAAAGGTTACTTTCATAGACACTCCGGGCCATGCCGCCTTTACCGCCATGCGCGCTCGCGGTGCTAAAATCACGGACATTGTGGTGCTGGTAGTTGCTGCCAATGACGGCATTATGCCCCAGACGATAGAGGCCATTCACCACGCCAAAGCGGCAGGAGTTCCCATTGTTGTTGCCATAAACAAGATTGATGTTCCGGGCGCCAATCCCGACAAAGTCCGCCTTGACTTGCTGGCCCAAGAGGTCGTTGTGGAATCCATGGGCGGCGATGTTCTCTCGGTGGAAGTTTCGGCGAAAAAGCGCATCAACCTTGACAAGCTCATAGAAGCAATTTTGCTTCAGGCGGAAGTCCTTAACCTTAGGGCAAATCCCGACGCCTCTGCCGAAGGAGCGGTAATTGAAGCCAAGATGGAAAAGGGCAGAGGCTCGGTCGCCACCGTCCTTATTCAGCGCGGCACGCTAAAAGTCGGCGACATATTCGTATCCGGCTCGGAATGGGGCAGGGTGCGCGCTTTGGTTAACGAGCGCGGCAAAAAGCAGGATAAGGCATTGCCCTCCGAACCCGTAGAAGTCTTGGGCTTGCAAGGCACACCTAACGCCGGCGATGACTTCATCGTGGTTGAGGACGAAGCCAAAGCCCGCAGCATTTCCGCCTATCGCCAAAGAAAAGAGCGCGAGGCTTTGCAGGTAAAATCCGCTCGCGGCACTATGGAGCAAATGTTCGCCAAGATTAAAACCGGTGAATCGCAAGAGTTCCCCGTCATTATCAAAGGCGATGTTCAAGGCTCGGTAGAAGCCCTGTGCGGCACTTTGGAAAAGATTGGTTCGGACAAGATAAAAGTGCAGATATTGCACTCCGGCGTGGGCGGCATCAACGAATCCGATGTGACGCTGGCTCGCGTTTCCAACGCCATGATTATCGGCTTTAATGTTCGTGCCGGCGCCGGCGCTCGGGAAATGGCAAAGCGCGACAATGTGGACATAAGGTATTACTCGGTCATTTACGATGTCGCCGATGAGGTAAAGAAGATTTTGGAAGGCAAGCTCGCTCCCGAACTTAAAGAGCGCATTATCGGTTACGCCGAGATTCGCAAAGTCTTTAACATCACCAAAGTCGGCAAAGTCGCGGGCTGTATGGTTACCGAAGGTCTTGTCCGTCGCGGTGCGAAAGTCCGCCTGTTGCGTGATGATGTGGTCATATATACCGGCTCGCTTAAGGAATTAAAGCGGTTCAAGGACGATGTCCGCGAGGTCCGCGAATCCCAAGATTGCGGCATGAGTTTTGAAAACTATGACGACATTAAAGAAGGCGATAAGGTCGAGTGCTTTGAAGTTGATGAGATAGCCGTTCATTTGGATGTTAAGGTTTAGAGTTAAGGTTTAAAGATGACTAGAACAAGCGGCAAAGCGCCTTCTCCGCGCCAATTAAAAGTAGGCGAAGAAATAAAAAGAATCCTTGCCGAAGCGCTTAGCCGCGGCGAAGTCTTTTCGCCTTTGTTCCCTTCAAGCGATGTCATTGTGAGCGAAGCGCGCGTAAGCCCCGACTTCAGCGTCGCCAAAGTCTTTGTCGCTACATTGGGCGGCGGTCGCGAGCAGGAACTATTGGACTTCCTTGCCAAAGTAAAGGGGCAGCTGCGCAAGATTTTGGGTGCTAAAATCAAACTGCGCGTCACTCCCGACTTAACCTTTATCGCCGATAAAAGTTTCGGCGAGGCCGCTCGCATTGAAGAACTTTTATACCGTCCCGAAGTAAAGAGAGATTTATAGCCATGATTAAACTTGTTGTAAGAGGATTGCCTTATCGCACTTGGGAAGAACGCGAAGCCGAGCGCAAGCGCCGCGCCCAGATTGCCAGCCGCCAAGGGGTTATCGGCCTTATGCGCCCCGTCAAAGATCCCGAGATTTTGGCAAAGTATCCTCCCAAAGCTCCCCCCAGCGGGTGGCTCATCATTGACAAGCCCTCGGGCATGACCTCCAACGATGTTCTTACCAAAATAAAAAGAAAGTTCGGCAAGTTTAAGCTGGGGCATACCGGCACTCTTGACCCGCTGGCAACCGGCGTTTTGCCCATAGCGGTGGGACAAGCCTCCAAGCTGATGAACTATATCCCCGACACATCAAAGGCCTACACCTTCACCGTAAAGTGGGGCGAGGCTACCGATTCGGACGACTCGGACGGCACGATTACCGCCACTTCCAAAGTCCTTCCCACGCAAAAGCAAATAAAGGCGGCGCTGCCTTCTTTTATCGGCACTATCATGCAGACTCCGCCCGCTTTCTCGGCGGTAAAGGTGTCCGGCAAGCGCGCGTATAAGCTGGCAAGGCAAGGCGAGACTCCCGACCTTACACCCAAAGAAATTACGATTAAGTCCTTGAAAGTAGTATCTTTTGACGCTCGCAACCTTACCACTTTCAAAGTAGAATGCTCTACCGGCACTTATGTCCGCGCCATAGCAAGAGATATGGCGCAAATGCTTGGCACTTACGGGCATATTGTCGCCTTGCGCCGCACCAAAAGCGGTAAGTTTACGGAAAAGGACACGATTCCTCTTGCTAATTTTTTGGAAATAGAGCAAATTGACGACGCTCTTTTGCATTTTCTTCCTCTTACCACCGTGCTGGACGACATCCCGGCTCTGGCGATAAATGAGGTAGAGGCAAGGGCGATTGAGCGGGGCGCGCCTATCCCTGCGCTTCCTTTGATAGAAAGGCTTGGCATAAAAGTTTCACCCGAAAGCCACTTTCAGCTTTACTACGAAGGTAAGTTTTACGCGATGGCAATCATCGGCGGAGCAAAAATAAAGCCCGTGAAAGTCTTCGTAGGCAAGTTTTTAAATGAATAACAACCAAGAAAAGGAGAAAAACGATGTCGATTACTAAAAGCCGCAAGGCAGAACTTATAAAGGAATTTGAAACTAAAGAAGGCGACACCGGTTCGCCCGAAGTGCAAATTGCGATTCTTACGGAAAGAATCAACAACTTAACCGCTCACATGAAGGATCATCACAAAGACTTCCATTCGCGGCGGGGGCTTTTGATAATGGTCGGTCAAAGAAGAAGGCTTCTCGACTATGTCAAAACCAAATCTAAAGAAAGATACACGAGTATCATCAAGAAGCTGGGTCTTCGTAAATAACCCCGATAGGGTGCCGGTCTTTCAAAAGGCCGGTTTTCCCTTATTTATATGAATATGTATGTTATGTTAGGAAAATAAAATATGACAATGTTTAATGTTTTTGAAAAACACATCGAATGGGGCGGAAGGACGCTTACCATTCAAACGGGCAAATTGTCCCGTCAAGCGGACGGAGCCGCTGTCGTTACTTACGGCGACACTGTAGTTCACTGCGCGGTTTGCGCGGTAAAGGGAACTCCCGACGCATCTCAGGACTTTTTCCCCTTAACCGTAAATTATCAGGAAAAGTATTACGCCTCGGGACGCTTCCCCGGCGGTTTTTTTAAGCGCGAAGGCCGTCCTACCGAGGGCGAGACTTTAATCTCTCGCTTGATTGACCGTCCGATTCGCCCCTTGTTTGCCGAGGGTTTCAACAACGAGACTCAGGTAACCTGCACCGTTTTAAGTTACGATCAGGAAAACGACACCGACATCGTGGCGATGATTGCCGCTTCGGCAGCCATTACCTTCTCGGGTCTGCCTTTCTTGGGTCCCATCGGTGCGGCGAAAATCGGCTTGGTTGACGGCAAGTTCGTTTTGAACCCCCTGCCCACCGATAAAGAGCAAAGCGATTTGAGCTTAGTGGTCGCCGGCACGAAAGAGGGCGTTTTGATGGTCGAATCCGAAGCTAAAGAGCTTTCCGAAAAGACCATGCTTGATGCTGTAACCTTCGGGCATAAGGCCTTCCAACCTGTCATTGACTTAATCATTGATATGGCGGAAAGCTGCGCCAAAGATCCTTGGGAGGTCCCCGAGATTCCTGCCGAAGTCACTACGGTAAGAGAAAAGTTTGAAAAGGCATACGGCAAGGACATCGCCGCCGCTTATAAGATTCACGACAAGCTCGCCCGTCAGGAAAGGCTTGCCGAGATTCGCGCCGCGGCGAAAGAATCCGTCGCCGAATCCGAAAACGAAAATGAAGCAAAGGTTGCCGACCGCGTCTTATTCGCTATGGAATACGACACTGTTCGCCAGTCCATATTAAAGACCGGCGTGCGTATTGACGGCCGTGACACCAAGACGATTCGCCCCATTGAATGCGAAGTCGGCGTGCTGCCCAAGGCTCACGGTTCGGCTTTGTTCACCCGCGGTGAGACGCAAGCTTTGGTAGTAACCACTCTCGGCACCGACCAAGATGAGCAAATCATTGACGATTTGTCGGGCGAGTTGCGCCAGCACTTCCTGCTGCACTATAACTTCCCCGCTTACTCGGTCGGCGAGGTAAAGCGCGCCGGCTCTCCCGGTCGCCGTGAAATCGGTCACGGCAAGCTGGCTTGGCGTGCCATTCACCCGATGCTCCCCACCAAGGACGAGTTCCCCTACACGATTCGCGTAGTCTCCGAGATTATGGAATCGAACGGTTCTTCGTCCATGGCAACGGTTTGCGGATCTTCACTGGCATTGATGGACGCGGGCGTTCCGATGAAATCTCCCGTTGCCGGTATCGCCATGGGACTTATCACCGACGGTGACAAGTATGCGATTCTCTCCGATATTATGGGCGATGAAGATCACCTTGGCGATATGGACTTCAAGGTTGCGGGCACGGAAAACGGCGTAACCTCGCTGCAAATGGATATTAAAATCACTTCCATTACCACCGAGATTATGGATGTTGCGTTAAAGCAAGCTCACGAAGGCAGAAAGTTTATTCTTGGCAAAATGGCCGAGGCTTTGAAGGAATCTCGTGACACGGTCAGCGAAAATGCTCCTCGTATCACCACGATTCAAATCGCCCGTGACAAGGTTCGCGATGTTATCGGCACCGGCGGCAAGGTAATTCGTGAAATTACCGAAAAGACCGGTTGTAAGATTGACATCAGCGACGACGGCATAATCAAAATCGCATCGGTTGCGGAAGCCGCCGGCGAGGCCGCTTTAAAGTGGATTCAAGAGATTGTCGCCGAGCCCGAAGAAGGCATGGTTTACGACGGCACCGTAGTTCGCATTATGGACTTTGGCGCATTCGTGAACTTCTGCGGTTCTAACGACGGCTTGGTCCACATATCCGAGCTTGCGGACGGCAGAGTGGGTAAAACCACCGATGTTGTAGCCGAAGGCGACAAGGTCAAGGTCCTGTGCATGGGCATGGACAAGCGCGGCAAAATCCGCCTGTCTATGAAGCGCGTAAATCAGGAAACCGGCGAAATCATCGAAGTTAAAGATGATGACGAGGACGAGGAATAATTGCTATTGAGGCGGTAAGTTCATGGTCTGTAAGCTTAAACTTATCGCCTCATTACCTTATTTCTTGACTTTTCCGAACAAAAGCGTTAAGAACACCACCAGTTTCAAGGTATTAACAACTAATTTAAATAAAAGGTAAAGAAAATGGCCAACCATAAATCGGCAAAGAAAAGAATAACCATCACCGCCAAAAGAACCAAAGTGAACGACATGCGCAGAAGCAAGATTCGCACTGCGGTAAAGAAAGCGGAAGTAACGATTGCTAACGGCACTAAAGATGATGCAACCAAAGCATTTATCAAGGCCGAATCCGAATTGAGCAAGGGCGTCAGCAACGGCGTTTTCCACAAGAACACCGTCGCCAGAAAAATCTCCCGCCTTGCCAAGAAATTGAAAGCAATGGTAACCAAGTAAGGTTAAGTTTAAGGTTTAAAGCTTAAAGTTAAAAGAATCGTCATCCTCGAGAGAGCCGTTAGGCTCAGCTCGGGGATCCGTTTATTACGGCTATCGCCGTTGTTGCTTTCCGCAAAAACAACTTTTGTTTTTTATTCCTCATTGGGCGAAGCCCTAGCCCTTAACCTATTCTTAAGATTTACTTTATATAATCCTTTCCCTATTTTTTCCGATTCACCATTTAGTATCACTTGCACGAGTTTCTGCGCCGCCCGAACACAACATGTTGGGTCAAGCATTTTAATTGCAAAAACTGCAAATTTTTTACTTGTCCCCCTTATCATCTCCCCCCTAAAATCGCTTCTGTCAGTGCCACTGATTCGAGGACATCGGTCCTGAACAAAGCCCTGCAAACACATGTATTTAAAAGATTAAAAGGCAGCGACGCCTTGCGCTCGTTTGCCCCTGTAAAAAAAGGAAAAAAGAAGTAAAAATGACCGAAGCAGTTTTACATAACGACGCAAAAAGCGAATGGCTGAGTGTCTGTTCTTCGCTTCGGGAAAGCCTTGGCGATTCGGCGTATAAAAGTTGGCTTCAACCGCTTGGCGCCGGCAAGATTGAGCAAGGCTGTGCCAAACTTTTTGCTCCTACCAGATTTATGCGCGATTGGGTTGAAAAGCACTATCTTTCCAGCATTAAAACCGCGTGGCAAAAACACAATCCCGAGGTGACTTCGGTTGACATGGAAGTAAATGCGTATTGCGCGCTGGACGGCTCTTTTGCCGCGCCCTCTGCTCCCTCTGCGTCTTCTGTGCCCTCTGCTCCTACCTTTTCCGACTCGGCTTATGATGCCGTAAAAGAAGGCCCCTTTGCCGCCTCCGATTCGCTTAAAGATATAAAAGAGGTTGCGCAGTCTTTTACCCTTCCCGCGGCCGAGGCGAAAGACTTTTCGGATGTTGCCGCGCCGCTCGATTCGCGCTTTACTTTTGATAATTTTGTCGTCGGTAAGTCTAACGAGTTTGCCTATCTTGCGGCAAGGAAAGTTGCCGAGTCCCGCGAGGTTTCCTTTAAGCCTTTGTTCCTGCATTCGGGTGTTGGGCTTGGCAAAACGCACTTGATGCAAGCCATTGCGAACCACATAAAAAAGACCGACCCGACTCGCTCGGTGATGTATCTTTCCGCCGAGAAGTTCATGTATAAGTTTATCAGCGCCCTTCGTTCGCACGAAACGATTTCTTTCAAAGAAAAGTTTCGCTCGGTTGATGTTCTGATGGTTGACGATTTGCAATTCATCGCGGGCAAGGACGCCACACAGGAAGAGTTCTTCCACACCTTTAACGAGCTTATGAACGCGGGCGCGCAAATCGTGCTTTCCGCCGACAAGCCCCCTGCGGAGTTAAAAGGCTTTGAAGCCCGCCTGCAAAGCCGATTCGCCGCCGGTTTGGAAGTTGACATTCACCCCGCCACTTTTGAGCTTCGCGTAGGCATTTTGGAAAGCAAAGCTGCCAAGGCGGGTATAATCCTTCCCAAAGAAGTAATTGAGTTTTTAGCCGAGCACATTTCATCAAACATTCGCGAATTGGAAGGCGCGTTTAACCGCCTTGTCGCCCATTCGGAATTGATGAATGCCCCCATCACCTTAGAGAACACGAAAGTCATTTTAAAAGACATTTTGTTAAGCTCGGAAAAGGTGGTTTCGCTCGACGATATCAGAGACAAGACGGCCGCGCATTTTAATGTGAAGGTCGCCGATTTGCGGGGAGTTCGTCGTCAGCGTGAAATAGCAAGGCCGCGGCAAGTTGCCATGTACTTGTCAAAGACGCTGACGACTCGTTCGCTGCCCGACATAGGCCGAGTTTTTGACCGCGACCATACCACGGTAATGCACGCGGTAAAGACGATAGAAAGCCTGCTTAAGACGGATAAGAACCTTGCCGAAGACATCCGCATCATCACCCGCTCCCTCGGCTGCTAGGAAGTTTTAAGGTTTACGGTTTTAACCTTAGCATTTAATCTTTAATCTTGATGCCGTGCCACGGCCTATGGGTTTACGGGTAATTACAAAGCATCCGACCCGACTTGTTGGAGAAAACCGAATGCAAATTAGAAAAATCACACCGTCAGATGCCGCTGCCTTTATAGAGTTTTTTACTCTGTTGCTAAAACAAACCGACTTTTTACTGCCATCGGCAAAAGAGGCGGCGATATCAGTTGAAAAGCAAACTGAAATTATATCGGCGCTTGATGATTTTAAGCAGATTTTTATTGCCAGCGACTCGGTTAAAAACAGGATAGTCGGTTTTGTCGGAGTGACCCGTTTTAATATGGAAAAAAACAAGCACATTGCCAATTTTGCCATAGGCGTATTGAAAGATTCACAAAAACACGGGCTTGCCGAAAAACTTTTAGCCGAAGCAGAAAAATGGCTTAAAGCAAAAAATGTTCGCCGCTTGGAATTAACGGTTATTAAAGAAAACATTCCGGCAATAAGATTTTATGAAAAACATGGTTTCAAAAACGAAGGATTGCGCCGTCAATCTATCTTTATGAATGGCAAGTTTTACGATGAGTTTTATATGGCAAAGGACCTCGACTGCTAAGAAGGTTTAAGGTTAGTTGATAAGTTTATAAGCTTATAAACTTATTCATTCCTCATTCCTCATTCCTAATTATTCTTCGCTTCCACCAAGAATCCCTTCACGGGTTTTTGATTTTCAAGGCGTAAAATCTCGTCGGTAATTACAATGTTTTTATCCTTAAATCCGGCCTTTATAAGCGACTTTCGGATATACGATTCGCTGTGCGCAAATCGCCCCGACTCGGTGATTAAAAAGTCATTTTTGGCCGCCTTTTTCCCTAAGGCTTCCAAAGAAAAAATTGCCACGCCATCACTTTTAAGAGCAACTTTTATATATGCAAAAATCTTGTTTAATTTTCCGAAATAACAAAGCACATCGCCCGCGACAATCACATCAAACTTTTTCTCGTTTGAGCCCAAAAAGGATATTGCTTCCGAGCAGATGATATCATCATAAACGCCGGTCTTGTTCGCCTGTTCCAACATCTTAGGCGACAGGTCCACACCGACCATTCTTGCGGCGTATTTTTTGATTTGCTCGCCGACCAAACCCGTCCCGCAACCAAGGTCCAAAATATCCTTTTTCCCGCCGCCGTTTTTCTCCAAGCGACTCGCGATGAGCTTAGGCACGCCGTATTCAAGTTTTGCCAAAGTTTTATTAAAGCTCTCGGCAAAGCCGTCAAACAATTCTTTAACATACTCGTCGTCGGCTTTTTCCTTTTTCGCATCACCCGAAAAAGCCGCCAAAGTATGCTTGGCAATAGCATTTTTCGGGCAGTGTTTCACCCACGCTTTTGCCGTCCCTATGGCAAGCTCCTTATCGCTTCTATACATATCGGCAAGGATAGCCGCCAAGGTATTATGCACTTCGGCAAAGTTCCTATCTATCGCCATGGCGTTAAAGCACAGTCCCGCCGCTTCGGTAAGGTCGCCCGACTGATGCACTGCCACTGCCAAGTTGTTGCACACTTCCACATTTTTCGGATTAAGCAGAATTGCCTTGCGGTAACATTCCATCGCCTCCATGTAAAGCTCGCGCTTATAAAGGACGACTCCGAGATTAACCCACGCGTCCTCGTTATTTTCATCAAGTTTTGTAGCAAGGCGCAGCTCGTCCTCGGCCGCGCGCAAGTTATCCTCGTCAAGCATAAGGAGCGCCCCGATATGAGCATGCGCGTCCGCAAAATCATCTTTAAGCTCGGCGGCTTTTTGATATGCCCGCATTGCCGCCGCAAGCTGCTTATCCGCCTCTAGGGCAAGTCCGAAACTGTTCCAGATAAAAGGGTTGTTACCGTCGATGCCAAGCGCTTTTTCGTAAAGGGGCAAAGCTTCAAACAGCCTCCCCTGCACCCTTAAAGTCGTGGCAAGATTCGCATACGCGTCCGCAAAAGAATTTTCCACATCAATCGCACGCTGAAAGCACTCCATCGCCTTTTCATACTTGCCAGCTTCGCGATACAAAATTCCAAGGCCGTTAAGCGCATAAAAAGATTTTTTCTCATCGGTTTCAATCGACTTTTTATAAGCCTTTTCGGCGTCCTTCACTTGCCCCGTGATTTTGTAAATGTTACCGATGTTGTTAAGTGCTTCCGCCGCGAAATCTTTATCAAGCTTCATTGCGGTTTTGTATTGCTCGGTCGCTTCGGAATAAAATTGCGCACCCTGCAAAGCCATAGCGAGATTAAAGCGAAAAGGTGCCGCTTTTTTATCAATATCCACCGCCTGATACAAAAGGGAAATGGCGTTATCATACGCCCCTCTTGCCACCGCTATCATTGCCAGAAAATGCATCGCCCACGCATTTTTAGGCGCGGTTTCCAACACCTGCCGATACAGTTGCTCCGCTTCGGCAAGTTTTCCTTGGTTGTGTAAATTGATTGCTTTTTGTAATATGTCGTCAAACGCCATTTTATAATATCCGGAATAGAAAATAATATGATTACATTTACCATAAAGCATAAAGCACAAAAAGCCCGAGGAGCAACCCTTAAAATCGGTGATACGCAAATTGCGACTCCTGCATTTATTCCCGAGAGCACGGGACTTACTTTAAAGGCGACTTTCACGGATAAGATTCCTTTTCCCATACTTTACGCCGATATTTACCGCCCCATGCTTCGCCCCGGTTTAGAGGTTTTAAAAGAAGGCGGGTTAAAGGATTTTATCGGCTTTAAGGGCTTGCTTTTTACGGGCGGCGGGGCGAGCGAGCTGGCAAAACTTGCCATAGAAAAAGGCACCTATTACAAAAGCAGGGAAGAGGCTTTGGATTACGCTTCATACATTGACGGCTCGCGTAAGAAACTTTCTCCCGAAGTATCGATTCGCCTGCAAAAGAAAATGGGCGCGGATATTTTCTCCGGCCTTTACGACTTCCTCGCGGGCGACTCGCTCACGCGCAAGAAAATCGGTGCGGCGGAAAGACGCTCGGAGCGTTGGACTCGGCGTGCGTGGGATGTTTTTAAAAGCGAATTAAGAGGGGAAAAAGGCAAGGATAAAGCCTTCTTTGCTCCGATAACCGGCGGTGCGGCATCGGACATCAGAACCCAGTCGGCGCGCTTTTGCATAGGGCTTGATACGGACGGCTTTTTACAAACTCCGGCATATAAAAACGAACCGAGAAAGGCTTACATGATGACCCTTGCCACCACTACGCAGCTTTTGCCGGCGGACAAACCTTGCGCCGTTTTGGGCCTTAAAAATGAAGCCGAGGTGATAGAGGCGGTGCGCTTCGGAGCGGATATAATCATTGCCGACTTTCCCGTTATCGATGGCATGAACGGCATCATTTATAAGGACGGCGAAAAGCTTTCCATCAAAGATGAAAAATACGCCGCCGACAAAACGCCTTTTGCCGAAGATTACACGCTCGCCTATCTGCACCATCTTTTTGCCGCGGGCGAGATTCTGGGCCTTACGCTGGCGGTGGAAAATAACCTCGCATACATGAATAAACTTATGAGCGACCTTCGCGGCCGCATTGAAAAAGGGACTTTGTCTTGAACACGAAATCGCGCCAAAATAATTTTGTGAAGCATCGCAACTACCTTGCCCCCATAGGCGTGGACATTCGCAAAATCGTAAAGCCCGCCCTGGGCAAAAAAGGCTTTTTTGAAATTGACATTATCGCGAATTGGCCCGAGCTTGTGGGAGAAAAAATATCCGCTTTCGCGACTCCGTTAAAGCTTACTTTTCCAAGGGGGAAAGAGGCCGCCGCAGTTTTGCATATCAGCGTTGCGGGCGGAGTTTTCGCCACCGAGTTAAGTCACAAAAAAATGGCGCTTTTGGAAAAGATAAACACCTTTTTCGGTTATAGCGCCGTGGGCGATATTAAAATTATTCAAGACAGTTTTTCACCAGAGAAAGAAGCGAAAAAAGCACCTGCCGCGAAAGAGCCGAAGACCAAAAAACCTCTTTCCGCCGAGATGGAAAATATCCTATCCGAAGTAGGCGACGACGATTTAAAATCCGCCTTAAAAAGGCTGGCAGAGGTGGTTTAAAGGTTAAGGGTTAAGGTTTAGGGCTTCGCCCAATTAGGAATGAGTAATTAGGAATTAGGAATGATTGCGTTTTTGCTTCCCGCAAAAACAACTTTTGTTTTTTATTTTTTTCCCATTCCTCATTTCTCATTTCTCATTTCTCATTTCCCATTCCTCATTCCTCATTCCTCATTAAACTCCCTTCCTTCCCCCCTTTCATCCTTTCCCTTCATGTGCTATAACTTCGGGCACTTAAAAAACAAAACAGGAGAAAATAACATGAAATGGGTAATCGGATCGCTGGTCGCACTGGCTTTGGCAGTAGTGGTTTTCGGCGCTTGGTATATCAACGATGTAAGGACGCACCGCCTTTCTTTCGGCGCGGGCGAGGCGATTGCTGCCGAACCGGCAAAAGTAGACTCTGCCGAGATAAAAGAGCTGATGAAGGATAGGTCCATGGGCAATCCCGACGCCCCTGTGGAAGTTTTAATTTTTTCGTCCTTTTCCTGCTATCACTGCGCGGTTTTTCACAAAGAGATTCTGCCCGAGTTAAAGAAGCGCTATGTTGATACGGGCAAGGTGATTGTTTACTACTATGACCTGGCAATGGACACGCGCTCGGCGGCGGCAGGCATGCTGGCAAGATGCATGGACGACAAAGAGTTTTGGGCGTTTTCCGACGTGGTTATGGCGAACCAGCCGAAGTGGGCAATGGCAACTGATTACAAAGACATCTTAGGCGGTTATGCTTCGCTGGGCGGCATGGCAAAGGACAAAGTGACCGAGTGCCTTAACAACAAAGCGCTTTTAAAAGCAATGTTACAAAAGCGCGACACTCTGGCAAGAAAGTATGATATCAAAGGCACTCCGACGGTCTTTGTGGTAAAGGACGACAGTCGCGAGGCGGTCACCACGATTAACAAAGGCGCCTTTATCTTCGCCAAAATAGATGAACTGACAAAGTAGGTTATAAACTACCTTAACCTACTCTATTACTTCATCGGGATAGACGCCGAATATTTCCACTTTGGGTAGCCAGCCCTGATATCCTTGCACTTCAACGCGGCAATAAAAAGGGTGCGTCTTGGGGCAAGACATAATAGCACCCATAATCCCGAGCTCTAACTTTGCCACCGCGGCAGAATCTTTATCCGGCTCGCGCAAAAGCACGGTCGAGGCGATGACGCGGAAAGTCCTTTTGCCGGCAAGAGTGCCGCGTCTTACCCACCCCGTGCTGCCGTCAAAATCCTTTATTTCCCGCCAGTGGCCATACTTCGCCAGCAATTCTACGGGCAATCCTTTCGCGTGGTATTCCCATACAATAGGATACTTTTCATCAGGTCCCACTCGCATATTCACAATGCCGCTTTTAAGCGATACAAACCGCGGTGTAAGAGGAACGATTTTCTCTTTCATCGCCGCCCCCGCGGCAAAAGGCTCGCCCAAAGCCAAAGCAAAAATAAAAGCAAAAATGAGCAAGTCTTTTTTCACTTTTCCGCTCCCCTTATGCCGGTAGAACCAAAGCCCCCTTCGCCCCTTTCGGTAGCGTCCAAAGTGTCCGCTTCTTCCCACGCGATTTGCACGACGGGCGCAAAGACCAGCTGAGCAATTTTCATACCGCGCTCAACGACAAAATCCTCTTCGCCGAGGTTGCACAAAATCACCTTTACTTCGCCCCTGTAATCAGCGTCGATTGTGCCGGGCGAGTTAAGCGCGAACACCCCGTTTTTAATGGCGAGCCCCGAGCGCGAACGCACCTGCGCCTCAAGCCCTTTAGGTATCGCAATTGCAATTCCCGTAGGAATGAGCGCCCGCGCGAATCTTTTAATCACGACAGGAGCAGAAACATTTGCTAATAAGTCTAGTCCCGAAGAAAGTTCTGTGGCATACTGCGGCAAAGGCAGATTAGAATCTTTATCGGTGCGGGTAATTTTTACAAATGTTTTTTCCATTTTTCAGCTTTCAAAATAAGGTTACTTCTTATGCCTCTATTATGGGCAAAGGTTTACTTATGGCAAGCATTTCCTTTCTTATTTTTTGCCAAAGCGGCGAAGCGGCGGCGGGCGAATTAGAGGAGATTTACGCCGCCGTCATCGGCAAAAGCGACATTGTGCCGACTTACAAAAACCCCTTTTTAAAACCGCCCGAGCGCACTTTTTTATCAGCGGTAAAAGCCGTTAAATCAGGGCTTGTCAGCGCCGAGGATATAGCGCTTGTCACCGCTTTGGCAGACGAAAAAAATCCCGAAGCGGTAGAGCTTTTGGCATGGATGAACGCCACCGGCACGGGCGTGGAGCAGAACTTTTACAACGCGTGGTTTTTATATACCGAAGCCGATGATTTAGGTGTGAAAGAAGCAAAGCGAAACGCCGCGGTGATTTACAACTTAATCACTTTTCAAAGGAACAAAAAATAATGCCGGAACTACCCGAAGTTGAAACCGTTTGCTCATATATTTGCAAAACTTTTAAAGGAGAAGAAATCGTGCGTGCCGAAGTTTTTCGCTTTGATTTGCGCATTGGAACATCTGTCCCGCAAGACTTCATAAAGCGCGTAACGGGAACAAAAATCACCGATGTTTGCCGGCGCGGAAAATACATTCTGGTGCACCTTTCTTCCGAAGAAATCATGACCGTGCATTTAGGTATGACGGGGCGCTTTATTGCTCACGACCACTCTTATAAAAGGGCCAAACACGACCACATAATTTTATATTTTAAAGGCGGAAAATGTTTGGTTTTTTCCGACGCCAGAAGGTTCGGAATGGTGGATTTGGCGCCTGCGAAAATCGCTTTGGAAAGGCTTGCTTTTATGGGTGCCGAGCCGCTTTCTGATGATTTTAATCCCGCCTCATTTTTGCAAAAAATAAAAGGGCGCAAAGTGCCGATAAAACAAGCCTTGCTTAACCAAGAAATCGTTGCGGGACTGGGCAACATTTATGTGTGCGAAGCATTGTTTGAAGCGGGCATTTCGCCCCTGCGCGCGGCAGAAAAAATCACGCTTCAAGAAGCGGAAAAATTAGTGCCGATAATCAAAAACATTTTGCAAAAATCCATTGCGGCGGGCGGCACGACTTTCCGCGACTACCGCTCTGCCGAGGGTAAAAAAGGCGCCTTTGTTAATAGCCTTTTAGTCTATGGCAAAGAGGGCGAAAAATGCGTAAACTGCGGGCATAAAATTGTAAAAATAATGCAAGGCGGCCGAGGCACTTTCTTTTGCGAAAAATGCCAAAAGTAGGTTAAGGGTTAGGGTTAAGGGTTATGAGTTTTATGAAAGTTTTTATAAGTCTGTTTACATTATTTTTTGCCGCGTTCGCGCACGCCGAATACTATCAATTTATCCCCGGTTTTGAAGATGTTCCTTTGATGGACGGTCTTGCGCAAATCGAAGACGGCGTGACGAGTTTTGATTCGCCCGAAGGTAGCTTCACCGAAGTAAACTTACACGCCGAACCACGCATAAAATCCGAACATGTTTTTGCTTACTACGACGAAGTTTTACCTGCTCTCGGATGGCAAAAAATCTCGGACAACTGCTTTGAGCGCGAGAGCGAAAACTTATGCATTTTCTTCACAAAAGGCATTGTCAGGTTCGAACTTAAAAGCTAAAAAAAGCCTCCGTTATGGGGAGGCTTTTCCTTTAGTTTTTTGAAGTATTTATTTAGCAACTTCCGCCCACAAAACATCGTTAATATCATCGGTGCCCGTAGCGGTCATTATCACGCGATCGATACCCACGGCGATACCCGTTGCCGGCGGCATAATCTTAAGCGCTTCCATAAAATCTTCATCAATCGGATAGCGCTCGCCGTAAAGTTTTTCCTTCATATCCATATCTGCGGTGAAGCGCTTTCTCTGCTCGACAACGTCGGTAAGTTCGGAAAAAGCATTACCCATTTCCAAGCCGCAAACATAGAACTCAAACCGCTCGGCGACTCGTCTATCTTTCGGGCTTGTGCGCGAAAGAGCGGCAAGGCATTTCGGGTATTCATAGAAAATCGTCGGCACCCCGCCAAAGCCTAATTTCGGCTCTACGCGATCAAGGCAAATCCTGAAGAATACATCTTCCCAGCGGTCACTTTCTTCAAAATGAATCCCTATGCGCTTTGCCTCTGCCATAAGCTTTTTAGGATCGGGATCGGACGCGTCGGGATCATCAATCGTTGCCAAAACATCTATATCCGCATAGCGCAAAAACGCCTCGTTAATCGTAAGCCTTTCCCACTTGCCGAAAGGATCGCATTCCACTCCTTTATGCAGCAAAGTTTTCTTTCCCACGGCAGTAACCGCCGCTTGCAAAACTTTTTCGCAATCGTCCATGAGAGTGTAGTAATCATCGTTCGCGCGATACCACTCTATCATATTGAACTCGGGGTGATGACGCTCCGAGCGCTCGCCGTTTCTATACACATGGCAAAGTTGATAAATCTTCGGCAGGCCTGCGGACAAAAGCTTCTTCATCGTGAACTCGGGCGAGGTGTGCAGATACATCGTTTTCGTCCCGTCCTCAAACGGCTCGTAAAGCTCGGTCTTAAAGGCGCGAAGATGAACTTCCAGCCCCGGAGATATTTGCAGCGCAGGTGTTTCTACTTCCAAAAATCCTTGGCTGTTAAAGTAATTTCTGATTGCGCCGATAATCTTATGCCTCTGCTCCAGATAGGGGATTTTGCGAGCATAAACATCGGGGTTCCACCACTTTTTTTGCGCATTATTTTGCATTCTTTCGTCCTTTTCCTTTAAGTATCAAATTGCAGGAGAAGGTTATACTACGCGAAGTTATTTTTTGTAAAGCTCGTTGCTAATGGCAAAAGTTTATGCTAGGTTTACCCCAAAGTTTCTAAAAGAAAGAGAGGAAAAAATGAAACAAAATGCAAATCTTATTCGTCCGGGCTGGGTTATTGAGCACAACAATCGCCAATGGTCGGTCATCAAAATAAACCTTATTCAACCGGGTAAAGGCGGCGCTTTTATCCAAGTTGAAATGCGTGATGTTGACACGGGCACCAAGACTAACGAGCGGTGGAGAACTGCCGATACGGTTGAAAAGCTGATGAGCGAGGAGCGCGATTGCCAATACCTTTATCCCGACGGCGACAACCTTGTCTTTATGAACAAGGAGAACTATGACCAATACGCGATACCCAAAGACATTATGGGTGAGCAGGTCGGCTTTTTACAGGACAACATGGATGTTACCGTCAACTTTATTGAGGATCGTCCCATCGGCGTGAACCTTCCGCCCAATGTTGTTTTGGAAGTTACCGAGTGCGAACCTTCGGTAAAGGGACAGACGGTCACGACTTCTTTCAAGCCTGCGGTTTTGGAAAACGGCATGCGCATCACGGTTCCGCCTTTCATCAATCAAGGTGAGAAGATCGTGGTTGCCACCGCCGATTGCACCTATGTTGAAAGAGCGAAATAATGGCGACTCTTTTACAGCAGAAAAAGACTTTCTCCGATTTTAAGGAAGAGAAAATCATGGGGAGTTTGTCCCCTGCGCTTAATGTTATGATAAAGGCGGTCCGCAAGGCGGGAAAGATGATAGTGCGCGACTTTTCCGAAGTGGAAAACTTGCAAATCACGAAAAAAGCGCCTGCGGATTTCGTCGCCAAAACGGTTGCTAAATCAAGGGATACTTTGCTTGCCGAATTGCGCCGCGCGCGTCCTAATTACAGCTTTGTGATTGCGGGCGAGGAAAAGATTGAAGGCGAGGATACCTCAAACACCTTCATTCTTGAGCCGCTTGACGGTGTTACGAACTTCATGCGCGCCATTTCGTTTTTTGCCATTTCCGCGGCGCTGGTGCGCGATGGTGACATTTTGGCGGGCGTTACTTATAACCCTGTTTTAGACGAGCTTTACTATGCCGAAAAAGGAACGGGCGCATACCTCATGACCGCTCGCGGCGACAGAAGGCTGCGCGTATCGGGGCGAAGGAATCTTGCCGATGCGCTTATAGGTATTGACATTGCCGGCAAAGACGCCGCCGCGATTGACCTGTATCAAGAGCGCCTTCGTATCATCACCGCAAACACCGAAGGGGCAAGACGCATGGGCGCGCCTTCGCTTGCATTGGCAATGGTTGCGGCGGGCAAACTTGACGCCTATTGGTGCCACGATATAGCTCCCACAAGCATAGCGGCGGGGCTTGTCATGGTAAAGGAAGCCGGCGGCCACGCCCGTTCGGCAAGCGGCAAAGATAAGCTGCTGGAAGTGCTTGAATCGGCAAGCATAATAGCCACAAACGATGAAATGGACTTTGCCGTTACCAAAGCCTTAAGGGACAAAAAATGATAAAGACGGGCGCGATATTGCTGGCGTTTTTAGCTTTTGCAAGTGCGGCAAAAGCCGAAAATGTCATCTATACCGGCTCAAGAGATATCGTGGTTGACCTTTCGGTTTTAGGCGCGGACGAGGAAATAAAACTACAGACCGAGGAAGTATTTTTGCCCGCGCCGGTAGTGCCCGAGGAACCTAAAGCCTCTGCCGAGTCCAAGATGGTCGCGGAACCGAAAGCATCCGCCAAGCCCGAAAAAATCATTCTTAAAAAGCCTCCTTTCACATACAAAAAGCCTTTTAAAGCAAGAAAGCCTAAAACGCCTTCCACCGTTCCTGCCGCCGCCTCCGCCACCGCTCCCGTGACGAAAACCAAAAAGGAAACCAAAAAGGAAGCGAAGCAAGATGCGCAAACGCAAGCAATAGCGGAAGCGAAAAAAGAAATTAAGTCGGAAGCAAAGAAAGAAGTTAAGTCGGAAGTAAAGAAAGAAACAAAGAAAGAAACGATAGCTGAAGTGCGCACGAAAGCTACGGATAAGCCCTCGGCAAAGCCTGCCGAGAAAAAAGCTCCGGTGCCTGCCGAAGCTCCAGCACTTACCGAGGCTCCCGCGCCCAAAGCCGCCCCCACCCTCGCGGTGGAAAAGGGCGACATTGATGACATCATCACTAAGTCGGGGCATGTGATTTTCTTTGACTTTGCGCCATCGGCAACCGGTCTGACCGCGCAAAATAAAGCGGACTTGAAGGAAGTTGCAAATACGGTAAAGGCGGACAATCGGCTTGCGATTCGTTTAATTGCCTACGCCAAGAATCCCGAGTTTGCTTCGTCCAAAGCGCGCCGCACTTCGTTTTCAAGGGCGCTTACCATTCGCGACTTTTTGTTAAAAGAGGGTATTCCCTCGTCCAAAATAGAGGTGCATGCTCTTGGCAACCGCGTGCAAAAAGACCAGGTTTTCCTTGAAATCCTTGCCGAGGAATAGTCTTTTCCCGCCGCCTTTAAAGAAAAGCTTGATTTTTATTTTGCTTTAGTATAGATTTTTCCGACTTTTAAAAGATTTACTAAATATTTAGTGGAGAATAAAAAATGAAAAAAGATATACATCCCGACTATCACGAAGTCACTTTCATCATGACCGACGGGTCCGAGATTAAGTGCCGCTCAACCATGGGCAAGGCCGGCGATAAGATTAAGCTGGACATCGATTCGCTTACGCACCCCGCTTGGACAGGTGTTTACCGCTTGGTTGACACGGGCGGACAGCTTGCCAGATTTAACAAGCGCTTTGAAGCCTTCGGAATCAAGGGCTAGGTTAGCTTATAAGTTTAAAAAAGCGTTATCCTCGAGGGAGCCGTTAGGCTCAGCTCGGGGATCCGTTTATTACGGATATCGCCGTGGTTGCTACGCAACCGGATTCCCAGCCTTCGGCTGAGAATGACGGGAAAAAGAAAGCTGAGAATAACGGGAAAATAATTAGAAATGAATAATTAGGAATGATTGCGTTTTTGCTTCCCGCAAAAACAACTTTTATTTTTTTATTTCTCATTCCTCATTTCTCATTCCTCATTAACCCCCCTTACCCTGTAATCCCCAAACCTTTAAGCTCTTTACGAGCAGATTTATAGGAAGGGTAAAGCGCCTCTACTTCTTTCCAAAACGCCGCCGAATGGTTCATTTGTGCAAAGTGGCAAATCTCATGCACAATGACATAGTCGATTAACTCCCTGCGCACATAGCACAAGGAAAAGTTAAAGGACAAAGTCCCCGAAGTCGAACAACTGCCCCAACGCGAAGAATTACTGCGCACACTCACGCGCCCGACTTTGCCGCCCTTTGCCGTGCTTAAAGCCAAGGGGAAGACTTTAGCATACTCCGCAATTCGCGCTTTGATATAGGATAAAAGTTCCTTTTCCATATACTCTCTTACTCGCCGCGAGATATGCTCCGGCGCGCCCGATACATAAATGACATTACCCTCGCGCCACACGCCGCGCCGCGCTTTCGGCATGTTGACAAAGGACACTTGCTCACCGAAAAAGTTAATGGGCGCCGTTCCCAAAGCCGCTTCGGGCTTCTTTAAAAGCCTGGCGGTTTTAATGAGCCAGCCCGTGTTATCCTCTAAAAACTGCCGTGCCGTCCTTTCAAACGCATACCAAGGCATGGTTACGATAAAGCCCTGCCTGTCGCGCGCCAGCTTTATGGATATGCGTTTTGCCCGTGCGCTGCGCTTAAAATCAACGGGATATCCTTTGTAATTTTCGCTCATTTGCCGAAGATTTTTTCCTGTTTTTCTTTGCTCTCGGCGCATAAGGACGCCTTCCTTACCCGCCTTTTGAACCCTAGCAGAAATAAGTAAAAATATCTATTGCTTTTTAGGGGGAAAATGTAAAGATGAACAGGCTTGATTTTGTAGAAGATACACAAAAGACACAACAAAAGACATAAGGAGAAATTACATGGCAATCAAAGTAGCAATTAACGGTTTCGGCCGCATCGGTCGGCTTGTTCTTCGCGCGCTTTACGAGGAGAAAAGGAATGACATTGAAGTAGTGGCGATTAACGATCTTGGCTCTGCCGAGGCCAACGCCCACCTTTTGAAATACGACTCTGTCCACGGTCGCTTTAACGAAGACATAGCGGTGGATGGCGAAGGCAACCTTGTCGTAGGCGGCAAGAAGATTAAAGTTTTTGCCGAGCGTGATCCCAAGCTTCTTCCTTGGAAAGACCTTGGCATTGACATTTGTTTCGAATGTACCGGCATTTTTACCGCCAAGGAAAAAGCGGTTGTTCATTTAGAAGCGGGCGCAAAGCGCGTGCTGGTTTCCGCTCCTTCTGCGGGCGCTGACAAGACCATTGTTTATGGCGTCAACCACAACACTTTAACGGCGAATGATTTGGTCGTATCTAATGCTTCCTGCACGACGAACTGCCTTGCTCCCGTCGCTTATGTTTTGCAAAAGGAGTTCGGCATTGTCCACGGGCTTATGACCACAATTCACTCTTACACGGGCGACCAACGCTTGGTTGACACTTTGCACAAAGACCTGCACCGTGCGCGTGCTGCCGCTTTGTCGTCTATTCCGACATCTACGGGCGCAGCCAAAGCGGTCGGCGAAGTTCTGCCCGAGTTAAAGGGCAAGCTTGACGGCTTTGCCATCCGTGTCCCGACTCCGAATGTTTCGATTGTCGACTTAAAGGCGGTTTTGAAAAAAGATGTAACTGCCGAGGACATTAACGCCGCCATGGAAAAGTATGCAAAAGGCGAGTTAAAGGGCATTTTGGCAGTGAACAAAGAGCCTCTTGTTTCCATCGACTTTAACCATACTTCGGTAAGCTCGACTTTTGATCTTTCGCAAACCAAAGTCATTGACGGCAACTTCATTTCCATACTTGCCTGGTATGATAATGAATGGGGCTTCTCTTGCCGTATGGGCGACACAGCCGCCGCTATGGCCAAGTTCTTATAGGCTTAGGTGCGTGGCGGGCAGAAACTCTTGTCCGCCACAACTGTCACCGCCGGCATGTGAAAGTATGTGAACAAAGACAAAGGAAAGGATATTAAAATGGGTAACTTTAAGACGCTGAAAGACTATGATTTTAAAGGCAAGAGAGTGCTGGTTCGGGCCGACTTGAATGTCCCTGTAAAGGACGGCAAAGTAGCCGACACGACTCGCATTGACCGCTTCGCCCCCACCGCGAAAGAGATTGCCGCAAAGGGTGGCAAGGTCATTATAGTTTCTCACTTCGGCCGCCCCGAGGGACAAAAGAATCCTGCCTTTTCGCTTAAAGTTGTTTATGACGACTTAAAAAAGGCGCTCGCTCCCGTCCCGCTTACTTTTGTTGATGATTGCATCGGGCCGAAGGTGGACGATGCGGTGGCGAAGATGAAGGACGGCGAGGCGTTGCTTTTAGAGAACCTGCGCTTCTATCCCGAAGAGGAAAAGAACGATCCTTCCTTTGCTCTTGCGCTTACGAAGAACGCCGACATTTATGTTGATGACGCCTTCTCGACCGCTCACCGCGCGCACGCTTCCACGGACGGCGCGGCAAGACTACTGCCCAATGCGGCGGGCCACCTTATGGAAGAGGAATTAACGGCGCTGGATAAGGCGCTCGGCAATCCCGCTCGCCCCGTTGCCGCAATAGTCGGTGGCGCGAAAATATCTACCAAGTTGGACTTGCTCGGCAACCTTGTGGAAAAGGTGAATGTGCTGATTATCGGTGGCGGTATGGCGAACACTTTCCTTTACGCCAAAGGCACCGATGTAGGCACTTCGCTTTGCGAAAAAGACATGGCGCCGAACGCCAAAGCAATCATTGCCAAGGCCAAGGAAAAAGGTTGCGAAATCGTCCTTCCTTCGGACTTTGTCGTAGCTAAATCTTTGGAAGATGAACAGGGCGCAAAAGTGGTAAAAGTTATCCACGACGACGAAATGATTTTGGACATCGGACCGGAATCCGTTCAAGACATTATTGCCAAGCTCAAGACTTGCAAAACGCTTATTTGGAACGGACCCGTGGGCGCATTTGAAACTCCCGCTTTTGCCAAAGGAACTTTTGCCGTTGCCAAGGCTGTCGCTGACCTTACCAAAGAAGGAAAGCTTTTGTCGGTGGCCGGCGGCGGTGATACCGTCTCCGCGCTTAAAAAGGCCGGCGTAATCGGTGATATGTCCTATGTATCCACGGCAGGCGGTGCATTTTTGG